>Ga0316198_10000745_pt1 | contig 17800 bp, 18 predicted proteins | sample OudBieAanoxic_MG_FD_204935 | JGI IMG/M metagenome (GOLD analysis project Ga0316198, IMG submission 204935) | Coastal sediment microbial communities from Oude Bieten Haven, Netherlands - site A anoxic | ecosystem: Environmental > Aquatic > Marine > Coastal > Sediment | place: Netherlands...
CTAAAGGGTACACGCCGTTATCTGCGCTGGCGTGTGGTCGCTAAACAACGCCTGTTTGCCATTACTTAACTGGCAGCAGTGACATTGACCTTTGCCACGGAAAAGGGCAAACCCCCGCACCCTTCCTGTTTACTCAGTTTAACCCCCCTCAAACAAAGCTTTCTTTTTGTCGACGTGGAAACTCAGGCCGGGTTCCGCCTGCTTACCCTACGAAAACACCGTTTATAAGTCGCCCATGCAGGAGATAAACTGGCCCCACCCCATATGATTAAATTTCGTGATAGTAACCGGCACAGCTTGAGGTGGTGACGCATGAATGCGAAGCTAGAGAAGGCGCTCATTCGCCTGAATAATATTCTGCCGCTGAAACAGCGGCAGGACGAATGCGGCGAGCAGATTAAAGAACTGCACCAACAGGTGCTGCGGTCATTCGTTGATAGAGGACGAATGCTGACAAGGCAGGAAATGGAGCAGCACGTCAGCGACCTGGAAGACGCCATTAAAGTGTTGCAAGAGAGGGATATGGTGGTATTTTCCGAGGATGGCAATCCAGTCGGCGCCTATCCTTTCACCACGGAGGCGCGCGAACATACCGTACGGGTCAACGGACACCAGGTCTATGCCATGTGTGCACTCGATGCCCTGGCGGTTAGCCCCATGTTCGGCGTGGAAACGCAAATTGCCTCGCGCTGCAGGGTCACCGGTGAGCCTGTCAACATTCGACAGTCAGGAAAGACCATTCTGAACCGGGAGGAGGCCAGTGAAATTCATTTCGGCATTATCTGGGGAGCTGCAAACACCGATGCCTGTTGTGCAGACAGCCTGTGTTTGGAGATGACTTATTTGAGGGACAGTAAAATTGCGCAACGTTGGCTTGCGCAAGACCCGGACAACAGGGAGGCGTTCACGCTGCAGGAGGCCGTTGAGTTCGGCGCTCTTTTTTTCGTGCCACTGATGTCCTGAAAGTCTGCCTCGGTCGACCTTTGTGTTTAATGCTGAAGCGGTTCTCAATAAGCTGAATCGGGAAGTTCATGCCGTGACAGCAGTCATAAGCTCAATGTACAGGCTGCGCGGCGATTATGAGGCTCGTTCACGCTGAACGGAAACCTTTGGGCCAAATCCGAGTAGGACAGGCGCAGGCAGCTGATTCAACAGCGACACGATGCATCAAGCCGTGCTGCAAGTAGATATTTTTATTGGAGGCGATGATGCACAAATTCAACAATAATCAATTGTCAGGATGGCCCATGCTGGCCATGCTCTTTGTACTGCTGCCACACACTGCTCCGGCTCCGGCTGACGAAAACCACCACCCCAGAAGCGCGGGGGGAACCGCTGAACCCGCTATCGAGTCCAGCGGTCTGCGAGTACACCGTGATCCCATATCAGATCGACTCGGTCCGCCTCCTGCCGGTGTTGCCCCACCCGGCCTGTCCATTGCTGAGCAGCAGACACTGAATCGTTCTGACCGTGGCCTGCGGGCACGCAGCTTGCCGAACGGCGCTGTCGCAATAGATCTCCAGGGGCGTTTCAGGAGCATGGCCGTGGCAAGCACCGATACCCGCGGTAAGCCCGCAGTAAACTGCGCGCTCACACCGAAAGAAGCCAACGCGGTTTTACGAAGCGCGGTCATTACACCAGAACGATAGCGCGATGAAGGGTGACACCGACATCGCGGGGTTGCGCTTTGTGTGCACTTGCCTATGCGCATTGGCTCTGGCTCTCGCCGTTACACTGCCAGTGTCTGCGACAACCTTCCTCATTAATAACATGGATGGCCCTGGAGAGGGATTCAACGACGCGACACCCGCCACTCCGGTTGGGGGTAACAACGGAACTACGCTGGGTCAACAACGATTAAACCTGTTTCAAAAGGCGGCAGACACCTGGGGCGCGGTGATTGACAGCGATGTTCCCATCATTATCCAGGCGAGATTCGATCCATTGACCTGCAATGCAAACAGCGCTGTGCTGGGCTCGGCCGGTGCCACACAGATCATCAGGGATTTCCCCAACTCACCAGAACCCAACACCTGGTACCACATCGCACTGGCCAATGCGATCGCCGGTACCGATCTCATTACCGATGCCGACGATATTGTTGCAACTTTCAATAGTGCTATCGACAACAATGATAATTGCATGTCCGGCGCCAACTGGTACCTTGGTTTCGACCACAACAGTGGTGCTGATCTTGATCTGTTTGTCGTTCTGCTGCACGAGTTTGCGCACGGCCTCGGATTCTCCAATTTCACCGACGAGTCCACTGGAAGCTTTATACAAGGCAGGCCGGACGTTTTCGCCCACTTTACGCTCGATAACACAATCGGGCTGCACTGGGATGAGATGACCAGAGGACAGCGCGCCAGCTCTGCCACCAACACCGGCAATGTTGTATGGGATGGTCACGAGGTGGTCTCAGGCACGGCAGGTTTTCTGGTAAATGGCGCCGATAGTTCAGGCAACGTCAGACTCTATGCCCCGAATCCGATTAGACCAGGCTCTTCGATTTCACACTTCGATACCGTTGCCAGACCGAATTTGTTCATGGAACCCTTCATAAGCTCCAATCTGGGATCGGACCTTGATCTCACCGACGAGCAGTTGTTCGACGTAGGCTGGTCCCCTGTAGACACTGATGGCGATGGTCTCAGCGATGGTTTCGAAACCACGGTGCTCGCCACCAATCCAAATGCCGCGGACAGCGACAATGATGGCCTGGCAGACGGTAATGACGGCGTAGTGCCATTGACCGCATTACCTGGTGGTGTCGATGCAAACGGCGATGGTTTCGTCGATGGTGAACAATCGCTGGGCACTGATCCAAACGACAGCGACACCGATGGTGACGGTGTTTCAGATGGCGACGAAGTCGGTATCTATGGTATCGATCCCGTACTATCCAATAGCGGTGATGTCGGACCAAGAAACAACCCGGATAACCAGATCAATATTGCTGACATCGTGGTTCTGACCCGGCTGGTGACCGGTGAGATTGAAGCGACATCACTGGATCTGGTACTGGCTGACATCAACAGCGACAGTCAGATCAACGCGGCTGACCTGCTGCTTTTGCAGTCGTCAATTCTGATGGGTACGGCACCCTGAGTGTTTGACAGGCGGCGACCATGGGCAAGGTGAAGCTGCCCGGCATTGTGTGAAGGTATTGCACACGATTCACGCTTCCGCTTGATCGCGCGGGCTAAACAGGAAACGCGCGTAGAGGTGGGCAACCAACTCATTAACGACCGAACGCACCCCACTGCTCCAGTTCCACCAGTTATCTGCGTCATACTGTTCGGGCGGGGCTGCGATTATACCCACTTCGATATGGCCTCCAATCGCGCGCTGAAAAAGCCATTGCGATATACGCGCATGGACACCATGGGAGAACACCTCAAGTGATTCGATTGGCCGGTTCGATTGCTCTAACCACTGCTTCACTGCGAGTGCCGAGACATATGTTCTGTTTGATCGAACAGATTGTGCGGGCACGGATACTATTCTACTTTGGCTAACACCAAGCTGCCTCAATGTTGCTGCATAGAGTTCCGCGTAAGTCGCGTGCTCCGGGAAGCAATACCGTTCATCCCGTGGACCGCCCGTAGTGACCATCAGTTGATAGTCATAGTCATTAAATATTGAAATTGCCTGCTCCAGCGTGGAATACGGCGCCCAGCCTTCAACCACCAGGATTTCACCATGCCGGTACCCCGACGCCGGACAAGCCAGTGACACTTGGCGATCTTGTCGTGGTCGAGCAAATTCTGCTGGGTCTGGCCAGTTATCCGTAATAGCGGATGCTGCAAGGTTGTCACCCACGCCCTTAATTAAACGTACACCATCAATAATTAGTTAATGCCATATAATTAAAGCATACCCCATTAATCATATATATTTTTTATTATTTATCTCTTACGGAAAACCCTGGCAAACATCACTGGCCTCTCACGAAGCCTGACTGTCGCCAGGCCTCGTACACCAGTACAGCTACCGAATTAGATAGATTGAGGCTGCGACTTTGCGAAACCATGGGCAATCGAATCACCTGCTCCGCTCCCAACGCGGTCAGCAGTGATTGTGGCAGACCCCGGGTTTCCGGACCGAACAGGAATGCATCCTCTGCCTGATAGCTGACTTCGTTATAACGTCGACTCCCCCGTGTCGACAGGGCCCAGATCCGTTTCGGCTTGATCAGGACCATGAAATCGTCCAGCGCTTCATAGACCGCGACACTGGCCCATTCCCGGTAATCGAGTCCTGCACGACGCAGTTTCCTGTCATCCAGCTCAAATCCCAGCGGCTTGATGAGGTGAAGACGACTGCCGGTATTGGCGCACAAGCGGATGATATTGCCGGTGTTGGGTGGAATTTCCGGTTGATAGAGTACAACGTGGAACATGTTGTCCAGCCCTTCCTTTTCCAAGGCAACTCAGGTCAAATAGCGCTGCGATGACACAAAGCGGCAATCCACTCAGCGTTGAATTCTGCGGCCTGGCCTTTAACACACCTCTGGTGCTGTTATCCGGCTGTGTCGGTTTTGGCGAAGAATATACAAGGGTCAAGGGTTTTTCCAACCGCGATGCGGGTGCGATCTGCCTGAAAGGCACTACGCTCGAACCCAGGCTTGGCAACCAGCCACATCGCGTTTACGAAACACCGATGGGCATGTTGAATGCCATCGGTTTGCAAAATCCCGGTGTCGATCACGTGGTTGACGGTATTCTCCCCGAACTCGATTTTGACGAGACACGATTTATCGCTAACGTATCAGGATCGACGGTGGAAGAGTACTACGAAGTCACGCGCCGTTTTGACAACTCTCCAATTGACGCCATCGAGATCAACATTTCCTGCCCGAATGTAAAGCAGGGCGGGGTTGCATTCGGTAACGATCCGCAGATGTCGGCACGCGTTGTCGAAGCCTGCCGCAAAGCCACCGGTAAACCACTCATCACCAAACTGTCTCCCAATCAGACCGACATCGCCGAAAATGCCCGTCTCTGCGTAGAGGCAGGCAGTGATGCCTTTGCCGTTATCAACACCATGATGGGCATGGCCATCGATATCGATGAACGCCAGGCGGTCATCGGTAACAACCAGGGTGGCTTGTCGGGCCCGGCTATCAAACCCATTGCCCTGCTCAAAGTCCACCAGGTCTACCAGGTCTGCAGGTCGCACCAGATTCCTATCATCGGCCAGGGCGGTGTGGCCGGCGCTGAAGATGCCATCGAATTTCTGATTGCCGGTGCCAGCGCGGTCGGCGTTGGTACTGCCCTGTTCTATGATCCGCTGGTGTGCACAAAGATCAATGACGGCATCCGGACTTACCTAGAAAAACACGACCTACCCGACATCCAGGCATTAACCGGCAGCCTTCAACTCAATGTCCAGCCTGGTTGCTGTTAGCCGCGCCACGCCTTATCGGGCTTCACCCGCAGCCACTTTTTACTCCATTATCTCCGAATCCCCGGCTTTTCCTGCCATAACAATCGATTACCCACGGGCCTGAATCTTGCTTGCTAACAGCGAGAGAACAAGATCGCTGTACGCTGTTACGCCGCCGAAAGGCTGCCTGAATTATCTTGCTACAATGCTAAAAGGATAGTAAATAGGTGAAATTACATAGAGTTAAGATGTCAAAGCCGACTCTGGTGGACACCTGGAAGATAACCGGCACCGCTACCGGTACACCCCGGCAATCCCATCAAAGCGTTGATATTTTGACGCCGAGTAGCGGCCTGCGAGGCAACCAGCCGGCCCGGCACAGCCGCCTGGTGCGCTGATTTTACCGGGATACGTCAGCGACATGCACCAGCAGATCAATCTTTTTCAGCCCGTATTCAGAAAACAGCAGAAAGTGTTTTCTGCCAGCACGCTGGCACAGATTACCGCCGCGGTACTGGTGCTGCTGCTTGCCATCCTTGGGCACGTCCGCTGGTCGCTGGCAAGTATGGGGCGATCAGCTGAAGCACTGCAACAACAACATGAGCATATTCGTAAACAGATCGACGCTCTGGAAGCGGCTTACCAGACACCGGATACCGAGGCACTGGATGCAGAAATCGAACAACTGATGGCCGATATCGATCAGCGTAACAGCCTGCTGGTACAGTTCGACCAACAGATTATCCAGCACCGCAACGGTTTCGCTGCACAGTTCAGCGCCCTCGCCGAGCGGCATATGTCCGGCCTGTGGCTGGAAGGGATTACTGTTGAAGGTGATGGCCGGATAGAGTTACGCGGCATCAGTCTCGATGCCAAGCTGGTACCCGCCTATCTGCAACAGCTGCAAAAACGACAGGGGTTGTCCACCACTCCCTTCGAAACCGTGTCAATGCAACGCCTGTCTGCAGACAAACCGCAGATTCAATTTATGCTGCGCAATCACAAGGGAGAGGTGTCGTGGTAATAGGCGTAACAGCGCAACTTCAGCAATGGAGCGAGCGTATCGACGCACTGGATCTGCGTGAACGAATTCTGCTGTTAGCCGCTACCGTGGTGGTCTTGTTTCTGATTGTCGATTCCCTCGGCCTGCAACCCGCACTCAAGTCCCAGCAAGCCACCGAACAACATATCACAGATATGGAAATGAAACTGAGCGCCTTGCACCAGCAGGCTACTCTATTCAACTCCAAATCGGAGCATAACCCGATGATATCGCGCTACAGGAACCGTGACCGCCTGGTGGCCGAACTGACCGAACTCGATGCACGAATTGTCGATCAACTGGGCGCATTGGTAGAACCCGCCCAGGCTGCCGAGCTACTCGAGCAGGTGCTCACCGGCCATCGCGGACTGAAGCTGAAATCACTACAGGCCAGCAGCGAATCACAGGATAACCTCGCTGCGCATGATTCCCTTAACCGTACCGGCCTTGGTCGCTATCAGCTCGAGATGGTTGTTGAAGGCGGATACCTGGATCTTCTCCGCTACCTGCAGGAACTCGAAGCCATGCCGTGGAAATTCTTCTGGCAAAAGGTGATTTTCCAGACCACCGAATACCCGCTGGCAGAGACCCGGCTACAACTCTATACCCTGGGAGCGCATCATGGATAGAAGATCGAACGTTGCTGCACTGCTGCTGTTTTCTGTACTGGCTGGCAGTGTACACGCCCTGACCGATCCCACCCGACCGACCGACCCGGGGAGTTATTTTGGCGACGCGAAAAGCCACGCCGACAGCGACTGGTTTCTGCAATCCATTCTTTCCTCACCGCAACGCCGAATCGCCGTTATAAACGGGACCCGGGTCAGGGAAGGCGACCGAATCGGCTCCGCACGTGTCGTTCGTATCCGTGATTCACATGTGTTGCTGAACAGCAGAGGTCGCACACTGACGCTGCACCTGTTTCCTGACTCGATAAAGGTAAGGCCGTGATAAGAATTTCCCGCATCGGCATCATCAAGCTGTTGGTAGCCGTCGTACTGCTGAGCGCCTGCCAGACCACCCCTGAAAAAGATGCGCCAACTCTGCCATCGATTCAAAAGTCTCTTGATGACGCGGCAACCAGTCAGCAGGTGAAAGCGGTTGCACCGCCGCCGGAAGTCCAGCGCGCGCTGTTACCACCCGCATCAAGCGCTTTGGGAGTGATAGCGCCTGAAGCGCCCAGCTTCGATATATCGGTGAATGAAGCCCCTGCACAACAGTTTTTCATGAGCCTGGTTGATGGCACGTCTGACAACATGGTGGTACACCCGGATGTGTCCGGCACGCTGACACTGGACCTGAAGAACGTATCCACCGAAGATGTCATGGCAACGCTACGCGACGTATATGGTTATGAATACCGCTACAGTCACGGTGTTTACCAGGTCTATCCCTCGCGCATGCGCTCCCAGGTATTCAAAGTGAATTATCTCGATATCCAGCGCAAAGGGGGTTCCAGAACACGCGTCAGTTCCGGGCAGATCACCCAGTCAACGAGCAACGGCAGTGGCGGCGACAGCAGTTCAGATAACAATTCGAGCGCCTCCAGCGAATCCTCGACGAGCGGCAGTAACGGGAAGAGTTCCAGCCAAGACAGTTTTTCCGGTGCACAGATCACCACGCAATCCCAAGCCGATTTCTGGCTGGACCTCGACACCTCGCTGAAAATGATTATCGGGGAGGAAAATGGCCGTAAAGTCGTCATCAACCCCATGTCCGGCACCGTCCTGGTCAGGGCGATGCCGCGTGAACTGCTGGACATCAAAAACTATCTCGACACATTGCAGAACTCGGTAAGCCGGCAAGTCATCATAGAGGCCAAGATACTCGAAGTTGAACTCAACGATGCATACCAGACCGGTGTCAACTGGAATGCACTGATTGATTTCGGCGGTAACTATCAAACCAAGATCGGCCAGTTTGGCGGTGGTACGATTTTCGGCGAAGGCGTTTCTGAGCTTGCCGGCACCGTGGCCCCGCTGAACAACCTGGCATTGACGGACGGTGCGCCCGCTTTCGGTGGTGTATTCGCCCTGCAGGCCCATCTCGGTGACTTCAATACCCTGATAGAGCTGCTCAAGACCCAGGGTGACGTGCAGGTACTGTCCAGCCCGCGAGTATCCACCGTCAATAATCAGAAAGCCATCATCAAGGTTGGAACCGACGAATACTTTGTCACCGACATTGACGTCCAGACCGACGTCGCTGTAGGTGTCTCGAACCGGTCCGCGGACGTTACGCTGACACCGTTTTTCTCGGGCGTCGCGCTGGATGTGACACCACAAATCGATGTCGACGGCAGGATCACTCTTCATGTGCATCCTGCCATCAGCCAGGTTGTCGAAGACAACAAGGATCTCGGCGTGGTCACCGCATCCTCAGATGAGGACGGTAACAGCATAAGCTCAAGAGTGCCTCTGGCGAAAAGCACCATTCGTGAAACAGACACCATTGTTCAGGCTGAAAACGGACAGGTTGTCGTTATTGGCGGGCTGATGCAGGAACTGGTACGCGACGACGTGGCATCCACACCGTTCCTTGGTGATATGCCGCTCATCGGCAATATGTTCCGCCACACACGCAAGACGTCCACCAAGACCGAGCTGGTTATTCTGCTGCGACCGGTGGTTGTGAACAATAACAGGGTGTGGGAACAACAGGTCCAGCAAGCGACCCAGCGCTTCCGGACCATACAACATCCCGACTATCCATAAGTCAAAGGCCTGGTTTGGAATGTATCTCCAGCACTACAGTCTTAGAGAACCGCCATTTACGCTGACGCCGGACACGGATTTTTTCTTCAACTACAACAGCCATCAGCAAGCACTCAATGTCCTGCTGGTTGCGTTGCAGGGAGGTGAAGGTTTTATCAAAGTAACCGGTGAAGTCGGCACCGGCAAAACGCTCATATGCAGACAACTCCTCAATCTGCTCGATGAGAACACCATTACCGCGTATATACCGAACCCATGCCTCAATCCGACAGCGTTGCGCATGGCACTGGCTGAGGAACTCGGGCTGGAGTTTGCACGCAACATCGGCCAACACCGATTGATGAAACTGATTACCGAACGCCTGCTTGAACTTCACCGTAACGACAAACAGGTCGTATTACTGCTTGATGAAGCCCAGGCCATAGCGGACGACAGCCTCGAAGCACTACGACTGTTGACCAATCTGGAGACAGAGAAACGAAAACTGCTTCAGGTTGTGTTGTTTGGACAACCCGAACTTGATGTGCGCCTGGCACAACGCAAGTTTCGGCAACTGAAACAAAGAATTGTATTTTCCTACCAGCTCCACCCGCTGACCCGCCGCGCGCTGGGCGAATATGTCCGGCACCGCCTGCAGGTTGCCGGCTACCGGGGCCCGACCCTGTTCACTGCGCGCGCAATCAGGCAATTACATTGCAGCAGTCGTGGCATTCCGCGCCTGGTCAACCTGATTTGCCACAAATCACTCATGGCCGCCTATGGTTCCGGCTGTGAGGAAATACGCCGTGCTCACATCAGGCGTGCCGCCTGCGACACGGAAGACGTGCTGCAACACAAGCCACGCTGGCTGGCCATTGCCACCGGCCTGGCCGGTCTCATCGCACTGACCAGTGCCGGCCTGTTATACACTTACGGCTTATGAGTTTAATCAACCAAATGCTGAGAGACCTGGATAAGCGGCGCGGGCCGCTTAACACAACACAGCTCGCTGCCTTACAGGGTATGGGGCTGATCAACACCAGCCGGTTCACGTGGTATCAACGCCGGTCTTTTTCAGCCTGGAGCATTGCCGGATTACTGACCATCGTGATGATCTACCCGGCAAGTATCTGGTGGAAAAGCAGGGCGGGACCTGAACTGGTTACTACGGTGCAGATTACCGCCGATGTCACCCGGCCTGAGGAGAACGCGCAGCGCGGGTCAGTGACGACTCCGGGCAAAGTCGACAGTGCGGCACCCGCTATGACAGACACAGTCGACCCATCGCAAAAAGAATTACCTGTACCCGTTGCACCGATCGCCGAACAGGTACCGGCGGTTACACAGACACCGGCGGAAACCGCCATCAGGCCAGTTAAAACTCTAACGCCGGAACAGCGGGCGCAGCATTTATACAGCCAGGCACAACATGCGCTGTCCAGCGAGCGGCACAAAGAGGGAGAACGATTATTACAGCAGGCACTTGAAGCATACCCACGACATATTGGTGCACGCAGTCAGTTGGCAGCATCGCTGTTAAGCAGGCAACAGAGTGATAAAGCAGAGCACTTGCTGGCCGAAGGTCTGGTCACAGACCCATACCAGTTCGTGTTGGCACGGCCATACGCACAACTGCTGGCGGAAAAAGGTGAACACATTGCTGCACTGGCGACACTGGATATGGCGATCGCTCAACGCCGGGCTGACGCCGAAACACTGGCGCTGCGCGCGGCAATTCTTTACAAACTGGATCGACATACAGCATCCGCCGCTGAATACCGGAAAGCGCTACAGTTTCATCCGCAGCGTGCTTTGTGGTGGACCGGACTTGCTGTGGCGCTGGAGCACGACGGTCAATCCACGCAGGCGCTGGGTGCCTTTCAGCGCGCCGCTGAGCTGCCGCTGGAGAAGCCGGTGGAAAACTATGTCAAACAGCGCATTCACATCTTGAGCAACACAGGCTCCAACTTCTAACGGACAAATACCATGGCCGCTACCATGCCCAGAAAACGCGTTCGCATCGGTGACCTGCTGGTCGAACAGAAAATCATATCGCAGAACCAGCTTCAGGACGCGTTGGCCGCGCAGAAAAAAAGCGGACGAAAACTGGGCAGGGTGCTGGTTGAAAACGGTTATGTCGACGAAGACAGGCTGCTGGTTTTGCTGTCCGAGCAACTCGATATTCCCTACGTGGACCTATCGCGTTTCGAGCTCGATCCGGAAATCATCACCCGTTTGCCGGAAACACTGGCCAGGCGCTACCGGGCTCTTGTATTGAAAGCAACGCCGACGGGGCTGTTGGTAGGCATGGGGGATCCGACCGATATCTTCGCCTTCGATGAACTGGTCCGCGTACTGAAAACTTCGATACAGATAGCCTGCGTCAAGGAAAGCGACCTTCTGCGTAACATCGACCTGGTCTATCAGAATTCAGATCAACTGCGCTCGCTGGCCAGCGAAGTCGGCCAGGACATGGCAGAGAACGCGTTTGATTTACGCACTCTTACTGCCAGCAGTACACAGAACGATGCGCCCGTCGTGCGTTTGATACAGACCGTATTTGAAGATGCGGTGCGTGCAGAGGCTTCTGACATTCATATCGAGCCTGATGAACATGTATTGCGCATACGGCGTCGTATCGATGGTATTTTGCATGAGACGACGATGGACGACACACGTATCGCTTCCGCGGTTGTCTCCCGTCTGAAACTGATGGCCGAAGCCGATATCTCGGAGAAGCGCCTGCCGCAGGACGGACGTTTCAGCTTGCATGTACTGGACAAAAACATCGATGTTCGTCTGGCGACGATTCCGACCCAGACAGGTGAAGCCGTCGTCATGCGTTTACTCGATCACGGTTCGGCGGTACGCAATCTTGATCAACTCGGTATGCCGGATGAAATTCTGCGGCGCGTGCTAAACATCGTGCATAGACCTCACGGCCTGGTACTGGTTACCGGACCCACCGGTAGTGGTAAAACGACTACCCTGTATGCGGCACTGTCCGAACTTAACAAACCACAAAAGAAAATCATTACGGTTGAAGACCCGGTTGAATACCAGCTCCCGCGCATTAACCAGGTTCAGATCAATAACCGAATCAACCTGGATTTTGCGCGGGTACTGCGAACGGCCTTGCGCCTCGATCCCGATATCATGCTGGTCGGTGAAATGCGCGACAGGGAGACCGGTGAAATTGCCTTGCGGGCGGCGCTCACCGGTCACCTGGTGCTTTCAACCCTGCACACCAATGACGCAGTCAGCACAGCCATGCGCCTGGTTGATATGGGGCTCGAATCTTACCTGGTCGCCGCTTCAACCCAGGCGATACTGGCGCAGCGCCTGATACGGAAACTGTGCAGGAACTGCCGCACGAGCAGACAACTGGACCCCAGCGAACAAAGCTGGGTGCGAAGCGTGATGGGCGAGGGTGCATCGCTGGATGGCTTCCAGGAAGGCGCTGGATGCAATCAGTGTAACCACACGGGTTATCACGGCCGCATCGGCGTTTATGAACTGCTTGAAATCGATTACACCCTGGCTGATGCCCTGCGCCGTAACGACCCGGCCGGTTTCGAGAACGCCGCACGTGTACAGGAAGGCTACCGACCGCTGGTGGAAAATGCGCTGGATTACGCACGCCAGGGCATTACCAGCCTGTCTGAGGCCATGCGCCTCAGCGGAACGGTCGATTAGGATAATGCCGGCATTCCAATACAGGGCACGTGGCCCACGTGGTGACGCGATCGAAGGCGTGATCGACGCTCCAAACAGTGATATGGCCGCCACCCGTTTAATAGAAGGCGGGCTGACGCCGGTCGATATACAGCCGGTACAGGAAACTACCGGAGCCAGTAAGGATCTTGCCGATCTGTTTCCCCCCAAGGTTGAAGCAATAGACCTGATTCAGTTCAGTCGGCAGATGTACAGCCTGTTAAAGGCGGGAGTACCTATTCTAAGCGCCCTGTCCGGGCTGGCCAGTAACACACGCAATCGAACGCTGGCAAAAACACTGTCCAGCGTCATTGAAAGTCTGCACGCTGGATGGGACTTGTCCGCGTCGCTGGCCCAGTATCCGAAAGTATTTTCCGTGTTCTATGTCAGTCTGGTCAGGGTCGGCGAGTCAAGCGGCCAGCTGGAAGAAGTATTCCGCCAACTCTCCGGCTACCTGGAACGCGAGCAGAAAACGCGCAAACAGATCAAGTCGGCCATGCGCTACCCGGTATTTGTGCTCGTCGCCATCCTCATCGCTGTGATCGTGATCAATGTCCTTGTGGTACCCGCTTTTGCCGCTATATTCGAGCAATTCGGTGCAGACCTCCCCCTGCCTACGCGTATTTTGATTACGACATCAGACGCCATGATCAACCATTGGCCTGTCATGGTTGCCGGGCTCATCCTGATGGTGGCCGGTATCGGGCTATACCTGCGCGATGATAACGGCCGTTACCGGTGGCACAAAGCCCAGTTGCGTCTGCCTCTGGTGGGAAAAGTGCTGTACCAGGCAACACTGGCGCGCTTCAGTCGACTGTTTGCCCTGGTGCAACGTTCCGGAATTCCGATCGTCACAGGCCTGTCGGTGGTAGCACGTGCACTGGATAATGACTACGTTGAAGAACGCATTCTCAGCATGCGTGATGGCATAGAACGGGGTGAATCGATAAGCAACACGGCTGCGAGCACCGGCATATTCGACCATCTGGTACTGCAGATGATGCAGGTCGGCGAAGAATCCGGCGCTACCGACCAGTTGCTGCAGGATGTGGCGGAATATTATGACGATGAGGTGGACTATGCCATCGACAAACTCAGCGCCTCCATTGAACCAACCCTGACAGTAGCACTGGCGGGCCTCGTATTCCTGCTGGCTACCGGTATTTTTCTGCCCATGTGGGATCTCGCCAAAGTGGCTCTGCACTGAGCGATAGAAGCAGCAGGCACCCCGAACCGGCGCTTACTCCAGGTGTGGCGGTAATTTTTTCTAAAGTATTGCCAGTGGCTGGCGATATATGGAAACGAGTATGCGGGCCATCAGCCCTTTTTCAGGAGAATAATCGGATGAAAAAACAAACGGGTTTTACCCTTATCGAACTGGTTGCGGTGCTGGTGATCCTCGCCCTGTTAGGCGCCATGGCAGTACCAAGGTTTACGGATGTTTCCAATGATGCATTGACGGCGGCAAAAAACGGTTCCGTCGCCGGTGTAAGGTCAGGACACGCCATGGCGATCGCCAAACTGAAGACGCTGCCGCAACTGGGCCAGCTTATTGACTATGTCGGTGGACCCAATGTCGCTGTCGCTGGTGATCACACAGGCATTCAAGTAACCATCAACAGTGTCCCTTATATTGTAAAGACATACACGGATACAACCTGCACCACCGCGACAGGAGCTGCCACCGACCTGGTTGGCTGCGTCGGGCAGATACCCTAAGTCGTCACCAGTAACAACTTCAGCATAGGGATGCAAGGGGTGGGCGTAAGCTCACCCCTTTTTGTTATAAGGTTAAAGGATGCACTCGAAGGGTATGCATATCCATAGTCGCGGTTTCTCGCTTATCGAGCTGGTTAGCGTGATGGTCATCCTGGCCGCAATCAGTGCATTGGCCGCACCCCGTTTCGTACACCACGATGCCACTCTGCCGGCACAGGCCGATCAGCTGGGCCGAATACTACGCCATGCGCAGGCGCTGGCCATGGGTCAGGGTCGTCCGCTCACTGTTGATATCCAGTCCGCCACCGATTATGCCATTACTGACGGCGCAATCCCCACCGCGTCCACCATCCGTGACCCCAGCGGTCAGTTACAGACTTTTTCGCTACAGCACGGTGTAACGCTGAGCGGGGCCGATCTGGAGTTCGACAGCCTTGGACGCCCCATCAGCGGCAGCAACCTGGTCACGACCAGTCAAAACTGGACTCTGAACGGAGGCGGTAACACCGCTACCGTCAGTGTCCAGGCGGTCACCGGGTTTGTTACGGTGACGCCATGAAGGCGCAGAACGGCTTTACACTGATCGAGATGGTGCTGGTCATCGTTATACTATCCATAGCGTCAGCGCCCTTGTTCAGCCTGTTTTCGCGTGCAGCTTCCAGTATCCTCATCAATGAAAAGATCCAGACTGCCGCACAACTCGCCCAGGAACGCGCCGAGTTTCTTCTTGCGGTACGGCGCAGCCAGAATTTCCTTGCAGCCGAACTTTCAGGCAGTACCAACGAAACCCTTGGTGGCAACTATTCCGGCTATACGCGCAACACGACGATCACGCAACCACCGCCCGGCCCCGGCTGCCCGGCAGGCGCGAGCTGCAAGCAGATCGACATCAGCGTGGAAGAGGGCGGTAGCCCCTACGCTGAAGTGACCTTTTTACTGGTGGATTACTGATGAAGAAGTTGCCGGAAAACGGCTTCACGCTGGTGGAGATGGTCGCCGCACTGACAGTACTGGCACTGCTGGCAGCCATTGTCGGCCCGCTGCTCAGCAATGGTGTACGCGCCTATAACAACTCCGCCACCGCACTTCAAACACTCAGTAAACTTCGTGTCGCCAGTGAAAGGCTGGTACGCGAGATACGCGAGATACGTCGTGACGGCTCAGGCAATTACGATATCAGCCTTCCACTTTCGTCCACCACACTGCAGTTCTTCAAAACAGACTCTGAACAGGTCACTATTTCCACGGCCGCTCCGATGGTAACCCTGTCCTACGCCGGTATCGCTGGAACACCCATCCTGAGCGATAAAGTCAGTGCCTTGAACTTCACTTACTTTCAGGCGGATGGCAGTCTGCCGGCAAACGACAACAGCGATGTTGCTTTTATAGATTTCGAACTGATCCTGACTCATGCCGGCAACAACTATGCGCAACGGGCGCGCGTCGCATTGAGGAACCAGCCGTGAGATCCTGGCCAGTCAAACAACGTGGTGCTGTGACGCTGATCGGCGCATTATTCATCATCATCACCCTGGCCTTGATGGTCGAAGTTCTGCAACGCATGGCGGCTGCAGACATATTGGACACCGCGATACAGAATGACGCTGTAGCCGCGCTGTTCATCGCAGAAACAGGTATTGAGCACGCTTCCTATCTCTATTCCAACGGCACCAGCTGTGCTGATCTGTCATTACTCAACGATATAGATGCAGGGCGTGGTAAATTTCATGTGACCGCATTAGCGCTGGTGGCTAGTGATTGCCAGATACGTGTACGCGGTGAAATTCCGACATTCGCTGCGCAGCGTGTGCTCGATGCCACTTTAAGGAATGATGGCGGTAATTTGCTGGGAAATGCGAACCCTGATTTTGAGGAGCCGGGTGGCGCCTGTACATACCCCTGCACACCGACAGGATGGGACAACCTGCCAGCTGTGGGCTGGGAAGACGATGGTGGACCAAGCGGTAGCGGAGACCGGGCTGCTTATGTAGAAAAGCCTACTAATGGTCCCGGCACTGTTACCACGGCGGGGTCATTTGGACTGACGCCATTTACTGTCACTGCACCAGCAACACTTACTCTCGAATTCGATTATAAGGTAATCGCCAATGGCGGCGGCAATTCACCCAAGGTGACGTACCTGTTCAGCCTATGGGACGGTACAACTGCGTACTCCACGGAATTTCCCGTTATAGATAACACGGCCAGTGCCGCCAATGACTTTGTTACCAGCACTGTCACCATAGGCATAACCGGCACCGGCCCGGTAACGATCACCGAGTTCAGGTTCAGCATGGAAGCGAAAAGTGGTCAACGCAAATGGGGTTGGCTGGACAACTTTGACCTGCAGGGCCCCGGCGGCGGTACCGGCGTGCATCTGCTTCAGTGGCGTGAAGTTGTAAGCAATTGACACGCAGCTCCAAATACTGGAATCTTTCAATGATCTTTATAAAAAGGATTGCGGGTGTTTTCATTCAAAAAGAAAAATCATGGTGAACAGTTAACTTCACTGATTGTCAGTACTGAAGGTACAACAACTGCCACCATTCATCAGAACAAATCCGGCAAGCCCCTGCTTGAACACTGTGGTTTTTATCCGCTGTCACCCGGGCAGGATATTCAGGCCAATCTCAAGCTTGCGGTCAGGGATCAGGGGCTGGACAACAGCGCCTGCGCCACCGTGCTGGATATTTCTGACTACCATTTATTAATGGTTGAAGCACCTGAGGTTCCACAAACGGAGCTGAAGGCCGCTATCCGCTGGCGGATCCGCGATTTAATCGATTTTCATATTGATGACGCGGTACTCGATGTCTTTGATACACCGCCCAGCGGTGCACGTGGTTTGCAGGAACACCTCTATGTCGTCGTTTCCCGCTCCGCCGTCGTCAAGGAACGCATTGATACATTGCAGAACGCCGGAGCAACATTGGAGATTATCGACATACCGGAACTGGCGCTGCGTAATATCGCGGCTCAGCTTGAGCAGGATGCCAATGGGCAGGCCATGCTGTTTTTTGGCGCCGACCGGGGTTTGATCACGCTCACTCGTGACGCCACTCTTTATCTTGCACGCAGCATGGACATCGGTTATCAGCAGTTACGCGCGACCCCCGACCTGGCAGATCGACTGGCACTGGAACTTCAGCGTTCGATGGACTATTACGACCGGCACTTCCAACAGGCACCGATTTCCTCCATAACGCTCTGCCCACTGCCCGAGGCGTTACCGCAACTTGCCGGG
>Ga0316198_10000746_pt1 | contig 17797 bp, 14 predicted proteins | sample OudBieAanoxic_MG_FD_204935 | JGI IMG/M metagenome (GOLD analysis project Ga0316198, IMG submission 204935) | Coastal sediment microbial communities from Oude Bieten Haven, Netherlands - site A anoxic | ecosystem: Environmental > Aquatic > Marine > Coastal > Sediment | place: Netherlands...
CCATGACCTCCATGGGCGTTCCCCGCCATGAGCTGCCCCACTGGGATGATATTCAGATCATGACGGCGCAGATGGCGACTAAACCTCTGCAGGAAGATGAAACCGTCTCCACCGAACTGATCATCGGCCCCCAGGCAAGAAAACCACTAAAACTGAATATCCCGCTGTTTGTCTCCGACATGAGTTTCGGCGCCTTGTCAGAAGAAGCCAAGACCGCCCTTGCCAGAGGCGCTGAGCTAGCAGGTACCGGGATCTGCTCGGGGGAGGGAGGCATGTTACCCGAAGAGCAGGCCGCCAACTCCCGGTATTTTTATGAACTGGCCAGTGCACAATTTGGCTATAAAGAGGAGCTGCTGCACTCGATACAGGCCTTTCACTTTAAAGGCGGACAAGGCGCTAAAACAGGCACAGGAGGACACCTTCCCGGCATAAAAAACCATGGTAAGATTTCACAGGTCAGAGACATTCCCGAGGGAGAATCCGCCATATCCCCGCCTACTTTCAGGGAGCTGAAAAGTTCATGTGACTTTAAGCGCTTTGCGGATCGGGTGCGCGAGGTCAGCGGCGGTGTGCCCGTCGGCTTTAAACTCAGTGCCAACCATATCGAGCGGGATATCCAATTTGCCCTCGATGCCACCGCAGATTACATCATACTCGACGGCCGTGGTGGTGGAACCGGCGCCGCCCCAGAGATGTTCAGAGACCATATCAGTGTCCCCACCATTCCGGCGCTTGCGAGAGCCAGGCGTTACCTCGATGAGCAAGGTGCCAGCGGCAGAGTCACCCTGATCGTTACCGGCGGTCTGCGAGTGCCTATGGACTTTGTCAAAGCCATGGCCTTAGGCGCCGATGGGGTGGCAATCTCCAACAGTGCAATGCAATCAATCGGCTGCGTCGCGGCGCGCATGTGCAACACCAACAACTGCCCTGCGGGTATCGCCACCCAAGATGCCGACCTGCGTCAACGCCTGAACGTAGACAAGTCATCACAACAACTGGCCAACTTCTTCAACGCCTCAATAGAGCTGATGCAGGTGATGGCCAGAGCCTGTGGACACAGTAACCTGAGTGACTTCAACAAGGACGACCTGGCCACCTGGCACAGAGAGATGGCGCAGTTATCCGGGATCAACTACGCGGGATTCACCCGCTTGGATTAACCTCGATCAGCGATAAGTTGTAAGCTGTAAGTATTAAGCTGAAACAGATAGAGCGAGAAACTGACTCCTCGCTCTGCCCTTAACTTGAGACTCGTAACTCGAAGCTCGTCACTGCAATGCTGTAGCTTCTACTTACCGCTTTCTCAGCTCTTTCTTTAACTCGAGACTCGAACCTTCTTGGCTTCTGCTCTGCCTTGAACTCGTAACTCGTAACTCGAAACTCGCAACTTCTCGGCTTTACCCCAACCTTCTCCTCAACTCCTTAGTGCCTGCACCAGATTTTTAAGTGCCTGCTTACTTAGCATTGATCAAATTGACGGATTCGCATACAATTATGAACTATAACACCATATGAACCACCAGGAGACATAATGTCGACCTATCTTTACACTCGATTTTCACCTAAGAATAAAGCGTATCCGGAGCAACTAGCTGCGATGGCATCGTTAGCTCCCGGGGCTGAGCACTTTCAAGACAAGGTGCGTGGCGATGTTCCTCCTATGGAGCGAACGGCGTTTAGCCAACTATTTAAGTCTCTGGAATCCGGTGATAAGGTGACCATTTGGTGGCTAACTGAATTTGGTCATGATTTCAGTCAAACGCTGCAAGTCATTACCGACTTGTTAGAAAAAGGGGTGATCTTGCAGACCTTGTGTGAGCCACTGGTACTTGAACCGAATTCTCCTCATCGTCATGCCTTACTAGCCCTATTATCGGGTTACGCAAAGGTACAAACCCAGCGCCGCCTATTCGCCGCAGAACAAGGACGAAAAGCACTCAAAGACAAACCTGAGCAGTGGAAACAAAAATTCTGCGGCAGACCCGCAGATAAAAAAAAACATCAGCAGATCGCCACATTGTTACTTGAGGGACAGACTCTACAAAGTGTTGCAGAACAATGTGACGTCAGCTTGTCTACGGTGAAACGGGTCAAAGCTAAGTTGAGTACATTTGATGATGAAGGCAGCTTGAGACGCAGAGCCAAAACGTACTCACCTTCGGGTGATGCATAATGAGCAGACCGATTGAATTTAAAACAATTTTACTAGCATGTTTAATCATCAGTGTCGGGCAATTGAGCATGGGGCTAGTATTTCCATCACTACCCTGGATAGCCAAAGACTTTGCCGTTTCCCACGAACAGGTTCAAATATTAGTCAGTATTTACTTGCTTGGCTTTGGCCCATCTCAATTTATTTATGGCCCGGTTTCCGATGCGCTAGGACGTAAGAAAGTGCTGTTGATGGGGCTTATGATCGCCATGATGGGCCTGCTGATGATCATTTTTCTCAGCCATTCATTTACTGGAATGGTGTTAGGCCGTTTCCTGCAAGGTTTAGGGACAGGATGTTGTGCGGTACTGGCACGTGCCTCCACACGAGATCGCTTCAGTGGTGCAGAACTTCCTGTTGCAATGTCCTACATTGCGATGGTTGCATCGGTTACCCCTCTGATAGCTCCCGTGATCGGGGGCTTCATCAACTTCCACTTTGGCTGGACTATGGTGTTCATCTCCTTAATGGGCTATCTCTGTCTCGTTTGGGGGATCATTGCATTGCGATTTCAGGAGACCATAAGCCAAACCACTCCCCTTCCATCGCCAAAGAGGGTGTTACTACAGTATCGTGAGCTGCTGAGTTCAAGTTACTTCATGAGCTTTGCCAGCATAGGTTGGCTGAACTTCAGTTTGATGATCACCACGATTTCGGTGATGCCATTCATCATGCAAAACCAAATTGGTATGACGTCTGATAAATACGCGATGTGGGCGCTGATCCCTGCACTAGGGATGTTAGCTGGTGCCGGCATCTGTAATCGTGTGCGCCCCATTATCGGCAGTAAGAAACTTCTGTTATATACCCCAGTATTGCATGTGGCCGCTGCACTATGGTTATTCTTCTGCCCACTCGAGCCTCTGTATTTAATGCTGGGACAGCTATTGATGATTCTGGGTAACAGCATCTCCTTACCCTGCGTTCAGGCTATGGTGATGCAGCCATACAAGAAACAGGCGGGGGCCGCAGCGGCCATGTCCGGAGGCGGACAAATGGTGGTTTCCTCCATCGTCAGCATGATGCTGGTTAACTTAGGGTTGAGCCAAGCCTGGCACCTTTCTTTGATCATTGTGATCTTTGCCGCAATCACGCTCAGTAATATTCTGCGTGGCTTTGCCACCCCAGAAGCCCTGGAGCAAACGACACCAATCCGGTAAACAGCGGTAAGTTGTAACAGATAGAACGCCACTTCATGGCTAGGAGTTCCTAGGTTCCAGTACCTAGGAACTCCTGACTTCTCAGCTCTATCTTGAACTCGAACCTCGTAGCCCGTAGCTCGTTGCTTCAGCATTTACTTATCACTTACAGCTATCTCAGCTCTTTCTTTAACTCGAGACTCGAACCTTCTTGGCTTCTGCTCTGCCTTGAACTCGAACCTCGCAACTCGTAGCTCGTGACTCGAATCTTTTACCCCAACCTTCTCCTCAGTACCTTAGTCGCTTGCACCAAGTTCTGAAGTGCCGGCTCCACTTCATCCCAGGTGCGGGTCTTAAGGCCGCAATCAGGGTTGACCCAGAGCTGGCGAAGCGGGATCTTATTGGCCGCCTTCTCGATGAGTGTAACCATCTCATCCACCGTCGGAATATTTGGCGTATGGATATCATAAACACCCGGACCTATTTCGTTGGGGTATTCAAAATCCTCGAAGGCGTTGAGCAACTCCATGCGTGAGCGAGACGTCTCAATGGTGATCACATCCGCATCCATGGCGGCGATAGCGGCAATGGTTTCATTAAACTCGCTGTAACACATGTGGGTGTGGATCTGAGTCTCATCATCCACGCCCGCCGCGCTGAGTTTAAAAGCATCCACCGCCCATTTAAGGTAAGCCTCCCAATCACTCCTCTTCAACGGCAGCCCCTCACGGAACGCTGGCTCGTCGATCTGAATGATCCCGATCCCTGCATTTTGAAGATCCACCACCTCATCCCGAATAGCCAAGCCGATCTGAGTCGCTATCTGCTCACGGCTGATGTCTTCGCGGGCAAAGGACCAGTGCAAGATAGTCACAGGGCCAGTCAGCATCCCCTTTACCGGTTTCTCGGTCAGGCTCTGAGCGTAAGCAGCCCAATCGACCGTCATAGGCTTAGGGCGCGATACATCACCATAGATAAGCGGCGGTTTCACGCAGCGGGAACCATAGCTTTGTACCCAGCCAAACTGAGTAAAGCCAACACCCTGCAACTGCTCGCCAAAGTATTCAACCATGTCGTTACGTTCGGCCTCGCCGTGCACCAACACATCTATACCCAGCTTTAGTTGACGCTCGACCGTATCTTTGGTCACCTGACGCAACTGGTCGTTATAAAAGGTTTCGGTGATCTCACCTTTACGCCAGCGACTCCGTAATCCACGAATAGCCGGGGTTTGTGGAAACGACCCTATGGTCGTAGTCGGTAACAAGGGCAGCCGATACTTTTGCTGCTGCAGGGGCTGTCTGGCGGCAAACACAGTATCGCGCTCATAATCATCACGGCTCAGCGCTGCGACTCTGCTGCTCACTTGTCTGTCAGCGGCCTCAGCCCGTGCGTTTCTACGCGCGGCGCAGCTGGCCTTAATCGCCTCAACTTCGGCTTTAACACTACTGCTTTCGGGAGTGATGAGTAAGGTTTTTAACTGAGCCAGCTCAGACAGTTTCTGCTTCGCGAAAGAGAGCTGCAGCCTGAGCGCCGGGGCTAACTCGGTTTCGATATCCAGATCCACCGGGCTATGGAGTAGTGAACAAGAAGGCGCTACCCATACTCGTCCCTTGAGGTCGTTCACCACAGGGGCGATCTGCTCGGCAATCCAGTCGATATCAGCTGCCCAAACGTTTCGGCCATTGATCACCCCCAATGATAAAACCTGATCGCGTTGAAGATTAGCGGCAAACCCAGCGAGTTGCTCCGGCGCAGTCACCAGATCAAGATGGAGACCCGCTACAGGCAGGGCAGAGACCAGTGACTGATGATGAGCTATCGTACCGTAGTAAGTGGCCAGTAATATTTTTATATTCACCTGTTGCAGCGCTTCATAGGCTGAAGCAATAGCCTCTTGCCAATCACTATCGAGTTCGAGCGCCAGAACAGGCTCATCGAGTTGAACCCAGTCGACACCTTGAGCAGAGAAACGCGCTAAGATAGCCCCGTAAGTCTTAAGCAATTGAGGTAACAGGGTTAACTTATCAAACTCGCCTCCCACCGCCTTAGCCAGATAAAGGTAGGAGATCGGGCCCAACAGCACAGGCTTTGCCTGGTAGCCCAATGCCTGAGCCTCACTAACCTCATCGAATATCTGTTCATAAGCGATACTGAATCTTTGATCGGCTTCCAGTTCCGGAACAATATAGTGATAGTTCGTATTGAAGTATTTGGTCATCTCGGCTGCAGGCGCATCGCCTCCTGTTGGTGCGCGACCACGGGCAACCCGAAACAGAGTATCTAAATCCACGCTATCTGCCTGCCCTTCACTTCGATGGCGGGCGGGAATCGCATTCAATGTGGCGCTGAGTGTAAGCACCTGATCATAAAAGGCAAAGTCACCAACAGGCAGAAGCTTCACTCCGGCCTTAGCTTGCCACTCCCAGTGAGTGCTGCGCAGGTTTTGACCTATCTGAGTCAGTTCCGCCTGAGTTATCTCACTACGCCAATATCTCTCCTGAGCAAACTTAAGCTCACGTTGACGACCAATTCGTGGAAATCCTAGATTCGCTATCTTTACCGCTTGCGATGTTTGCATATTGTATACCTTTTTGCTTTAATGTGAGCAGAATTCAGAGTAAACGCGCCAAGAGCCTTTTTATTACTCATGGTGATTTAACATCTGTCGATGTAAAACACATTCGGGCGTCTGGACGTCTAGAAGTTTATTGTGGTAGTCTCTCTGCTGACAAACGATTTGATTTCAAGCGCAACATGAGTAAAATTCATGTGGGGATAAACGGGGATATATATGATAGAGCTTAGACACTTACGAACATTAGTCGCCCTGAAGGAGAGTGGAAGTCTCGCTGGTGCCGCCAAGAAACGCTTCGTTACTCAATCGGCGCTTTCCCATCAGATTAAGGAGTTGGAGACCCGAATTAACTCCTCTATTTTTGTCAGAAAGAGTAAACCTCTCTCATTCACACAAGAGGGAACCAGACTGCTGAATCTTGCCGAAGAGATCTTACCTAAGGTAATTGAAACTGAGTCAGATCTGAAACAGGGGCTCAGTGATGAACATAATCAGTTAGGTGTCGGTATTGAGTGTCATAGTTGTTTTCGCTGGTTGATGCCGGTCATGGAGGAGTTTCGAACCCGTTACCCTCAAGCCAACTTAGATCTCTCCAGTCGCCACCTGTTCGACTCACTCAATGCACTCGAAATGGGCGATCTAGACGTGGTACTCACCTCAGATCCGGTTCCCGGTCAGTCCCTTGCCTATCAACACCTGTTCGATTTCGAGGTAAAACTTGTCGTCGCCAACGATCATCCTCTGGCATCAGAAGAGTTTGTCACCCCCCAGCAACTAGAGAAGCTGACCATTATCAGCTACCCGGTTCCCTTAGCGCGATTAGATCTGTATCGACACTTTCTTGAACCCGCAGGCGTCGAAGCGGGTGAGCAGCTTAGCTGCGATCTGACCATGATGTTACTGCAACGCATCGCCTGTAAAGACGGTATCGCCGCCCTTCCGACCTGGTCTATCAGCGAGTCCCATGGCTTAAACCTCACCGCAGTTAAGTTAGGTCCTGAAGGGCTGAAGCGCCCACTGTTCGGGGCGTACAAAAAAGATGGGACCAACGCGATATTAGCTCAAAAGTGGCTCGAGTTGGTCGCCATAGAGGGAATAGCGAAACAACATAAGTTGAATTGACAAGCAGGCTTTAGAGAGCAGAGAAAGTATCGAGTCACGAGTATCGAGCTAAAGAATAAACTGAGAAAGTTGCGAGTTAAAGGCTAAGCACAGAAAACTTCGAGCAAGAGACAGGGCTAAGAAAGCCGCGAGTATCGAGCTAATAGTCGCTCGTAACCCGTAGCTAGTAGCTAGTAGCTCGTAGCTCGTAAACACTAACTTTCTTGTTTTTCATTTGCTTAGCAATATAATCTATATAGAATGAAATTCACTTAGTACTAATAATCAAGGAGAGATTATGTCGTTAGTCGCAGCATTCGTTCAACTCTGTCTCTGGCTTTCAATCGCGCTATCGCCGACACTTTTAGGGGCTATTCTCGCCTCGATAATTAGCTATCAGCTTGGCGAGTTTTCACCTGGTTACCTCGCATTTGGCTGTGTCGTTGGCGGGATTATAGGAACACTATGGGCAGAGCGTATTCGCAGAACAGTTGGATTGAGCCAGTTTTTAGGTCGTCTCCTGGGCACGCCCGATATCGATGGACCCTCTAAAGCTTAAAGAGCAGAATCCATTGAATTTACCCCATAAAAAAAACCTGCACAGATGCAGGTTCTTTTATTGGACTCATATCGAGCGATAAACTCATAGCTTATAGCTCGTAACTCTTAGCTCGAACCTTTTCTTACAAAGGCTTAAGTAGCTGATTTCTCATCGACAAGACACGGCGAAGAACCAGACCAGGCGAGTTAGGATCGCGAGTCTGTCGCAGATTATGAGCAATCATAAACTCATCTTTCAGCTCTTCATCTAGCCCCAATGATTCAAACGCTTCTATGGTTAATGTCTGCTTCTGATTATCGATAAGTGACTTGATGATACTCAAGGGAAAAGACTCTTCCGACTCAGCATTCAGATAGGCAAAAGCGGTCAGGGCGATAATCTCACCAAATACGCTGAACAGGGCTAAGGTTTGCACCTCATCGGGATTAATATCCACCCCTTCCATCAAATGCAAACTGTCTACGGCATCAGTGGCGATACTCTCGGTCAGCGCCCAATACCCGTACACCAGCTTTTTATATGGCTGAGGTAACTCGTCGAGACGCTCTTTAAGGTAAAAAGTGAATGCATAACGATAGATGTTGACCTGACCTAATCTAACGAGGGCATCTTTGAGAGAGCGGTTCTTCGATGTATTACCACTGACAAAAGAGGCCGACTGACTGCGCCAAAGCATATGGGCCGCTAATGCGGGATCTGATGACACAATATCAATGACATTACGAATATCGCCATCGGCAATAATGGCTTTCTTTAACGGGATCAAAATACCCCGGCGACCAATTACTTGCTCTTCGTTACTAATAATTGCACGTACTTGAGTGAATACTTGATGCTCAAGATCTGTCATGAGAACTTTTTAACCTACTTTTTATGATGGAACGACACCATTTGTTATCGGGGAATTTACCCATAAAAGGCCTATCAGGGTCAAGTTGATTTAGCCTAAATGAATACTTTAACTCGATTTATCTGCCTTATGTCTGATAACAAGGATAATATCACTCCATGGGGCAAATAAAAAAGGTCAATATAGGCCTCGAGAAAATCCCCTCCCCCTAAAGTATGGTCATTTTATCGCCATATTCATAGGTTCTAAATCATAGGTTAGCAGGATAGTATCCCTTGAAACGATTCTCACCCGTTTATAACGGCTTGAGCACACTGATAGATGTCGAGGTTTTATTATACAATTCTTGTCTCTCACTCTATATCTCCAACATAACCATATGACTTTAAAGAGCTTCAACCTGAATAAGGCGACGGTGTATCACTTCGGCTAAAGCCCTGTAACCCGCGGCGTTAAGGTGAATCGTATCCGACTTCATTGCTGATGTTTTCAATAGATCCGTTAACTCATCTTCTATCAGGATCACCCCGTAGGCTTCTGCCAGCTCGCTGTAGATATCTGCCGGAGAGAGAAAGATACCTTTTTGCGGCACGGCCACCAGCACGACAGGAATAGACCGTTTCTGGGCCAGCTCTATCATCTGTTCCAGATTCGCTTTAGTCAGCCCGATATCATGGTTACGCAGAAAGTCGTTACCACCTTCCATTAAGATCAGCAGATCCGGAGAGCCATACTCTAACAGCTGCTTTAACCTATCCAGCCCCTGAGTCGTGGTCTCACCGGATACCCCGGCATTGATCACCCGCTTTAGTGAGAGTTCTGCCAAGATCGTAGGATAATCTTGCCCCCTCGCCGCCCCTTTGCCATAGGTCAGGCTATCGCCAAACGCCCAGATCTCGGCATCACTCGAAAGTGGCTCAAGCTTGGGGCCCGAGCAAGCCGATAGCAGGAGTAGAGCTATCGAAAAAAATCCGGCTAATACTGATTTCATCTCCTCTCCTGTGGGCATTAGCTGTAAGTTTTAAGTTAAAGATAGAGCAAAGAAAGTCGCAAGTAACGAGCAGCGAGCGACGAAAAGCCAGAAGCTCCTATCTTGCACCTCGCACCTCGCACCTCGCACCTCAAATCTAGCACATAAAAAAGCCAGACCTAAGGTCTGGCTTAAAGAAAAACGTAAGGCTCTCGAACCTGAGCTTTCTATCCGAAGTTCTCGTCCCTAAGTTCTAGTTCCTTCTTTAAAAACGATAGCTTGCCGTCAGGCGCAGAGCACGCCCGGTTCCTGTGTAGTAACCGCTGTAATCGGTGCCATCAAAACCTTTGCTGTAATAACCGGCACTGACATATTGCTCATCGAACAGGTTATCGACTCGGAAGCTGGCAAGCCAGGCATCACGGGTGTAGTTAACCGCCAGGTTAGTCAGCCAATACGAATCCAGCTTAGGGTCGGCATTACCGTTATCCCCTTCGATGAAACGTTCACCGGTATAGACCAGCTCGGTAAACACCTGCCAGTTTTGGTTTGCATCGATACTGAAGTAACCGCGGCCCGTATGCTCAGCAACCCAAGAGAGCTGCTTCCCTTCATTAACGCCTTCGGTAAACTCGGCATCAATATAGTTATACTCGGCGCCCAGCTGTATCTTATCGCTTAGCTGCCAATCCCAATCGGCACTCACACCGTAGCGGCGTGAGGCATCGGCATTCACGTTGGCACCAGGCCAGTTACCACCTGTCGGGGTTTCGGCACTCGGGTCGAATACGATCTCATCTTCAAGGTCTAAACGGTAGGCACTCAGACGTAACGTGTGAGACTCAGGGTTCCAGTCCCAGCCCGCTTCATAGGAGCGACCCGTCTGTGGCTTAAGACCAACAACACTGGCTGGTGTATAAGCTTGCTCATCGACCTTAGCGAAGCGGAAGTTATCATCGGCACGAAGATAGAATCTGTGTGAAGTGCTCGGACGATAGTTAAGACCCAATTCGAAGGCGTGAGCATCTTGGTCCAACTCAACACCCTCGGGATATGATTTAGGATCAGCCAGTTCATCTGTCACTTCTGCATAGCGTCCCCCCACCACATAACTTAGGCTTTGAGTTAACGGGACACTCGCTTGCACATAGGCACTGGCTTGTTTCTGAACATTGCCACGACCATTGCTAAACTCGGACTCGCCGCGGCTCAGGTCGATACCGGTAACGATATTCAGGTCACCCATTTCTGTAGCGATATTGGCCACAGCTTTCGGGGTAAACTCTAACAATGAACGTGTATCTCTTCTCGATGTGCCCCAATCATTAAGCCCGGTAATAAGGGTCTCAGAGTAATTAATATCGGCACCGAGAGACCATTCATCGTTAAGTTGGTACCTATATCCACTACGGGCAGCCGTAGTCATCTCATGCATATAGCTGTCAAATGCGCCCGGTGAAGTTGCATTCGATTGGCGAGGGTCTTCTTTAATCTGAGTCTCAGTCAATGCACCAGCCAACTCACGGTCGTTATCGTAGTAGCTGGCCTCAACGAAAAAGTCCTCTGGACCGTCAGCATACTGTAGGCGACCTAATACAGACGAGGTCTTATTGGCGTTGTGATCACGATAGTTATCACCCTGGTTATAGCTCGCAGCAGCATAATAACGCCAGGTGTCACTGATGGCACCCGAGATATCGGCTTTACCTTCATAGGTCTCGAAACTCCCACCAGAGAGCTGGATGCCGCCGCCCGCGCTGTTTGGTGCCTTAGTGATAATATTTATCACACCGCCCACCGCCTGATCGCCATAGAGTACACCGGCACTGCCAGATAGTATTTCGACCCGCTCTATCTGATTAAGTGGGATGGCATTGATGCTCGGCGCCGCGATATCGATATTATTCAGACGACGTCCATCGACAAGCAGGAGGGTGTTGTTTGCGGCCTGACCGGCACTGAAACCACGCATGGCGAACACGGCGCCGGAATTCGAGTCAGAGATCTGTATGCCACTCTGACCGCGCAGCACTTCGGTCAGTGTCGTTGCGCCGCTCATCTCGATGGCAGCCGAATCAATAATGTTGACATTGGAAGCGATATTCAGCGGTGTATTTTCACTGCGCCCGATGATGGTTATCACCTCATCCACAGTGTTTGTCACGCCAGAATCGGTTTGTGATGAATCGGCCGCGAAAGCCACTGTCGGCGCTGACAAGGTCAGAGCACTGCCGATTAGAATGGCTAATTTTGATAATTGGTTAGATTGTCTAGCTTGAGTACCCATTTTACCTTTAACTCCTGAAAGGAAAACGGGGCAATAATGTCACGACGATGGCAAGTTCAGTTCACTAAACTCAATCACCCTATCGCATCTCGAGATCTGCCCGCCGAAATCTCAAAATCATCTAATGGGCCGGTCTCCGGACTGAGGCTATTCGGTAAGGTCAAAAGACCTTTATCCGAGCAAGTAGAGGCTTTCAACGCCCTTCTATTATCGATGTAATAGATAGGCGCACCTCACTCTCACCTTTCACCGTTGCGGGGGCAGTGCCAGATTTTCACAGGCTTCCCGATTATCCTTTCTCTCTCACTCAAGGCGTTTGCACTAAAATTCACACCGCACCAAAAGCTGACAGAACAGGCACCACAAAAGATTGACAGCATAAATCTTGTTATTGATTTGCTCTAAAACGTCTCCGGATTAACAACCGGATCACGATTGGCCGCATTATAGACGTCTATACGTATAAATGTCTAATATTTGCGAGGAACAATAAATTTCGATCCAAAATCGATTAACGGTTGAGCCTCAAGGGGGAGATAGCCGACATGAATTCCCGGTGATTTAACGACTCCAAAGGCGACTTATCGGTACTGAACACATCGCCGCGTTGGGATTGATGCAGCAGATACAGATCGTCCACCCCGGAGATCGCGGTGTAATGACCGATCTCTCCCTGTGGTACCGAGACTATGCCCGTAGCGGTTAAGCGGGTCGCCTTATGGGTATCGGGCATACGGGTACAGCCTAAAATGGCACTGAATCCGTCAAGGCCATCGACTTCAGTCTCACCGAGTTTGTTATAAATAACTTCACCCTCGCAGGTTTCTCTGTAGGCCGTTGCCAGCGAGTCGAGTAACGCTTCAGGCTGAATATTCTCACTTAAGCCTTCAAAGCCCTGCACACAGAACATCTCAGACCAGGCTCTTAAATCCTCGTTTGCCGGAACAAACTCGGCGGCGTACATACCTGCCTGTTGCTCATTAAACGCCAGTTTCCACTCCTTGGGCAGATTAAAGCTAACCTCTTGGCTGAAAATGGCTAATTCATGTTTAACCTCGCTGCCATCGAGAAAATCATCCAAAATTAATCCCTGCCCGTAAGCGGCAAATGGGAGCAAAGACGTGGTGAGCATCGACGTTGAGAACAATACCCTTTTAAACACGGCCGATGGTGACTTGAGAGACGACCACTGACGTGTATTGAGAGTATATTTATGGAGAGTAAGTGTATAGAGAGGTTTCATACTGATCATCCTTGATTAGCTTATTCGGTCGATCTTACCTGAGCATAATAAATACGCAAAGGGGTTTACACGAATAAATTCACACTCAACAAAGATGCTAGATGGCTTTACAAAAACAGAGGCAAGAGAAATATCTCTTCTTGCCTCCTCTGAGAAACCCAAAGAATTTAAAATAGTACCACTAACTCCTTAGCTATTGGCTTAACTATGTCCCCGTCATCTGTCCGGTATAGAGAATAAAATTACGCAATAACAACACACCCACTAAACTAAAGCTAGCCGTTACAGCAACATAGGCAAATTTTCTATCGGCAGAGACCTTCATCCATAAGTTAAACGCCAGTGGCAGTGTTAAACCTAAGCCAACCACGCCTCCCCAGAAGATCCACCCCCAGAAGCCTTCACCCAATGCATTGAACGCCGCGACCTGACTCTGCCCACCCGATAAGATAAGACCGGCGAAGAAGGTAAAGAGTATCGCCATTTCAATGAGTATCATAGGGATCTCAATCCCGTGAATAAAGCGCACCTCAGTACCATTAGGGTTGCCCTTGAGCAGCACACCAACTAACAGAGTCGCCGCCGCACCGGAGGTGAGACCCGATACCAGAAACAGGACAGGTAAAACCGGGTTATTGAGCAGTGGGAACCCGATTAAGGCCGACAGTAAAAATCCAGTGTAAGCACCTAAGGATAGGGATAATATCAGCAGTATTCCTGTTATCACATCTTCCCATCGCTGCAATTTAATCAAGCCTCTTGCAAGCAGGCTCCAACGTCTCTCTCGACCTTCACACCATTGCACGACAGGCGTACAGAAGATGGCTCCTATCCAGGCAAACAACATCAGCTGATAAACCATCAACACCAGCACTCCCATGGACATGACCGAAGTAGAGTTATAAAACACCAGAATCTTCCAGAAATCGAAGGGCTTAGTGAGATCGATAACTAAAATCCCTAAGCCGGCACAAACCGTAACTGGTGCTATCAGGGCGGCGGCTTGAATGAATCGAGACTGATAAGCCTTTTTACCTAACTTAAAATGTTTCAACAAGATGCCGAAAAATACCGCCCCAGCCGACAAGCCAGCCAGAAACAGGTAGATAGCGATAGGCCAATGCCAGACTAATCCGTCGAAATGAAATGCACTCATAACACTATCTCCCCATCAATAGTCGATACATGGAACAACTTAGGGCGGGTGCCTAAATCCGTTTTTGCTCGATACGTCGGTTTAGATTTTAACGTTTTGACTAACTCAGACTCAGGATCTCTGATATTGCCAAATACTAATGCATGAGTCGGACACGCCTCGACGCAAGCCGGCTGTTTGCCCTGCTTAAGCTGTGTCTCTTTACAAAAATCACACTTATCGGCCGTTTGAGTCACAGGATTAATGAATCGAATCTGATAAGGACAAGCCGCAATACAATACTGGCAACCGATACACTTATCGGGATTAACACCGACAATCCCTGTCTCTGAGTCTATGTAGGCGGCGCCCGTAGGACACACCTTTACGCAAGGTGCATCTTCACAATGCTGACAAGATTTTCGACTGAAACGGTAACTCTGATTAGGATACTCACCGAATGGACCAGTACGTTCGATCACAACCCTGGAAACGCCCTCAGGCACATTATTGACTTCGCGACAGGCTTGCTCACAGGCATTACAGCCGATGCAGAGGTTTTCATCGTGCACCATGGCATATTTGATTATTTGAGTTTGGTCGACACTCGTGCCAGCCTCAGTTCCTGCAAGCTCTTTCGCTACAGAATAGATAGAGATCCCTGCTATCAAGGTGCCACAGCCGGTAAGAAAATGTCTTTTTGAGATATCCATCATTGATACTCCCATTATTTAACAAGATGACACCCGCGGCACAATTGGCTGCGATCTTTAGCTGTGATCCCAAGGATAGGATCGTATTCCACATGCAACTGGTGGCAACTGGCACAATTAACCCTATCGGCATGGACATTGTGGGTCCAATCAGCCATGGCTAGAGCTTCATGATCATGACACTCGAGACAGGTTCCCGATTGTTCAGTCACCGACGCAGCGCTATCGCTTGAAAAACCTCGTATGCTCGACCCCTTCCTTGGGTGCTTACCACTCTGCTCATGACAAGACTGGCATTGAATTGCAAGTGCGGTATTGGCATGCAGCCCAAACATGGCGCCGTTGCGTTTATGACACTTCATGCAAGAATCTTGATTGATGGTCATAGACTCACTTGTCTGTGCATCGACAGGAAAGGACACTCCCGCCAAGGCTAAGCAGATAACTGACGGCAACAGGATTGTTAGAAACTCAATTGCTGGAGATAGTGGCGAATAGCGGGATAATCTGGACATGACTCGTCCTTACATCGAAAGATGAATGCTAAAATCTCGGTGGAATGTGGCACCAAACGGGTTTGTTCGGTACCACTATCGGCTATGCGGCCAGCGCGTTTCTGATGAGTGCTTCATCACAGTGCTTCTCTTTATCCAGCTTGATAAACTGCACGCCGGTATAAGCCAGGCACTTCTCAATAAACTCAACTTGATCGCTGCTGCTCTCCTCAGGATTGGTCATCACTAACTTGACTGATGATGATTCATTATCCACGACCACGTAATCGAGGTGGCAGTGTTCCATATACTCCTGCACCTCTTCATGGTTCTTAACGGTCTGATCGATGTCGACCACATTCACTAAAGAGGCATCATAGAGCACATCGTAACGGCCTTTAGCTATGATTTTTAATGTCTTTAAAAACTCCATGGATTGTGTATCCAGCAGGTGTGGCTTAATGCTGACTTCCGTTGCTGCCATTTGAACGTCGCTTGTTTGGAAAAACTTAATGCAAGTCATCACAAACGTCACGACAACTAATGGAACGATAACAAACAGGACAAAGTACATAAATGTATAACTGAGTATGACGGTGGCGTTCATGATAAACCTCCAAAACATCTATTTATATTTAGTTTGCAATTAAGTATTGCTCTCAAATTAAAACATATGCAATTCTTTTTCACATTTAATAATAAAAATAAACCCATGGTCATATTATCAAATAAGGATATTGTTTATCACAGATAATCAACAGTTAAATATAACAGTTCCACATATTACATATCTAAAAAAACAAAACAAAAACAAACAATAAAACAACAAGTTAGGCAGCACTCAGATTGTCAAAAAAACATGCGCAAAATCATTTATTTATTTTAAGCATTTAATTGGCGATTATACAAGAATAGGTTTATATTAATTTATGAAATTCATATATTGTCAGTTTTGCAAATGTATTTCGTAGAGGGGATTAAAATGCATCATCTAAAACTCGATACTTTAGATCTACTCAGCATTAATATTCTGGTTAATTTATATGAACATCATTCAGCCACTCTGGTGGCTAAACAAATGAATATTCCTGCGCCAAAAATCAGCCGCAGCCTACAGCACTCCAGAGTCATTTTTAATAACCCACTCTTTATAAGAAAAAAACACGGCTTAATTCCTAATGAGTTTGCCAAACAGCTATACCCGATCGCTAAAGAGATACTGCAATGCTCTGAGCACTTGTATCAACTCAATGACGACGACCGCGGTTCAGAAAAGTCACATATCACCATTCATGTCAGCGATCTTATCGTTCATCAATTTCCACAACTATTGAAGAACGCCATCAAGGAAAGTCATTTAGATCTAAAATTCACCATCAGTCCTGACTCGGACAACCTAATCACAGATATTATTGAAAATCGAATCAATATCGGATTGATCAGTGAGTCTAACCATGAATATCTGAAACAGATCGATAACCATGTCGATGTCGTGGCACTGAAGCGGCTGTCTCACCTCTATCTGGTGTGCGATCTACACCATCCCCTGCTCAAACAGGAGATCACCTTAGAATCCATCGCTAAATATCCTTATGTGAGCATTTTAGGCAAGCCGGAACACGCGACATCAGATCCTTTTTTACTCTACTGCAACCAGCACCAGCTTGCCTATCAGCTGAAGAACCAAGATCTGATTAACCATAACTTCAATATTGAAAAGCTAAACCAACATATCACCGAGACCGATGCGGTCGCACTACTGCCCTTCAGCAAGCTCTATGATCATAGTAATCAGATGCCGAACTTACATGTTTGTCGATTATCAGAGATAGAGACCGAACGGCTCTACCTGTCAATTAACAGCCCGACCCTATATTTAGCCACCAAGAAAGGGGCATTATCGCCGAATATTTCCTGGTTGGTTGAGACCATAGGCCATATCGTCAATCGTAGTATTCATTAACAAAAACACACAGGAATGATTAAGACTGATGCATTAATCAACCGGGGAATTAAAAGAGCACACTTAAGCCTGGTTTAGCTATAGTAGGGGTCAACCCTTGTGAACTCTCATAATGATGTTGAATATCAATTAACTTTTCTGTAAGCAATTTAGCCATACACTGTGCCAACAAAGGGGTCACCGAGCGGTGACAATGCAGGAAATAACTCTCGGGTTGCTGCTCTATCGAGTCTCGCCATTGCGCCGATATATCGACAAAACCAACATCCTCTCTGCCTTCGAAATACTCATAGGCTACAGCGGAACTTAGCACACACACATCGTCAGATTTACTGGCATGATCGATGACCATACGCAGACTCGGACTCTTTAGCGCGACCCTTATTTTTATTCCTTGCTCATGGGCATACTCTTCGATTCTATGTAGTTTATTATTGTGCCAGTTTGAATTAACCAGACCAATTTTATAGTCAAACATATCAGTCAGCGGATCGGTCGAGGTCAGAATTGGATGACCAACTCTGGCCACCAGAAAGAAATGGGTAATATC
>Ga0316198_10000747_pt1 | contig 17793 bp, 15 predicted proteins | sample OudBieAanoxic_MG_FD_204935 | JGI IMG/M metagenome (GOLD analysis project Ga0316198, IMG submission 204935) | Coastal sediment microbial communities from Oude Bieten Haven, Netherlands - site A anoxic | ecosystem: Environmental > Aquatic > Marine > Coastal > Sediment | place: Netherlands...
CGGTTCCTCGGTCTCTGCCGCGAATCAGTGCCATCGCGGACTCCCTTCCTCAGGCCTTGTTCTCACCGCTCCCGTCCATCTCGGTGAAGGTTTCCAGGAGCATGTTGGTCGCGGTCTCGATATCGCGTACGAAGCGCGTGATCTTCGTCGTGTACCAGTTGTAGGCGAGCTGCGCCGGAATCGCGATGATCAGACCGGTGGCGGTGGTGATCAGCGCTTCGGAGATACCGACGGCAACCGCTGCCGGGTTGGTCAGACCCTGCTCCGCGAGAGTGGCGAAGGATTTGATCATCCCGGCGACCGTCCCGAGGAAGCCGAGCATGGGCGCCACGTTAGCCGTGGTCGCGAGAACGCCCATTCGCTTTTCCAATCGGTCGAGCTCGTACAGAGCCGCGTTCTCGATGGTCTTCTCGATGTCTTCACGGCTGTGGCCATAGCGCAGCAATCCGGCTTTCATCACCGAAGCCACGGGTCCGCGATTACTCTCACAGACTTTGATGGCTTCCTTGACGTTCCGGTTGACCAGCAGCGCCTTGCGGATCTTGGTCAAAAATTCATTGACATTGATCCGCGCCTTGGTCAGCACGATGAATCGCTCGATGATGACGGTTAACGCCAGCAACGAGAAGAAGAGTAGCGGCCACATGAAGATCCCACCCTGGCGGAATAGATCTGCTACCTGTCCCACGTTATTGCCTCCTCCTAGTTAGAGTTCGACGATCCGGATGAGTTCCAATCCGACCGACGGTCTATTGTGAACGAGCGAATTGACCGACACAAGTGGCAATGCCACATGCGACCGTCCATCATTCGAATCCTGCATTCTTAAATGATGAAGGCAGTGCATCCTAGCATGAGGATTTCGTGACCGTCAACGAAGAGAGGTACGGTTTTACAGTGCTTACAATTGACGTCCGCGAAACGCCGCGGTCGCTCGACTGTGGATGTGGGTCAGGGCGACGCCGGCGGCATCCGCCGCATCGCTCGGCGGAGCCTCGGCCAAGCCCAACAGCCGAACGACCATAAAGGCCACCTGATGTTTCTCGGCGTTGCCGTGACCGACCATGGCGGATTTGACCTGGGCGGGGGTGTAGGGGTGAACGGGAATCTCGGCTCGACCGAGGGCGGCGAGGACGACACCGCGACTTTCGGCGAGGATGAGGCCGGATTTCGGATTCCGCCCGGTGAAACCGGATTCCACAGCTGCGCAGTCGGGAGCGAGCTCGGTGATGATGCCGGTGAAGAGCCGATCGAGATCGGCCAGTCGCGACGCGTGCTCCGTCCCCTTGGGTCGGACGATCCCGAACGCCTCGAGATGGGTCCGGTTGCCGCTCGCGATGATCAGCGCCCATCCGGTGGCTCGGCTCCCGGGGTCGACTCCTAGGATGCGCACATCAGCTTCTCCCGGTCGGGTCGGAGCGTCATCGGTCTGCGACGGAGGGGATCAGGCGCCGTCCAGCAAAGAATCGTCGATGTCGAAGTTGGCCCAGACATTCTGCACGTCATCCTGGTCTTCGAAGGCCTCCATGAGCCGGATCATCTGCGCGGCCTTCTTACCCTCGAGCTTCTGGGTGGTGGAGGGCTCCATGTCGATCTCTGCTCCCTCCACGACGACACCGCCGGCCTCGAGACTCTCCTTGACCATGTGGAGCTCCTCCGGCGCCGTATAGACCCGGTAGTAATCACTGTCAGTCGTGTCGAGATCCTCGGCCCCGGCCTCGAGGGCCTGCTCCAACAGGGTGTCTTCGTCGAGCTCGTCGGTCCGTGCCACCAGAAGCAACCCCTTGCGGGTGAAGAGCCACGACACGCAGCCGTTCTCGCCCAGGTTGCCGCCGTTCTTGGTGAAAATATGACGGACCTCCGGCGTGGTCCGGTTGCGGTTGTCGGTGAGGGTCTGCAGAAGTACCGCCGCTCCGCCCGGGCCGTAGCCCTCGTACTGGACCTCCTCGTACACGACTCCGGGGATCTCGCCGGTGCCGCGTTGAATGGCCCGTTTGATGTTGTCGGCCGGCATATTCGAAGCCTTGGCGCTGGCGACCGCTGCTCTGAGCCGGGGGTTGCTCTCGACATCGCCACCAGACTCACGGGCTGAGACCGTGATCTCCCGAATGAGCTTGGTAAAGAGCTTTCCCCGCTTGGCGTCGGCGCGGCCCTTCTTGTGTTTGATGGTGCTCCACTTGTTGTGGCCGGACATCGTGCCTCCCCATTTGCGCCCTCGGTTCGGAACGTCAAGCTCGGGCATTATAACCGTCTCGCACTCCGAGAAGGAGTGCGACCGCGGTTGACTTTGGGAACCGGTCGCAGATAATGAGAATGGGCCCTTCAAACCGGGGAGCATCCAGGGACGATATCAATGAGCGCCAATATCTTACTCATCGAGTACGAGCAGAGTTCCGTCGATGACTTTCGGAACGCACTCGCCGGGCGAGGTCACCGCCTCGAAGTTGCCGGTGATCTGAACGCCGCAGTACAGGTTTGCGCCCATTTCGAACCCAAGATCGTCGCCATCACTTCAGCGTTGCCGCAGGTCACCGTCGGTGATGCGATCACCCAGCTTCGAGCTCGTGCGGGTCTTCGGGTCACGCCCTTTTTGATCCTCATGCCGGGATACCTGGGGGAGGATTCGGTCGCCGACGCCGAGGCTCACGGCGCCCAGGACATTCTCGCGCCGCCGTTCACCGAAGACGAGATGCAGCAGAAGATCGACGCTCTCCTGAGGGCCTCGGCCGAAATCCTGACCACCCAGGCGGTGCCGCAAGAGACCCTCGACGCCCTGCGCCGTGGGAACACCGACGACGACGGGGAGTCCTTCAGCTCCGATGATCTCTTCGCCGACATCCTCTCGGATGTCGAGCGCGCGGGGGTTTCAGAAAGCGAAACCCCGGCCCAGGGGCCACCGGCCGAGAAACCGACCGCAGCCAACGACACGAGCGTCGACGATGCCCTGGCGGATGTCCTCGGTGATCCGGTGGCGGCTCGCGAGAGCTCGCGCGCCAAGACCAACGCCGAAGTCGACGCCATGCTGTCGGAGACCCTGGCGGGGCTCGAGGTCTCATCCTCCACACCGACCACCAAGAAGGCCCCGGAGGCTGAGAAGATCGAGACACCGGAGGCCGGGACCCCATCGGTCGCTTCGTCGTCTCAGAAGGGCGCCCCCGCGGTTGAGCAGCCGAAGCCGGAGACCGTCGAGAAAGACTCCTCCGCAGAACCGGCGGAAGAGGACGGTGCGCCTCCGGTGCCTGCAGGTACGACCTTCGGACAGTACGTCCTCGAGGAACACATTGCCACCGGAGGGATGGCTCAAGTCTACAAAGCCCGGATGTTGGGCCTCGAAGGGTTCCAGAAGACCGTCGCCATCAAACGGATTCTGCCCCACCTGACGAACAATGAAGAGTTCGTCAAGATGTTTGTCGACGAGGCGAAGCTGGCGGCCCAGCTCAACCACCCCAACATCATTCACATCTACGATCTCGGGAAGATCGACCGGTCCCACTACATCGCCATGGAGTACATCGAGGGGAGAGACCTGCGGTCGATCCTCGATGGGTGCCGTAACCGGGGTGTCGGGATCCCGGTGCCCCTCGCGCTGCACATTGCCCATTTGCTGGCGGGCGCACTCGACTACGCGCACAAGAAGCGTGACTTCGACAATCGCGACCTCGGGTTGGTTCATCGGGACGTATCGCCCCAGAATGTCCTGATCTCCTCGGTCGGCGAGATCAAGCTCTGCGATTTCGGGATCGCCAAGGCCGCCTCCAAGGCGTCGCACACCCGTGCCGGGGCGCTCAAGGGCAAGCTCCAATACATGTCACCCGAACAGGCCTGGGGCAAGGACATCGACCACCGATCGGATGTCTTCTCCCTCGGCCTCGTGCTTTACGAAATGTTGACCGCCCACAAGGTCTTCACCGGTGACTCGGAGCTGTCGATTCTCGAGCAGGTCCGCAACCCCGAAGTCGCTCCACCGTCGACGTTGCTGCCGGTGATTCCGGCGGAGATCGACCGGATCGTTTTGAAGGCCTTGAACCCGGAGCGGACCGGTCGCTACCAGACGGCGCTCGATCTCCAGCGCGAATTCGAGGCGATCCTCAAGAGCCACGGCTGGGAGCCGGACACCGCCTCGCTGGTCGGCTTCATCGGCGAGCTCGAATCGGGCTCCGAGATCACGGACTTCCCGGCCGGAGAGGTTGCGGCGCCGGTTGACGATGGTCCGCCGGCCGAACCACCGAAAGAGCCGCCGGAGACATCACCGGAACCACCGCCGGATGATGCGATGGACCTACCGCTGCTGGCCGAGCCGATATCGGAATTGGCGGCAGCCGAGACCGAATCGACGGGCGGAGCCGGAAAGTGGTTGTGGATCGCGATCGCGATGGTGCTGGTCGCGCTCATCGCCGGGTGGTGGTTCTTCATGGGTCCGGGTGCGGGCGGGGGTGACGCCTCCGCTCCACCGACACCCTTACCGGCCGCTGTTGAGGCGACTCCGACACCGGATGCGGGCATCGAGGACGGCTTGATGGATGAAGCCGAGCTTTTGGAACGCGCCCGCGAGGTGGCGGCCGCCGAGATGACGAAGCAGGAGCAGGAGCTCAGAGACCGGCTCGAAAAGGAGTTCCCGACACCCACACCGCTGCCGCCCACCGAGACACCGACCGAGACACCGACCGAGACACCGGTTCCGAGCCCGACACCGACCCCGCCGCCACCGACGCCCACGAGGGTGCCTACGGCGACCCCGATTCCCATGACCCCGACGCCGGTCGTCTCAGAAGGTGACATCGTCGAAGCGGGACCGGGCGTGGTGGCGCCGGTTCTGATCCACCGGGTCGATCCGGAGTACCCGCCCATCGCGCAACGCGCCGGAGTCTCAGGTGATGTTGTCGCTCAGCTTCTCGTCGGCATCGATGGTCGGGTGGAAGATGTTCGGAATATCACGGCCTCGAGCAAGGGCGTAGGATTCGAGCGCTCGACCGAGGCGGCGATCCGCCAGTGGCGATACCGACCCGCGAGCAAGAACGGGGTCAAGGTTCGAGTGTGGGTCCAAATCAAGGTCAATCTCACGTTGAATTGAATGTGGAGGAAAGATGGCTTCAAACCTGACCGACGACCAACGAGAGTTCTACGAGGAAGCGCGCCAACGTACCAAGGCGGAGGTCGACGAATTTCAGAATCAGATCGACGCCGAACTCGCAAAGGTGAGAGAGCGGATCCAGGGACTGAAACAAGGGGTCGAGGCGGCCCGCCAGATGTATGATGCTGCCTGTCTCATGCTCGGCGAGCCGAACGAGCTGGCAGACGCAGAGACCGAGGACTAGGGTCTTCGATCTCATAGTTGGCGTGACCCCGGCAGGTCCGGGGTTTCGCTGACTGGGGAACTCGACTCATCTCTCGGGTGAAACGCGACGGTCGGGCGGAAACCGTTCCCCCCGTCGATTGGGAGAAATAGGGTGGCAAAGCCGATGGCCCAGACCGAGGGCGTGCCCAAGGGGCTGTGGATCAAATGCAACGCGTGTCGGGAGATTCTCTATCACCGAGAGGTTTCGGGCAATCTGGACGTGTGTCCGCGTTGCGGATATCACTTTCGAATCAGCGCCACCCAACGACTCGAACTCCTCTTCGACAACAAGCGCTACAAGAAGTTCTTCGGCCAGGTTCGCTCCGCCGATCCGTTGGACTTTGCCGACTCCAAACCGTATCGAGACCGGCTCGAGGTCTACAACCGCAAGTTTGCCGGGTCGGACTCCATCGTGGTCGCCCAGGGAGAGATCGAGAAACAGTGCGCCATGGTGGCCGCCATGGAGTTCGGTTTCATGGGCGGATCCATGGGATCGGCGGTGGGTGAGAAAATCGCCCGCGCCATCGAGCGTTGCCTGGACAAGAAGCTGCCGTTGATCGTTGTTTCGGCCTCGGGTGGTGCGCGGATGCAGGAAGGCATTCTGTCGCTGATGCAGATGGCGAAGATTTCAGCCGGATTGGCGCGGATGCGAGACCGGCATCTCGCCTACATCTCGATCCTTACCGATCCGACCACCGGTGGCGTCACCGCCAGCTATGCCATGCTCGGCGACGTCAACATCGCCGAACCCGGTGCGCTGATCGGTTTCGCCGGCCCGCGGGTGATCGAGCAGACGATTCGGCAGAAGCTCCCCGAGGGTTTTCAGCGATCGGAGTTCCTTCTCGAGCACGGCATGCTCGATCTCGTGGTGACGCGCCGCGAGCTCAAGGCGACCGTCGCGCGATGCCTCAAGTACTTCCGCTGAGTCTTCAAGGTCGTCGGCCCGGGCGGATCCGCCCCGAGCTCGGCCCCCTTCGAGATGTCCTGGCCGATCTCGGTGATCCCCAGTTGGTCTGTCCGTCGATCCTCATTGTCGGGACCAACGGCAAGGGCTCCACCGCCGCCATGCTTGAAGCGGTGCTCGAGGCAAACGGTGTGGCCACGGGGCTCACGACCTCACCTCACCTGGTCTCGGTGGAGGAGAGGATCCGGATCTGTGGCGAGGCCATCGATCGCGCTCGCCTCGAGGGCTATCTCGAGCGTTTGAAACCGTTTGAGGACCTGACTTTCTTCGAGACGGTGACCACTGCGGCCTTCCTCGCCTTCGCCGAGAGTCGTGTCGAGGTGGCCATACTCGAGGCCGGTATGGGTGGGAGCTGGGATGCAACCAGGGTGGCCGAGAGCGAGATAGCCGGCATCACCAATGTCGGTTCGGACCACGCCGCCTGGCTCGGGGCAGAAGAGGTCGACCGAGCTCGTGACAAGGGGGAACCCTTGCGGGCCGCAGCGATTGCGGTGACCGGACCCGGACTCGCGCCGGAGCTCATACCGGCCCTCGGAGCGCCGAGCGCAGTGCCGGCTTCAGGGATTGTCGACCTGAAACCTCGAGAGCACGGTGATATCCGAGTTTCCTGGGGTGAGTCCGTCTTCGAGGTTTCTGTGCCGCTTCCGGGTGCTCACCAGATCGACAATCTTCATTTAGCTCTCGCTCTGGCTCGGGGAGCGGAGATCGCGGAGTTGGTCCCACGGCTCGAGCCCGATCGCATTTTGCAGGGGCTCGACGCGGTCCGCTGGCCGGGCCGTCTCTCCGAGATCTGCGTCGGCGGCCGGAGAATTCTCGTCGACGGCGCTCATAATCTCGAGGGCGCCGAAGCTCTGGTCGCCCATCTCGCACGCCGAGGAAGAAGGCGAAATCTCCTCTTCTCGTGTCTCGAGGACAAGCCGCTCGAAGCCATGGCTCGCGCCCTCGAGCCCGTCGTCGATGCGGTTGTGGTGTGCCAGCTGGACGATGACAGAGCAATGCCGCTGGATCGCCTCGCCGCCGCCTTTCCCAATTCCACCCGGGCACCGGGGCCCATGGCGGCCCTCCAGGCTCTCACAGATCCGGTGGTTGCGGCGGGGAGCCTCCGGTTGGTGGGCGCCCTGCTGGAGGCCGCCGAAGGAGGTGTCGGATCATGAACAGCACCTGCATTCGTCGCCGGGCGGAGCTCGAAGAAAGGGAAGCGCGAAGCCTCGCCCTCTTCGGCGTACGGTCAAACGAAGCAGTCCGCCGCCGGTCCACCGGTGAGCCCGAGGGGAGCTTCCGCCTCGCCTTCCAGCGCGATCGCGACCGGATCCTTCATGCGCGGTCGTTCCGTCGGCTCAAACACAAGACCCAGGTCTTCGTACCCCACGTGGCGGACCATCCCCGGACCCGACTGACGCACACCCTCGAGGTGTCGCAGCTCGGGCGCACCATTGCGAGGGCGCTCGGGCTCAATGAAGACCTGGCCGAGGCGATCGCCCTGGGACACGATCTCGGTCATACCGCATTCGGTCACACCGGAGAAACCGTCCTCGACGAGATCCTGCACGGCCGTAACCCCGAGGTCGATCTGCCGCCCGCGGTGGTCGCCGCCGCCGGTGCGTTCAAACACAACTATCAATCCCTCCGGGTCGTGGATCTCCTCGAGTGGCGTTATGACCATCCGGGCCTTGATCTGACCGATCAGGTTCGAGAGGGCATCCTCAAGCACACCCGTTGGCGGGTGGGATTCGACTTTCCGTTGCCCCACCCCGAGGGGCTGGAGCTCGATCGCCCCTGTCATCTCGAAGGTCAGGCGGTGGCGGTGGCTGATGAGATCGCTCAGCAGACCCACGACCTCGAGGACGGCCTGCGCGCAGGTTCGGTGGCTTTCGAGGCCGTTGAAGAGCTCGAGATTTCGCAGCGGATCATCGCCAAGCTCGGCGATCAGTATCGATCGGAAAACCGTCGCTGGCTTCGTCAGAGCACGCTGATTCGAGAACTCATCGGCTTCTTTGTCACCGACGTCGTCGATGCCTCGGCCCGCCGCATCGAGGCTTTCCTCGATCGCCACCGGATCGGCGACCATCAGGCTTTTGTGGAACGCGCTCGCGAGGTCTCTCAAACCACGATCTGGTTCTCCCGCGACACCCAGAAGCTCTTTGACGAGCTCAAGGCCTTCATCTATCAGTTCATCATCAACCACATTGACGTCAACCGGCAGGACTGGCGTGCCCGCAAGGTCATCACCGCCCTCTACAGGGCCTTCTGGACCAATCCCCTGACCCTGCCCAGTTATGTCCTCCTGCGAGCCCGCGCCGAGCTCGGTTTTCCCTACTTGCGCGATGTTCCGTTGGGATCGGTTGCGGATGAGGTGACCGGTCGATACCATGCGTCGTCGGGCTTTGCCCGGCTGATCACCGACCACATCGCCGGGATGAGCGATCGGTTCGCTCTCGAGGAGTTCAACTCCCTCGAAGCGCCATCGCTCGGTCAGAGATTCGGAGGAAAGTGACCATGATCGCCATCGCGTCGGATCACGCCGGCATCGCCCTGAAAACCGATATTTGCCGATTCCTGCAGAGTTTCGGCTTTGAGGTCGAGGACCTCGGGCCCGAAGACACACTCTCGGTGGACTACCCCGACTATGCCCACCTCCTGGCCCGGGCGGTGTCCGACGGGAGGATCGAGAGGGGCATTCTGGTCTGCGGCACCGGGATCGGAATGTCCATGGCGGCCAATCGCCACCCGGGGGTGCGGGCCGCGCTGTGCCACGATGCCTACACCGCAGAGATGGCGAGGCGCCACAACGATGCCAATGTTCTCTGCATCGGGGCGAGGGCCATCGGTGGGGGCGTTGCCGAGCAGATCGTGCGGATCTTTGCCGAGACCCCCTTCGAGGGTGACCGCCACCAACGCCGGGTCAACAAGATCGAGTGGGAGGAATCATGAGCCAGAACCTCAAACAGCAGTTCTTCGACGTCCACAACCGGCTCGTTGAGGATGTGGATCCCGAGATCGCCGCCGCCCTCGAGGCCGAGCGTCGACGGCAGAACGAGGGCCTCGAACTCATCGCATCGGAGAACTTCGTGTCCCCGGCGGTGATGGCAGCCATGGGTTCGGTGATGACTAACAAGTATGCCGAGGGTTATCCGAAGAAGCGCTACTACGGTGGCTGTCTGAACGTCGACGTCGGCGAGGAGCTCGCCCGCCAACGGGCCTGTGAACTTTTCGGCGCCGACCACGCCAACGTCCAACCCCACTCGGGCGCCCAGGCCAACATGTCGGTCTATCTCGCGGTTCTGCAGCCGGGAGACACCATGCTGGGCATGGATCTCACCCACGGCGGTCATCTCACCCACGGCCACCCGCTCAACCAATCGGGCAAGCAGTACCAGGTTGTTGCCTATGGGGTGCGCAAGGACACCGAGACCATCGACTACGATCGTGTCCGAGAGCTCGCCGTGGAGCACAGGCCTAAGCTCATCGTCTGCGGCGCCTCGGCCTATCCGCGGACCATCGATTTCGCCCGGCTGCGAGCCATCGCGGACGAGGCCGGATCGCTGCTCATGGCCGATATCGCCCACATCGCGGGCCCGGTCGCCGCCGATCTCCACCCGTCGCCGGTGCCCCACTGTCACTTTGTCACCTCCACCACCCACAAGACCCTGCGCGGTCCCCGCGGCGGGCTCATCCTGTGCGGCGAGGAGTGGGCCGAGGCCATCGACAAGGCGGTCTTTCCCGGGATTCAAGGCGGGCCGCTCATGCACACCATCGCCGCCAAGGCCGTGGCCTTCGCCGAGGCCCTCGAGCCGGGGTGGAAGGACTACCAGAGCCGGGTGATCGCCAACGCATCCGCCATGTGCGACGCCATTGCCGAGCGGGGCTGGCGGATCGTTTCGGGCGGCACCGACAACCACCTCTTCCTCATCGATCTCGGCACCGACTTCATCTCGGGAAAGAAGGCTGAGCGCTGGCTGGGTCTCGCCGACATCACGGTCAACAAGAACACCGTGCCCTTCGACACGAGAAAGCCCTACATCGCCTCGGGGTTGAGGATCGGCACCCCGGCGGTGACCACCCGCGGCATGGGTGTCGAGGAGATGAAGATCATCGCCGAGCTCATCCACCGGGTGCTGTCGGCCGACGAGGACAAAGAGGACGCGGCGAAATACGCAGCGTTTAATGCCGAGATGGAGGCTGTCAAGGCCGGTGTCCACTCGCTGACCGCCAAGTTCCCGCTGTACTAGGGAGGCGAACCGACCCACCTTCGCGGCCGGCTTGCGCCGGTCGCGTTCGGCTTTGGTCATCGCCGCCATCGAGCGCGGCGCTCGCTGTCGACGATGACCAAAGCCGACCCGTGCCTGCGGCACGGCGGTGGGTCTCCGTCACCGGGTCGTCGAAGTTCACTCAAACTCCCGCCCCCCACCCCCCACCCGCCCGCCCTCAGAAATCCACATGGAGGCTCGCTTCGCTCGACTCCCTGAGGATTTCTGAAGGGTGGATTTTTTGATCCATCGCAGAGTGGCCGGGAGAGTTCTGAAGGATTCGTTGGGTCATCAGAAAGTGGAGGCGGGGGTCGATAAGGGATTGCTGGCAACGGAGGGTAGGAGCTTCTGATGAGTCAATCGGATGCTGGAATCTCTCCGGGTGAACCACCGAAGAACCACTCGCGGCTGTGAGCTCGTGAGAACGCGGAACGGGTGCCTGGCATCCCCTCACGGACGAGTGCTTGATTGCGATGGTGCGATGCAACTGGGACGGAGCCCGGCGACGGCCCACCACAATTCGTCCGACGAATTGTATTGTCAGCGCTCCGCCAACCACACCTCGAACTCATCGGCGTGCATGACGTTGAGCACCTGCTCCCGCGGCACCCCGGCCTTCATGGCGATGGCGGAGGCATAGGCGTCGAACTCGAGATGCCCCGGGGCGTGAGCATCGGAGGCGAGGAGGAACTCACAGCCGGCGTCGGAAGCGAGGCGGGTAAGCTCCCAGTCGAGGTCCTGGCGGCGGGGGAAGCCGTTGATCTCCACGGCGACACCGCGTTCCGCGCAGGCGCCGAAGACGACCTCCCAGCGTGCCCTCAGCCCGGGCCGATAGTGGAAATGACGCGCCCTCGGGTGGGCGAGGACGTGGACGCCCGGGGTCGAGATCGCCCGGAGAAGGCGCTCGGTCTGGTCGCGATCGGGGTCGAAGAGCCGGTGGATGGCGGCGACGATGCACTCGAGATCGAGGCGTTCACCACGCGGCACATCGAGGGTTCCATCCTCGAGGACCTCGACCTCGAGACCCTGGAAGAGCCGATGGTCGTCGCCGGCACTCAGGTTCCAACGATCGATCCGTTTTCTCTGGAGCCGCAATCCCACCGCGTCGAGACCCGAGGCCACCTCGAGACCGCTGGAGTGATCGGTGACCATGGACCAGGCATAGCCACGACGCTGACACGCACGCGCCATGGACTCCAACGCGGTCTTGCCGTCGGAGTCGGTGGTGTGCCAGTGGGCTGCGCCGCGCATCCGGTCGGGGTGGAGCTCGGACTCGCCGGCCGCAAGCGTCGCCGCCATCTCGGCGCGACACAGATAGTGTTCGCGGGTCGTGCGGCGACGCGGGCGGGCGCCGGTCGCGAGTCGCTGGACCGCGGCTGAGAGCGCGTCCTCCCCAGGGCATGAGGCGAGTTGGTCGATGAGGGGTCGGAGCCAATCGGGAGCCTTGGCCAAGGCGGCGCGGCGGCCGTCGCCGGTGGCGTCGAAAACCGCGTAGCCGGCCTTGAGCAGGGCCAGCCTGCGGTCGCCGGGTTCTTCCTGCTCCGACAGGGCGAACAGAGCTTCCGCCAACGCCCCGTTGGGCGGACGAACGGATCGTGGAGAGAATTCGGTCTTCATCTTCAGCGGCGGAAAACAACCCCCGACGAGCATACCTTCCGCGATGAGGGCTATTTCCGGTTGAGCGAGAGGATGTCGTTCTCGAGCTTGGACCGGTAGTGGTCGATGGATCGTTGGTCGCCCATCACCATGTCGAGCTGCCGCGTGTGCATGAGCAGATAGCCGACGATCTTCACGAGGTCCAATACGTTCTCGCGCGGCAGGGCCGACGCCCGGGCCGTGACCGTGTCTTCGATCACCGTCAGGTGGAAGCCCTTGTCGGACAGGATGTCGGCGATGAATTGGGCACGAGCGGACCGGCGGTCCATGTCGGCCGCACCGCCCTTCAAGGAGAACACCAGATAGTTCTCGCTGTCACGCTCGCTGGCGAGCGTTTCGACGGTCGAGAAATGAAAACCGAAACGGGATTGGAGGTTCATGAAGTTTTCGGAGATCATGAAGTAGTTCCGCTGCGCGTAGGGTTTCTTGAAGGGGGTTGAAAGGGCCGGATTACGGGTGGCCTCGAAGAGAACCGAAGCGAGCCCCGAACCGCTCACGGCCGGGGGGCCGTCCCACGGGACGGCGACCATCCCATTCCAGAGGGCGTGCATGGGTTCGCACGAAATCTCGTCGAGGTGAATGTACTTGCCGGTGACCTCACCGGTGAAGCCATCATCGAGGTTGAGCACCCACCACTGCATGGGAACGTTGTGGTGGAGCTGTTTGGCGGCGTATTTCGGAAAGGAATGGTCGCTGCCGAAGGCGAACATCTCGGCCACCGCCTTCTCGTGACAGAACCGGGTGATGTCGTGCAGGGTCTGGACATTGGCCGGGCGAAACTCGGGCGCATTGGGATCGAGGAGGGTCAAGGGTGCGATGTGACTCAATGCGTTCCCGAGCATCTCGTGGATCGGGCTGCCTTCCATGAGATGAGGCCGCCGCCGGCCCTTCTCGAGCCCGGGCACCAGACCGCGGTGAACCGCGAGTCCGTCGGCATCCACGGTGACCTCCTCGCCGCGGCGCAGAACCTCGAGCTCACCGATCCCGAAGATCGCCGGCACACCGAACTCACGGGCGACCGTGGCGAGGTGTCCGGCGATGCCGCCGTGCTCGGAGACCACGGCGGCGGTCCGGTCGAGGAGGGCGGCCCAGCGGGGATCGGGATAGTCGACCACCAGGACGGCGCCGTTGGGCATCTTCAAAGCCTCGCGGTCGCTTCTCACCCACGACACCGGACCGCCGGCCGCACCCGGGCTGACACAGACGCCGCCGCTGACGATGGGGACGCCCTCGATGGTCGGCACTGCGTCGGGCACGAGCGCGTGATGCATGGGGCGCGCCTGCAGGATCACGAGACGGCCATCGGCGAGCCGAGCCCATTCCACATCCTGGGGGGCGCCGAAATGATCCTCGAGCCGGATGGCGGCATCGGCGACGGAGAGGATCTCCTCGTCCGTCAGCGTCGGTTTGTCGGCGATCTCGGATGGGATATCGCTTCGGGTGATGCCCTCCCCCGGTCGCAGGACGAGGGCGGTGGTCTGATAGGCGATCCTCCTTTGGACCACGGTTCGCGGCGTGCGTTCGACGATGAAGAAGTCGGCGTCGAATCGTCCGTCCACCACGGTTTTCGGCAGCCCGATGGCGGCGCTGATGTGGATCCTTCGATCGGTCGCGTCTTTTGGATCCGAGGTGTAGGCGACACCACCGGTCGAGGCGTCGATCATCGCCATGCAACCGACCGCCATCTCGGTGTCCTCGCTGCGAAGTCCATGTTGGAATCGATAGACCATCGCCTGCGGTGTATACTTGCTCGCCGCGATCTCGAGATAGGTCTCAAGCAGGTTGTCGGGGTGGACGTTGAGCTGCGAGTCATAGAGACCGGCGAACGAGGTGTCGGCCGAGTCCTCGCCAAAGGCGCTCGATCTCACCGCGAGTCCGACCCCGGAGCCGAGCCCCTCGAGCAGATCGGCCAGAGCGTCCTTGACCGCGTCGGCGAGATCGAGCGGGACCTCGGCGGTGGCGATGAGTTGTTGAAGCTGGGAGCTGAGGGCAAAGAGGCGGTCCGGTCGGTCGATCTCCGCGTTCTGGATGAGGCGGTTGATCTCAGGTCTGAGATCGTTGTGGTCGATCAGCCGCCGGTAGGCGGCCGCGGTGATGACGAAACCGGCCGGCACTTCGAGACCGAGGGTCCCGGCGATCTCACCGAGATTGGCCATCTTGGCGCCGACGACCGTACTGTCCGTACGGCGGATTTGGGTCATCGGCACGACATCGGGGGCGCCGATTACCGTCGGAGGTGGGTTGACGATCGCGTCCAGATCGGCGCGAATCTCGTCAAAGCGGGTGAAGAGCTCCGAGTAGGTGTCCGGGGCGAGGACCTCGAGATGACTGATCATCCGGTAGACCCGGATCGCCACCGAGGTGACATTCGAAACGACGAATTCCATCCCGAAGGGTCGGGTTCCGGCGTATGCCTTCTCCATTGTGGCCATGGTCTCCAACGCCCGTCCGTTGGCGGCGAGGAGAACCCGGAAGCTGTGATAGCGCTGTCTGAAGAGATTGCTGAGACGATCGGCCTCCTCGGGCGTGATCTCCACGGATTCTCGACCCGCCAGACGGGACATCCAGGCACGAAGGCGTCGTCCGAGGCCCGTCATGGTGGCTTTCAGCGGGACCGATCAACGCTGGGGGCCACCCTGATCACGATTCCTGCTCGCCCGATGCCGACACCGCCGCGTTCTTGAGTGTCCGGATCTTTTCTTCCTGGAGAGACTTTCTGCGGAATGCGTCTTCGATCTTGTACACCAGCTCGTCGAGACGAACCGGCTTGAGCAGGTAGTCGAACGCCCCCAGCGCCATCCCGCCCACCGATGCCTCGAAGGTGGCGTGGCCGGAGAGCAGGATGACCTCGATCAGAGGATATCGCCGTTTGATGGTCTTGATGGCGGTCAGTCCGTCGGTGCCGGGCATCCGGACATCCAGGACCACAACATCGACCTCGTTGTGTTCGAGGATGTCCAGGGCTTCGTCCGCGCTGCCGGCGGTCAGAACCTGGAGTTTTCTCAGCGTCAGACGCCGATCGAGTGTTTCCACAAAGCTCGTCTCGTCATCGACGAGGAGCACCCTGATTGTCATCGTTCCTCCTCAACCCCGCTGCCTCGGCAGTACCAATCTAAAGGTACAGCCCTCACCCGGCCGGTTGTCGACCTCGATTCGGCCGCCGAGCTTCTCTACAATACCGCGGGACACCGCCAAACCGAGCCCGGTTCCCCGACCTTCCTCCTTGGTCGTGAAGAACGGCTCGAAAACCCTCTCGACGTGTTCCTCCGGGATACCGGGCCCGTCGTCCACCACCTCGATCTGCGCCTCCGAGCGGTCGCCGCCCACGACGATCCCGACCCGACCGTCGTTGCCGATGGCCTGTACCGCGTTGGTGACCAGGTTCAGAAGGACCTGGCGCAGTTGATAGGAGTCGGACACGATGGAGCAATCCGTCCCGGGCTTGGTCTCGACCTCGATCTCGATGCCGGCGTTTGCGGCGGTCTTCGATGTGAGATCGCCGACCTCGGCTGCGAGCGCCCCGAGATCGACCTCACGAACGATGGCATCCGGGGCACGGGCGAACCTGAGAAAGTTGTGACTGATTCGAACGGCGCGGTCGATGGCGGACTCGATCTTGTCCAGCGCGCGTTCGCACGAGGCCTCGAGCTCCGACTTTGTCGTGCTCTCGCGCCCCGCCACCGACCTCAGCCAGCCCGCCGACTCGGAGATCACCGCCAGCGGGTTGTTGATCTCGTGGGCGATACTCGCCGCGAGCTCACCCAGCGAAGAGAGCCGGTCCGCGACGATCATGTGTTGCTGCAGCTTGTCGGTGAAGACCTCGTGTTCGTCCGCCTGCTCGCCGCACCGACGCCGGAAGGCATCCTCGATTTTTTCGACCAGCTGCGGCAGTTGAACCGGTTTGGTGAGATAGTCGAAAAAGCCGAAACGCATGCCCTCGAGGGCGGTTTCGAGGTCGGCGTGACCGGTGAGCATCACAACTTCGATCCGAGGGTGGCGCTCTTTGATGCGGCGGAGCACCTCGATGCCGTCCATCCCCGGCATCCGGACATCGAGGACCACGACATCCACCGGATTGTCGTTGAGAATACCGAGCGCATCGGGGCCATTGGTGGCGGTGAGGGTCGGCAGCCCGCGGAGCTCGAGACGCCGGCCGAGACTGAGCAGGAAATCCTCCTCGTCATCGACCAGCAGGAGACGAGGCCGGACCGATTCGCCGGTCATCCGCTCGTCTCACGGCCGTTGCGTTTCACTCGTTTCTCGCGGTTTGACTGGCTCGGTAGGCGGCCTCGATCCGCTTGAGGATCGTGTCGAGTCGGATCGGTTTGACGAGATAATCGAAAGCGCCGAGCTCGCGGCCCCGACGGCTGAACTCCGGCGAGGCGTGGCCGGTCACGACAATCGTCTCGAGTGAAGGGTAGGAGGTCTTGATCTGGCGCAGCGTCTCGAGCCCATCCATCCCCGGCATCTTGATGTCGAGCAGAATCACATCCACCTGATCGGAGTTTGTCTCGAGATACTCCAACGCGGCGTCGCCGCTTTCCACTCCATGGACCTGAAAACCGCGCAACTCGATGCGCATGACGATGGATTCAAGAAAATCTCTTTCGTCGTCAACCACGAGAAGTCGAATGGGCATCGACCCGGACTCCTTTCCCGGCTCCGAAACAATCACTCGTAGGTCCTCGGCAGACGGACCCGGAACACCGTTCCGCGATCCGGTTCGCTGTCAAAGGTCAACGTGCCGCCGAGTCCTTTCGTGATGGTATAACAGATCGACAACCCGAGCCCGCTCCCCTCCCCCGGCCCCTTGGTCGTGAAGAATGGGTCGAAGATCCGATCCTTGAGTTCCTCGGGAATCCCGCAACCGTTGTCCTCGACGGCCACCGTGATCCCATCGCTGTCGGCTGAGCTCGAGACGGTGATCTCCCCCCCTGGGGCCGAGGCGTCGAGGGCGTTGTTCATCAGGTTGAGGATCACTTGCTGCAGCTGGGCCCGATCGCTCGTGATGATCGGCAGTTCGGGGTCGAGCCGCTGATCGAGCTCGACCTGCCGGTAGGCCGCCTCACTCTCGATGAACGAGAGTGCTTCGCGAGTCACCTCGTTGACGTTCACGGAGTCGTGGTGAGGTTCCATCCGGCGGGCGAATCCGAGCAGCCGGTGGGTGATGTCCCGCGTTCGATCGACGTGCCGCTGGATTTTCTGCACATTCTCCTGAAAGAGCACGCCGTGGGGCGAGCTGGCCAGGAAGGCGTCGTCGATGAGGTCTTCCATGAGGCCGGCGAGCTCGCCGATGGCCGCGAGCGGGTTGTTGATCTCGTGCGCCACCCCGGCCGCCATGCGCCCGAGGGAGACCAGTCGGGCCGAGTGGGCCAGCTGGGCCTCGGTGGCCACCCTGTTCCGGTCCTCGGCGGCGAGCCGCGATACGAGCTGCCGGATGTGATAGATCACCGCGCCACCGATCAGCAACGTGGCGATGGCCAGGACGATGAGCTCGATTCGAAGGGTTTGGCGAAGGGGCGCCGCCGGCTCGGCGGGGTCACGATCAACGACGAGGAGCCAGTCCTTTGAGGCGATCCAGGCGAAAGCCG
>Ga0316198_10000748_pt1 | contig 17786 bp, 20 predicted proteins | sample OudBieAanoxic_MG_FD_204935 | JGI IMG/M metagenome (GOLD analysis project Ga0316198, IMG submission 204935) | Coastal sediment microbial communities from Oude Bieten Haven, Netherlands - site A anoxic | ecosystem: Environmental > Aquatic > Marine > Coastal > Sediment | place: Netherlands...
AACTTCTAGAAGAGGAGCTATCCAGACAAGGGTAGTTAAAACTAAAAAGATATTAAAGGGAACTGTATTTATGCCTTTTCATTTTGCTGAAGGATCAGCAAATATGTTAACAGGAACAGAAGCTTTAGATGTGAAATCTGGAGAACCAGAATTAAAATTAGTAACTGTATCTATAGAAAAATATGAGGTGAAAAAATAATGGAAGTAAAAGTTATAATAAATCAAAAAAAATCTATATTTGATACAGAAAAAACTCTTCTACAAAATATAAATGCAATGGGAATAGAGATCCCCTCTCTATGTCACCATGAAGATATAAGCCCTGCAGGAGTATGTAAGGTCTGTTCAATAGAGGTTGTAGGGAAAGGGCTGGTTACAAGCTGTGATAATTACCCTGAGGCTGGAATGGAATTAATCACTCATTCGGATAAGGTGGAAGAATTTAGGAAGGATAGGGTAAAAGAGATCTTAAAAGATCATTCAAATGACTGTCTGACTTGTGAAAAGGCAATGGGAGATTGTGAGTTACAAAATATATCATATGAATACGGTATAGAAAACAGAGGCGATGGAACTCGTGAAAAATTAGCTATAGATAATTCTTCAGATGCATTTGTCAGAGATATGAATAAATGTATAAAGTGCCAGAAATGTGTGAAAGCCTGTGATGAGATCCAGGGAATAGGAGTTTATTTTGTAGAAGAAGATGGTTCTATTGGTATGACCCACGATACAGTGGCTGAAACTAATTGTATCTCATGTGGGCAGTGTGTAAAAATATGTCCGGTAGGAGCACTTCATGAAAAGATAGATCTAAAAAATTTAAATCATGATCTTAAAAATCCTATGAAACATATAGTGGTTCAAATGGCTCCAGCCATTAAAAATACCATAGGGGAAGAATTTGGGATCTTACCGGGAATGGATATAACTAAAAAAATGGTAGCAGCCCTTAAAGATTTAGGATTTGACAGGGTCTTTTCTACAGATTTTAGTGCCGATGTGACTATTATGGAAGAGGGAACTGAATTTTTAGATAGATTTACAAATGGCGGGATCTTACCTATGTTTACATCTTGCTGCCCGGGATGGATAAATTATGCTGAGATCAACCATCCTGAATTTTTAGATAATTTATCATCTTGTAAATCTCCTCAGCAAATATTCGGAGCCCTATCCAAGAGTTATTATTCAAAGATATCGGGAGTCGAACCTTCTGAGGTATACTCAGTTTCTATAATGCCTTGTACAGCAAAAAAAGATGAAATTATCAGGGACACAATGATAGATCATGAGGGAAATAAAGATGTTGATATGGTAATAACAACAAGGGAATTGGCAAAATTATTCAGATTGAATAAAATCAATTTAGCTGGTTATGAAAAGGAAGAGGCATTCGACGAACTCCTAGGGGAAGGAACAGGAGCTGCAAGGATATTTGCTTCAACTGGTGGAGTAATGGAAGCGGCCCTGAGGACAGTTTCGGATGTACTGGGAGAGACGAATCATTCGTTGGAATATGAAGAGGTAAGGGGATTTGAAGGAGTAAGACAAGCTAATTTGATTTTAGCAGGAAAAGAAGTGAATGTTGCAGTAATAAATGGAATTAAAAATGCAACTCCATTTTTAGAATCAATAAAAAAAGGTGAAACAGAAGTTGATTTTATTGAAGTAATGGCTTGTGTTGGAGGATGTTTAAATGGAGGCGGAGCACCTGCACCGGACAATATGAGAGTTGTAGCGGCAAGAAAAATAGGCTTATACGATTCAGATGAAAAATCTGTTATAAGAAAATCCCATGAAAATATAGAGGTAAAAAAACTTTATGAAGAATTTTTAGGGGAACCAGGAGGACATAAGAGTCATCACTTGCTACACACCCACTATAAATCTAGAAATAAATAAAAATATAGAGGAGGGCAACCAAAAGGGTTGCCCTCCTCTATATTTTTCTACAGCTTTCTTGTAGGAAACGCGGCTCCAGGATTAAGAAACCAAATTTCAATTTATGGTTTAAGTACGAAACTGTAAAGAAAATAGAGTATTATTTATTTTTATACAATTTTTTTATAATATTTGTAAAATCTTTTTCAACCTCAGGACATCTCAAGCTAGAAAGAAGATGGCAAGCCTTGTCTAGGAATGCATTACTAATATCATATGCCTCCTCCAAGGCGGAACTTTTTCTAACTTTATCTGTCAGTTCATCAAATTGATGACTTTGGGATCTATTAGTCATTGAAAGGATCCTCTTTTTAAAGGAGGGATCTTTATCCATCAAAAGAAGGTATGGAAGTGTGATTATACCGCCACGAATATCTTGACCACAGACCTTTCCGGATTCTTTTTGTGAACCATTTATATCGAGGATGTCATCGAGGATTTGGAAACTGCATCCTATATTAAAACCAATATGGTGAAGTTTGTGGATGACTTTTTCCGAGGCTCCTGATAAGATCCCTCCCATACTGCATGAAAGAGCGAAAAGAGAAGCCGTTTTTTCAGAAATTCTAGTGATATAGTCCTGATAGTTTATTTCAAAATTGTATTTTTCATTTAATTGTTTTAGTTCCCCTAAACAAAGAGTCTCCAAGGTATCTATCATAATAGTTGAGACCCTTTCATTTTCTAAAGAGAGGATGCTATCTATGGCAAAAAGAGAAAGGGTGCCTCCTAGAGAGACGGCCTTTTCCCTTCCGTGGATGTTTACTGTGGTTTCCAGTCCCCTTCTCATCTCTCCATGATCGATTATATCGTCATGAATTAAAGATGAAGTGTGAAGAAGCTCTAAAGAAGCTGCTGCTTCATAGCACTTGTCATTAATGGTTCCGGCTTTGGCAGCTAGAACGAGAAAAAGAGGCCTTAGTCGTTTACCACCTGAGTTTATAAGTCTTTTTGTCTCTTTTTTGGTAAACTCATCACTCAAGGAATCTATAAGAACCTCAATATTTTTCTCTATCCTTATGAATTCTTTTGTATGTCTCATCTTAACTCACTTCCTTTAGGAGTTCTAATAGTTCCTTCTTATAGTCATATTTTCTGCAGATAATTTCTTTAGAATAACAGAGGACAAGTCTGTCTGTTATTTTTTTTAAAAGTCCTCTGTCTAAGGGAAGGAGATGTCTATTTAAAAGGGATATGAAGAGGTCTCCTAATAGGAGTTTCCTGCCATCCCTATCTTCGCTGCAACTATGAAAAAAAAGTATGAGATAGGCCAGTTTAAAAGCCTCCTCTATATAATCTTTTTTTGATAGAAGGGAAATTTCTCTTATGTAATCTTCCTCTATGAGGTCAAAATATTTTTTAGTGTTCATCTGCCCCTCCTTTAATTCCAGAATGCAGGGTACAGCTTCCAAAAAGGTAGGTTTTAAGATTTATTTCAGTAAATCCAACCCCCTCTATGAGTGCTGTGAGTTCTTCTTTGGATATAAAAGCTTCCACAGATTCATCCAGCCATCGGTATTCCCTATAAGATTTTACTAGAAGTTTTCCCACAATGGGAACTATAAACTTACAGTAAGTTTTCAAGACTCTTCTGAGTAAGAATAGATCCGGGTAGGAAGCCTCCATACAGAAAAATCTTCCTCCAGGTATCAAGACACGATGTATTTCATCGATAACTTTTCCATAATCAGATGTATTTCTGAGACCAAAGGAAATAGTGACAGTATCAAAACTATTACCTTTAAAAGGAAGGGAAAGAGCATTCCCTTGAATAAACTCTATATTCTTAAGATGAACTGCCCTGCTTCTTTTTTGGGCTATCCTGAGCATCCCTTCGCTGAAGTCAAGAGCTTTTATCTGAGAAGTTTTTAATTTTTTCCCAAGACCAATGGCAATATCTCCAGTACCACAACATAGATCCAAAATAATCTTACTCTCCACTGGGATACTTTTAATAAGTTCTTTTTTCCAGAGTCTGTGCACCCCCAGGGTAATGAGGTCATTCATAAAATCATAGTAAGGTGAAATTTTTTGAAATACACCATGGGCTCGCTTCTCCTTATTTCTTTCAACTGGCATTATAAAAACTCACTCCTTAAAATTTCTCCTAAAATAATGATTATATAAAAGAAGAAAAAAATAATTCCCGATAAAACTGAATTTCCCATGATATTGGATCTATTTTCTAAAGATATATTTTCAACTACAATAAATTTAAGTTTTTTCGCAACGAATGGAACTGATGTAAAGATTAAAATCATTGAAACAGGCAGGGTTTTTAAAGCAATACTTAAAAGTATAAAAATATACATGCTTATATAAGCAAACTTCAGGATAGTGATAGATCTTTCTCTTCCCATAAGGATAGGAATGGTTACCCTGATTGGTAGATCTTTTTCAATGTCACAAAGGCCATTTGTAAGGAGGATTGAGCCTATATAAATTATTAGGGGTATGGAAATCAATATAATATTTGTGTCTATATATCCTGTCTGGACATAGTACGCTAACCATGTGATAAGCCCCCCCATAGTAAATCCCGAAAATAATTCTCCTAAAAATGTTTTGGATATGGGCATGGGACCTGCCGAGTAAAAAAAAGCTACGAGAAAACCTATAATTCCAATGACAGCCACTATAATCCCGCCGTGAAATAGAAGGTAAACTGCTGGAAAAAGTGTACAAACTACTAAATGTATCATGAGTTTCTTCACTTGAATAAGAGGAATGTTATCAAAAACCATAATACTTCCCTCTCTGTCGTAGACAGTGTCTACAGTATCTAAGCCGCTTATATAGTCAGAATAATCATTGATTACGTTGGCAAAACACTGAACTCCTACTGCTGAAAATAATATAGCTATAAATAGATCCAATCTAAAATGTTCAATTCGATATGTTGAATAAAGTGTTCCAATAAGTACTGGAATAATAGATGCCGACCAAGTTTTTGGGTCGAGGATGGCAAATAGTTGTTTTTTAGTCATAATTCCTCCTAAGATCTGATGTTTAATGTTTGAAATGATCTCCTTATCCTAGCATTTATAGGGGTGTTTTACTAGATATATTATATTGGAACCATAATTTTCCTTTATTTTGCTAATTATTTTATATATAAATAACCTATGGGATAGAAACTAAGGTGCAGCCTCTATCCCACAGGTTATAATTTGAATTTTAAGATCAATCTTTTAATAAAGTTTTAGTTTTAAAGCTATAGTTGCATCCTTTTCTCCGGCTAGACTATATCCTTTTTTTAGAAGATTTTTTACTTTATACCTATTATAGATATATGGAAATGATAGATTGAGGGTTATTATTTCGCCCCTTTGAGACATTAAATTAATTTTCATGGTTCTCCTCCTTTTCAATATGTTTCGTTTAGTTATAAAAAGTTTCTTTTGATTGTATTTTATTTCATTTGATTTCGAAAGTCAAGATAAATTTAATTTTTTTTATAAAAGGTATGATATAATTGAATTAATAAATTAAAGGAAGGAGGAAATAGAATGTTTGCTCAAGAGAGAAGGTCAGAGATATTAAAGATCCTTATGAATAAAACAAAAGTAAGAGTAAAGGAGTTAAGTCTTAATTTTGGCGTCAGTGAAGTCATCATACGAAAGGATTTGAAACTTCTGGAAGAGGAAGGGAAGCTGGAGAGAACCCATGGAGGAGCTATCTTAAAAAAAGAAATCCCCATGGATATTTCCCTTAATCATAGAAAAGTGGTGAATTTAGGAGGTAAAAAGAAAATAGTCAGTAAACTCTATAAAATTATACAAGAAGAAGAGATTATATTCTTAGATTCTTCTAGTACGAATCTTCTGCTTGCTGAAAAATTAGCTGAATCACCGAAAAAAATCACAGTTGTAACCAATATGCTTGATATTATGAAATGTCTGGATGGTGTAGATAAGATTGAACTTATAGGGATTGGGGGGGCATACCACAGTCTTTTAGGAATTTTTTTAGGGGGGCTTGCCTTAGATGCTGTTCGTAAAATAAATACACAGAAACTTTTTTTAGGAGGAACAGGGATAGATGTTTCAAAAGGGAATATAAGTATCATTGACTCCAATGAAGCGACCTTAAAAAAAGCCATGATTCAAATGGCCTCAAAGGTATATTTTGTATGTGAAAAAGATAAATTTTATTCCTATGGAATCTATAACTTTGGAACTTTAAATGATTTGGATGCTGTAGTGGTGGACGAAAAAATAGAAAAACAATTTGAAGATAAATTAAGGGAAAATGATGTGGAAATTATTTAGGGAAACCAGTGGGACATAAAAGTCACAATTTGTAACAATATTCGTTATAAATTTAGAAATAAATAAACTATTAAGGTCTGTATATATAATATAGACCTTGATTTTTTATATTCTTTCTCTGATACAGATGAAAAATCTCAGCTGCATCTCTATTTTTTTAGAATAAGTGTAATTTACTATTTATTTTATCTATCCAAATAACTTCCATACTATATTCAATCCCATCACTGGTATAGCAAAGTTAATTACTCTCTTAAACAACCTCTCATCCACTTTTGTTGAGGTATATACCCCTATTACAGTACCAATGATTACATAGGGAAGGTAGGTCCAAATTATTTCAAGATGTTCAGGAGTGTAAAATCCCTTATAGATATAGGTAAGGATAGCTACTACATTTAGAGTAAAAAAGTAAGAAGACAGCGTTGCCTTAAACTGGGATCTATTTAAATCTATATTTGACAGGAACACTAGAACTGGAGGTCCTGAAATACCGCCAATTCCATTTAAAACTCCAGAGACTGCTCCTACAGGGAGATAGTATTTTTCTGGTTTTTTAAAACTAATTCTTATTCCGAAGCTATTGATAATACCTATTACTACTAGTAATAATCCGATAATCAGCTTCAAAATATATTCATTTATAATCTGAAGGTAGGATACCCCTACAAAAGTAAAAATAATTGCTGAGATTAACAGGGGAACTATTTTTTTCAACTTAGTATCTCTATAGTATTTTTTAACTATAATCCCATTTATTATAAGGCTGTAGGTCACAGTTATAATTATGATTAACTTGGTATCTAAAAATAGTGAAAGTAATGGAATAGCGACTAAAGAAAACCCAAAACTAGTGAACCCCTGAACAAAGGTTGAAAAAAAGAAGATTGCTCCAATATATATATATTCCATAATATCCTCCAAAATAATTTAATTAAGATAAATTATATCATATTCGTTTAATTATTTATAATTCTTTTGTTTTTTCGAGTTCCCAAATAAATTATCCCTCGATTTTTGATCCAATCCACCTATAATAAAAGTAAAATTTCGCGGATAAAAAAATTAGAGTTAAATTAGGAAGGATATAAAACTTAGAATAAAAAAAGGCTTTCATATGAAAGCCTTTTTACATATTCAATGATATCTATCTTTTTAGTTTTGTGAGCATTGTTTTTGCCACAAGAGGTTTTTGAATTACACTTGGTCCGCATATACAGCCACCTTTACATCCCATACCTTCTAGCAATGTATTTGACTTAGCTAACCTAAATTGTTTAAAGGCTTGAGCTCCTTCTTTAATTCCATCCATTTGAATTAATTGAAGCTCTTTTTCACACCTGTTTACGACAGCCTGTGCAACTCCTCCACTTTTAGCAAAATTCCAACCATCATAGCTTCCTTCAATTTTATCACTTGCCAAAGTTTTGATATCAATTCCCCTGGCATCTGTCCATGATAATATATCTGTGAAAGTCAACACGTTGTCTACTATGCCATATTTTTCAGCCTCTACCTTTTTAGCAGTACAAGGTCCTATAAATACTATCTTATACTCAGAATCTTCCTCTTTAAGCTTTTTAGCCAGAGCCATCATAGGAGAATCTACATGTGATATATATTTTGCCATATCTGGCTGATGAAGTTTTATATACTCGTAGAAAGCCGGGCAGCAGGAAGTAGTCATCTTTTCCTCTCTTGTCTCCATTTCATTAGCTTCCTCATTGATTACCATATCTGCCCCCAGTGCTACTTCGACTGACCTATTAAAACCAAGCTCTAAGAATAATGATTTTATTTTTTCCAAAGTAATTCCTGCACCAAATTGCGTAATTATAGATGGAGCAAACATCGCAACAACTTTATTATTATTTTTTATATGAGATACAACATCTATTAGATGGGTTGGGGATTCTATAGCACCAAATGGACAGGCAGAATGACATGCTCCACATGAAACACATTTGCTCCTGTCTATACTTGCAACACCTTTTTCATTGGCTTTTATGGCTCCTACACCGCATGCTTTCTCACAAGGTCTTGACAGTTTAACTATTGCAGAGTAATCACATGCTTTTTCACAAAGTCCGCAGCCAACACATTTTTCAGCATCTATTATAGCTCTTCCTTTAGAAAAGGTAATTGCATCTTTAGGACATATTGATTCACAAGAGTGAGCTATACAATTTCTACAAAGGTCTGTTGCATAATATTGACCAGTAGGACATTGATCACATGCTTCTTCAATAACTTCAACAGCGTGGTCTCTTCCTTCATATTCAGCAGGAATTTTTTCACAATTGAATTTCTTTTTTAATAGATCTAATAACTCAAAAAGTTCCATGTCTCTAACTTTATAGATATTGAAGTTTAAATAAACTTTTATTCTCTGTTTTAAAATCTCTCTTTCTCTATAAATTGAATCCCTATAGACTGGTTTTTCTCCACTTAACAGCATCTTAGGCAGTTTAGTAAGTTCTTCTAATAATACTCCATTTTCATAAAGATCTACGATTGCCTGCAGAGTAAGCTTTCTTAACTCCTTAACTGAATTTAATTTTATGCTCATATTTCCTCCTAATTATCAAAACATTTGTATCGGTTATAATTATATACTCATTTGAGAATCATGTAAAGTAAAATTAAAAATTAATTAAGTCAGACTTAAATAATTAAAGGAGGAATTTTTAAAGCCTTGTATTTTTTTAATAAAAAAAGGCCTCTTTACGTTAAGAAATTACCATTTTGGTATTGACTTAATGTAAAGAGGCTTGAATAAATTTATTCAAAAATTATAGTTTATTTCTGTTATAAGTCATATCTACATGGGGAATGCCATCTTCTGAATAAACCTCGGAAACTGCTTCAAAACCTAAACTTTCATAAAACTTTCTTAAATAATCCTGAGCTCCTATGGTTATTTTTTCTTCATCCCAGTTATTGATTATATAATCTATCCCGGCACAAACAATTTTTCTAGCTAAACCTCTTTTTCTTGCTTCAGAGGCTACTAAAACTCTTCCAAGAGAAGGATTTTTATATGAAACTCCTGCTTTTAAAACCCTTAGATAAGCTAAAATTTTACCCTCTTCTTTAATCAAAATATGAACGGCTTCCAAATCTTTGCCATCTTCATCGTTATAAACGCAGTCTTGCTCTACCACAAAGACCTCTGATCTTACCCTTAATATTTCGTACACTTCTCTGCCTGTAAGTTTATCAAATTTTTTGATCTCTAAATTCATTTTTTAATACCTCCTTTTACTTCCTTTTTTTATATCTTTCCATTCTTTTTCAACATTTATTCTCATCCTATGCAGAAGTTCAAAAACCATCTCTTTTTCTTCTATACTCATTCCTTCCATGGCTGACTGGACTGTGTATTCTTCTTCCTTCTCTAGGAAGGGATAGATCTCTTTGCCCTTGGAGGTACAGTAGAGTTTTAGTTCTTTTTTATTATCTTTGCCCTTTATTTTTTCTACTAATTCCATTTCCACCAGTTTTTTTATTGCCTTGGCTGCTGTGGTCCTGTCTACTTTTAGCATATGAGCCACTTTTTCTTGAATAATTCCTGGATTTTCATATATCCTCACTAAGTACAGGTACTGACCCTTGCCAAGATTGACCTCCTTAAATTCAAGATCACTTATGGTAGCGGTACATCGGGCTATCATTCCTATCTCTCTAAATATTTTCTTCATGAAATCCCCACCTTTGCTTACTTCTATTATAATAATAAGATATCATATTTTTGTTGAATTTTCAACAAAAAAAGTTTTGGAAAAAGATACTTTTGGAGAAAGGATAGAATAAAAATCTTTTTTAATCTAAACTTAAATTTATTCTGGAATCCTATATGAATTAAAAATAAGCTGGGCTTATTGAGAAAGAAATGCTCATATGATATGATGTTATAAAAATAGGAGGATTATATGCAGAAAATAATATTAGATTGCGATCCGGGAATGGATGATGCACTAGCTATCATGACAGGCTTGGCGGATAAGAACATAGATATGTTAGGAATAACTACGGTGGCTGGAAATGTAGAACTTTTACATACAACAAGGAACGCACTGAACCTTTTGGAATATTTAAATGAAGATGTAGATGTATATTGTGGATTAGAAAAACCATTAACAAGAGATTTGTATACGGCAACTGAATTTCATGGGGAAACAGGGATGGGAGACATAGAACTGCCCAGTTCTTCCAAGGAATTTTCTGATAAATATGCAGAATTCTATCTGGAGTGTGCCCAAAAATATCCTCAGGAAGTTGAATTAGTTGCAGTGGGACCACTAACAAATGTTGCCAATGCATTGATTAAATATCCAAAATTAAAAACTCTTTTAAAGGGAATAACTATTATGGGGGGATCACTTTGCGGAGGAAACATAACTCCTTATGCAGAGTTTAATATATTTGTCGATCCAGAGGCAGCAAATATAGTTTTTAATTCAGGTTTAGAAGTGAAAATGATTGGATTAGATGCTACTATGAAGGGGCAGTTTAGAGCTGATGAACTGGAGGATATCAGAAAATCTGATTCCAAATACAGCAGGGTCACTATGGAAATTTTTGATTCTATGTTTAGAGTCAGGGAAAAAATAGGAATGACAAGTGTGGTATTCCACGATACAATAGCCTTGATTGCTCCTATATACAGAGATGCATTTAAGTTTGAGGAAAAAAATATATTAGTAGGAACAGATGAAAGGAGAGGGGAAACTGCTGAAAATGTTAAAGGTGGTAAAGTCCTGGTAGCCGTTGATTTTAATAAGGAATGGTTTAAAAAATATTTAATTGAAACATTAAAATAAAAAAAAGGCGGTTTCTGTAGAATACAGAAACCGCCTTTTTAAATAGCCGTAGCCTAAAGAGTCAATGCTACATATTCTTTAGGAGTATTTATATTTACAAATAACTTGTCATCATCTATCTCTATAAATTTAACCTTGGCTTTTTTTAAGGAAATCATTATTTTGAGATCATCGTTATCTATAGCTTCTTTAATATATTTGAGAACACTTATATTATAGAGAGCACAAAGGGGCTGAGGTCTACCTTTATAGAGTGGAATTATAGCATCATAATTATCTAAGTCATTGTAAAAATTTAGAATTTTTTCTGGGCTTAAAAACGGCATATCACAAGCCGCAATGAAGCAGCTGTCATTAATAGATGAGAGAGCTGTATAGATACCTCCTAAGGGTCCCTTGTCCTTTAGGAGGTCTTCAAATGTCTCAACTTGATATTCTTTATATAGGTTTTTTTCATTGGAAATTATGACTATCTTATGGAAATCATTGAATTCTTCCAATGTTCTTTGGAGAAAATATTCATCCTTAAATTTTAAAAAAGATTTGGTAAAGCCGCCCATTCGGGAATTTTTTCCCCCTGCAAGGAGGGCAATATTTTTTTTCATAAGAGGTACTCCTAAAATTATAGATTTTATATCTTCCTATAATATCATATGGAGTTTTAAACTTATAGAATTATTTATTGAAATTGAATTTTCCATTTTTATTCTTTCTTTCATTTTCAGGTGTTATAGTTTCCATAACATCCCAATGTTCGGCAATTTTACCATTTTCAATACGGAATAAGTCATAATATGATGTGGGATTACCTGCAAAGGTTCCTTCACTTATGGATAAAACAAAGTTTCCTTCCCCTAATAGAATATGATTTTTGGTATATGACATTACAACACCATGTTTACTCATTTCTTCCATGGCTTTTCCTAAACCAGACAATCCATCAGAGATATTAGAATTATGCTGGATATAATTATCTCCATCAAAATATTGATCCAATTTATTATATTCTCCATCTATAAGAATTGTTTTAACAAAGTCTTTCACAATTTTTTTATTTTCTGTTGTTTTGTCTAAATCTGTAATCTTTGTTATCCCGTCTGTCTGGGTATGACCACTTGGATTTACCGGCATTTTAGCAGCCAGGTTATCCCAGTGCTCTACAATTAATCCATTTTCAAATCTAAAAACATCGAATCCTACTTTTGGACCAAAAAAATCATATTCACTCTGTGTAAAAACATAATCACCATCTTCAAATGCTCTGATGACCTTTACTTTAAATCCTTCTTTTGGTTTATTTGAAAGTAAAGCACCGAACCCTGATAAACCATCGGCAATTCCTAAATTATGCTGGATATATTTATCGGCACTGATATATCCTACGGGATTTTGATCTCCAGTTTCAATACTGTTTAATAACTCAACAACTTTTACCTTATTGGATTTGATTTTAGTAAGTTCATTTTCCTTTCTTTTTTCCCCGCAGGCAATAAATAAACCGATTAACATGATACATAAAATAATTTTTTTCATATTTTTACTCCTCATATAATATTGACTGGAAATTATAAAGAACTTTAGAAGTACTGCAATAATTTCCGCTCTGAACATTTCGTTAATCTTTAACAATTTAAAGATATTTATTTTTCACTGATGGCATCTACAGGACAGACAACAATGCAGTCTCCGCATACGTCGCACTTTCTGTTGTTGATAACATAATCTTTATTGACCTTGTCTATAGCTTTAAATGAACATTTTTTAAAACATTTTCCGCATCTTATACAGTTATTTTTTATCTCCAGCCCAAACACCTTATCACTGAAACCATTAAAAGAGAAGTTTGTCCGGAGTAACTTATGGTCACGGAATTTAGTTTCAAAATCAAAATCGAAAACTTCCCCCTTACCCCTGTGTAAAACAAAAATTCTAAGAGCTGGATATTTTTCAGCATCTTTGATTCCTACGTCAAATAATTCTTTGTTTATAGTTTTGTTTTTAATCTCTTCCAGGGGGATCTCTTTGATATCTCCCGTTATTCTCATTGAATATCCAGGTTGAAATTCTGGCAGCCCGTCTTCACCGTGAGTAACCTCAGTAGATCCATACAAACCACATACAGATACCTTTTCTTCTTTTGTGAGCTGTTTATAAAAAGGCTTGGGGAACATTACCCGAAAGTATAACCCTTTGTCATCATAAGCAAAAAAATGTGCTATTCTTGTTTCTGGATACCCTTCATTGATTGTAGCAAATGTCAGGGATCCAATTGCGTCAAACTTTTCATAAATTTCTTTGATATTCATTTTATCCTCCTATTTAATTTTAAATTTATATAATTTTTTTATATGAGAAGTACTCCCATTATTAAAAATCCTGCCATTGAAAGCCCCCCTGATATGAGGGCATAGGGAATCTGAGTTTTCACATGGTTCATCACAGGGACTTCTGAAATCATAGAAGCTAAGATTGTAGAGTCTGATATAGGGGAACAATGATCCCCAAAAACAGCACTGGATACAACTGCTCCTATTGTCAGATGGATGTCTACACCTAATTTTGCAGCCATGGGAATAGCTATGGGAATAAGGATTGCGGCTGTTCCTCCGCTGGTTCCAGTGGCAAATGATACAATAGATCCCATCAAAAAAATGACTGCTGGTAAAAGCATAGGATTCATATTCGTACTCATTTGGGCTATATAGGAGCCTAAACTTAATTTTTCCATTAGATTACTCAAAGTAAAGGCCAAAACCAGTACAATTGTGATTTGAAGAAAATTTGCCATTCCTTCTATGCACCATTCTATATATGTCTTAGGTTTTACTATTCCCTGAAAGATATAGTAGATCCCAGTAAGTATCAAGGTTATTATTATCCCGTTAAATATTGCATGGGCCCCGTTCCCGGAAGATATACTCCCCTTTCCGGTTATATATAAAATTCCAAAGATACTGGTTATTAAAACTATTGTGGGTAAAATCATATTTCGTGCTCTTGGGTTTTTGATATGATCATTTTTCTTTAAAGGAGTTTCGATAGTTGCTAAATCATCGTCGATAAAACTACTCATAACCTTGAGATCTTTTCCTGTTATAATTGTAATTCCAACCAGGATTATTGCAAAGATACTATAAAGCTGAAAGGGCATTGACTTCAATACATAGATAAAGGGATCCCCAGTAATAGTCCCGGCAGAAATTTGGGAACCTATCATGGTCATAAGAAATGCCCCTGCGGCATTTATGGGAAAAAGCCAGGCTACAGACGCAGATGTAGAGTCTGTGATGTAGGCCAATTTTTCCCGAGGAATCCCGTATTTATCAAAGAAAGGTTTGGCGGATATGCCAGATATAACTGTAGAACTGGTTGCTTCTATAAAGATTAGGAGTCCAATTATATAGGCTATGAGTTCAGCTCCTCTCTTAGATTTTACGATTTTTTTTTCTTCTGCCAGAAATATAAGGAGACCTCTTATCCCTCCGGAAACTTCTATAATATGCACAAATGATCCGATCATCAGGCAGAACAATATCGATCGAACTGCCCACCCATTTAAGAAAACATCTGCTATACTGTTTAATCCTATGAAAATACTTTCTCCGTAATAGCTCAGGATTAAACCGGAAGAAATAACGCCGGATAATAGGGCAGTAAAAACGTCTTTTGTGATAAAAGCTAATGTAATAGCGATAATTATTGGTAGGAGTGAAATCCATCCATAATCCATAAATTCAACCTCCATTTACTTGGATGTCCAAGTATTGTTTTAAAAAAATAGAATTAGTATTACTAATTCTGATTTTCTTGTTTAAAATTATCATATATTTTGATCAAAATGTTTCTAAAAATTTCTTTTTCTTCTTCTGTCACTCCGTCAAACTGAATCTCATATAATCTTTCAGAAATTTTTTTTAATCCTTCTTCCAGTTTTTTTCCTTCAGGTGTTAAAAATACAAAGTTTGACCGCTGATCACCTTCATTTTTCTTTGTTTCAGTAACTCCTATTTTATTTAGTTTTTTCACCAGGGTGGTGACAGTTGAACGGTCTTTGTTGATTTTTTCTGCAATTTCAGTCATTGTCAGTTCTCTGTGCTCTATCAATATTGCTATGATCCCCCCGTGGGAAGGAGCAATTCCTTTCATTCCCATTTTTTCCAATTCGGAAACAATAAAAATATTGGATATTTCTCTTATTCGGCTTATTAAATTAATCGTATTGTCATATCTCATAAATTTATTATACTTGGATGTCCAAGTAATGTCAATTTTTTTATTTTTTATTTATTCAACCTATGCTATTTGTCATAAAGCACTATTTATTTTTACCCTCTAAATTCTATTAATTCTCCGTCAGGACCGACAAATACCACCCTACGCCAGCCTTCTTCCTTTGCTTCTCTGGCTTCAACAATATGAGGTTCGGTATCCACAGGAACACCAGCATCTATTAGACGGGTATAGTCTTCGTCAAAGTTATCACTTTCAAGGCAGAAATGAAACTCTTGATTTGTTGAATCGGTGTTTAGATGCACCATCTCTAAAATGGTATCCCCCAGTTTAAGGTAAACTATTTTTTCTACTGTGGGTGCAGGTACATCATGCTCATAGTATTTTTTAAAATCTAAATACTCTTCATAAAAATGTATAGATTTGGCTCTATCCTTGACAGTGAATGCTACATGATCGATACGTTTAAACATATATTTTTTCCTCCTAATAATACTTTAATTAAATTATTGTGACGCAGTCAAATTTTTCGGTACAGTCTTCTTTTTTGCTTGGTGTTTTTATATAAGCCTGTTGTTCAATTACTTTTTTATGTCAATTATATTTTGTAATAGAGCTTTACATTTTCTACATTCAGTACCTGCTCCTGTTACTTCTCCAACTTTTTCAATGGTATCTGCACCATCTTTAACTGCATTAACTACGGTTTCCATTGAAACACCCTTACATCCACACGCTACTGCTAATATTTTTTCTACTTTTTCAATACAGCCACCGCAACCTGTACCTGCTCCTGTGATTTCTTGTATCTCCTCTAGAGTACGAGCGCCGCCAACCATTGCTCTCCTGATATCACCAAAACTCACTTGTTTACAGTGACAAATAATTTTATCTACAGGTATAAGAACAGCCACTACATAAAGATCACCATCAGTTCTAAGGGAATGCATTGTCCCAGCAGGAACAACAAATGTATCTCCTACGTTTAATTCCACTTCCCCATCTTCTAAAACTCCAAAACCAGAACCTTTTATACAATAAAATACTTCATCACAATCGGCATGTTCATGCATAGGAACCTCTGTATCCAAATGTATATCATATACTTTTGTCTCAATAGATTCTTTAATTAAATTTAAATTCATGTTTTTACTCCTTTTATTCTTTTTTTTTATTCGATTTTATTTAAATCCTACCCGCTCATCTACGACAGGAATAAGAAAAGCTGTAACATAGAGATCTCCGTCACTTCTTAGTGAATGCATTATTCCGGCAGGGGCAATAAAAGACTTGCCTACCGTCAACTCCACTTCTCCGTTCTCTAATACACCAAAACCAGAACCTTTTATGCAATAAAAGATTTCGTCTTGATCTTCATGCTTGTGCAGTGGAACCACTGCTTTTGAAGAAACATGGTATACATTTTCCTCAATAGATTCCGTAAGGCTATTTAATTCCACACTTTCGCTATTTAACCAGCTATTTTTATCATGTCTTATTGTATCTCTAAATTCACTAGGGCTGATTTTTGTATTTTTTTTAAAAAATCTGGTCATGTTTGACGGTTCTGTAAATCCTAATGTATAAGCAATCTCATTGATACTTTTTTGTTCGAAACTGAGTTTAAGTCTTATTTTTAGAATTAATTGCTGAATAATATACTGCTTAGCTGACATATCAATAGCCTTTCTTGTCATTAAATTAACCGTCTTTTTCGAGACATACATCATATCAGCATATTCTTTCACAGTTTTTATACTATTAATATTTTTTTCAACTAATTCAGTGAACTGTACAAATGTTTCATTTTTTTTATATTTTGATCTACTTTCTCCTAAGCGACTGTTCGAGAGTATTTGCATAAAAGTGTTGAAAGCTGAAGCAATTACCTTGTTATCTACAAATTCATAAGCATTTTTGTACATATCATTTATTCCATTTAAAAGGGTTGTTAATGTTGTCGTATATAAATCTAGACAATTAACATGTGGATTTAAATAACTCAGCTTAAACAATTTTTTTACTTCAGAAGTTTGAACACTTAAAAATTCACATAAAAACCCTTCTGTAAACATTATTAAGTATCCCTCTAAGCTGTCGAATTCACTATATCTATGAACGCGATTCCTGGATATCATTAAAAGGTCGCCTGCTTTAATGTTGTATTTTAAAAAATCGATTTCATGGACACCCCTGCCTCCAGTGATAAAAATTAAATTGTAAAAAGAGGTACGGTATGATGTTTTAATGAAAGATTCATCAATAGATTCAAAAAAATTCTTTAATGATATGATTTCAAAACCTTTGTTTTGCCTTTTCTTATTTATAAATTCAATCTGTTCTAAATTATTCATAATACCTCCTTTTATATTATATTAGCTGCACTGCTGAAAAAAGAATAAATAGTTTCCTTCGTTAAGTCAAACATTTCACAAACCTATATAAATTTAAAATATACTGAAAACAAGTAACTATAATTAGTATAGATCCAATTTCAATATTTTACAATGTTATACCT
>Ga0316198_10000749_pt1 | contig 17782 bp, 17 predicted proteins | sample OudBieAanoxic_MG_FD_204935 | JGI IMG/M metagenome (GOLD analysis project Ga0316198, IMG submission 204935) | Coastal sediment microbial communities from Oude Bieten Haven, Netherlands - site A anoxic | ecosystem: Environmental > Aquatic > Marine > Coastal > Sediment | place: Netherlands...
GACCGCCGCATTGCTGGTCCTTGGCTGCGCATTGAGTAGCGGGGCGGAGATCCGAGATACGAGGGTCTTCGAAGCCAGATGGTGGGCCAATGCCCACCCTGCGCCGGAACTCGGATCCCGGATGCTTACTCAGAGATCGTTGGCTTCCCTGAGTATGAGGAGCCACCTTTAGCATTGTTGGCCTCAGCGACGGAATGACTTCGGCGACGGGACTCCAACAATGTAAAAGATGGCACCTGGCGCTGCCAGTTTGATTACGCTGTCCTCGGATAGCGGTTTCTCCCGGGTGGGCGGGTGGCCCGAATAGCCGTCTAGCCGTTTAGCCGTACGGCCGTATAGCCGTCAGGCCTCGTCCTCTGGCGTCCAGGTCACTTTGAGATTGCGTGCCGCGCGGACTTCGTCGACCCGCTTCACCGGAGTGTCGTGGGGCGCGCTTCTGACGAGCTCTGGATCCGACTCCGCCTCATTGGCAATCGCGATCATGGCCTCGCAGAACGCCTCGATCTCCTCGGGAGCAACGCTCTCCGTAGGTTCGATCATCAGTGCGCCGTGGACGATGAGCGGGAAAGACATCGTTGGCGGGTGGAAGCCGTAGTCGAGGAGGCGCTTGGCGATGTCGATGTTTTGGACCTCGGAACGGGTCTGGATGCTGTCGTCGAAAACCACCTCGTGCAGGCTCGGAGCATCGTACTTCAGGTGGTAGACGCCGCTCAGACGGTGCCGGATCAAATTTGCGTAGAGTACGGCGACATCCGACATCGAGCGCAGGCCGTCAGCGCCGAGGCTCCAGATATAGGTGAGGGCCCGAACGAGAATCAAGAAGTTCCCGTAGAAACCGCGCATCTGGCCGATCGACGCCGGGTCTTCCCACTGAAGCTCGAAACCGTCGTCGCCGCGGATCACTTTCGGTACAGGAAGATGTGGGAGGAGAGCTTCGGATACCGTCACCGGGCCGGCGCCGGGCCCGCCACCACCGTGCGGAGTGGAGAAGGTCTTGTGGAGGTTGATGTGCATGGCGTCGGCGCCCATCAGACCGGGCAGAGCCCGTCCGACAAAAGAGTTGAGGTTGGCGCCGTCCATATAGATGAAACCACCACGGCTGTGCACGAGATCCGCGATTTCGAGGATTTGATGTTCGAATAGACCAAGGGTGTTGGGGACTGTCAGCATCAGGGCGGCGACCGTCTCGTCCATCATGCGGTCGAGCGCTCCGAGATCAACAGTGCCGTCGTCGGCCGACGGGATCTCCTGCGCGCGATAGCCGGCGAAAGTCGCGGTCGCCGGGTTGGTGCCGTGTGCCGAATCAGGTGCCAGCACGACATCCCGCTTCTCGCCTCGCGCCTCGAGAGCCTTGCGAATCATGAGAATTCCGGTGAGCTCGCCATGAGCGCCGGCGGCCGGTTGCAGGGTCGCTCCCGGCATGCCGGTGATGGTTTTGAGAGACTCCTCGAGTTCCCAGATAAGGCGCAGGGCGCCCTGGATCTGCGACTGTGGCTGGAGCGGATGGAGTGAGGCAAAACCCGGGAGACGAGCAGTTTGTTCGTTGATACGGGGGTTGTACTTCATGGTGCATGACCCGAGGGGGTAGAGGCCCTCGTCGACCGCGTAGTTCAGCTGGCTGAGGCGGTGGAAATGCTGTACGACCTCCATCTCGGAAATGTCTGGGAAGTGGGGATCTGGCTCGCGCAGCAGTTCCGCTGGGAGCACATCGGAGGGTTCGACCTCCGGAATATCAAGCGCCGGCAGGAGGTATCCCTGGCGCCGCACGCGTCGCGAGTTGCGTTCGAAGAAAAGCGGCTCGGAGCGGATCGCGCGCCGCTTCACGACAGCCTCTCCATGGCGCCCATCAACGCGTCGAGATCGGTTACAGGGTTGCGCTCGGTGACCGCCACCAGTACGCCGTCGGGCCAGGAACCGCCCCAGTCAGTAGTCGGGACACCGGCAAGCACGCCCTCGGACGCCAGTCGCTCCACGAGCTCTTTGCCATTGCCGGGGCCGACAAGCAGGAATTCGTTGAAGGTAGGACTCTGAGGGTAGGCGATCCGCCACGGGTCCCCGACGTCTGTGATGCGCCGTTTCAGCTCCTCGGTGCGTACAAAACATGAGCTGGCAAGCTCTCGCAGCCCGCTGCCACCCATCGCCTCGAGCCACACCGTCGCGGCAAGAGCCATCAAACCCTGGTTGGTGCAAATATTTGAGGTCGCCTTGGCGCGACGGATGTGTTGTTCCCGAGTTGACAGGGTCAGGCAGAAGGCCCGAGTGCCGTCTTCATCCACCGTCTCACCGACCAGCCGACCCGGCATCTGGCGAAGGTTCTTCGGGGCGCAGGCAAAGAAACCGAGATGAGGGCCGCCGAAACCTGGGGCGACGCCGAATGACTGGGCCTCGCCGCAGACGACGTCGAAGCCGAAGCTACCACCGCCGGCGAGAAGACCGAGCGATACGGCCTCGGTCACAACTTCCACCGCGATGGCGCCGCCGTCGTGTGCGGCCACCGCCAGCTGAGGGAGGTCCTCGACGATACCGAGAAAGTTGGGTGACTGGACAGCAACGCAGCAGGCTCGATCCCCTGCCATTTCGCGGACGCTGTTCGGATCGAGGCGGCCGTCGATTCCGGGTGGGACGATGACAACTTCGATACCGGCGGCCTCGGTGTACGTGTCGAGGACCCGCCGATACATCGGGTGGATGGTCTCCGCGATCACCACCAGGTCCCGCCTGCCACGCAACACACGATGGCTGAAAAGCACTGCCTCGACGAGAGCGGTTGCGCCGTCGTAGAGGGAGGCGTTCGCGACATCGAGGCCGGTAAGGCGGCTGATCAGAGTCTGGAACTCGAATATCACCTGCAGAGTGCCCTGCGAGATCTCCGGTTGGTAGGGGGTGTAGGAGGTGAAGAATTCGGCCCGAGACAGGACCGCGTCGACGATGCTCGGCTGTACATGGCGGTATACGCCGGCGCCCAAGAAGCAGGGAATCGAGTCCATCGCGACATTGGACGACGCCATGTCCCCGAGGGTGTGGCGGATCCAGTCCTCATCCCTCGCAGGCGGAAGGTCGAGGCCGTCGACGCAAACTCCGGCAGGGATCGATGCAAAGAGATCGTCGATCGATTTCAGACCGAGCTCGGCAAGGATGTGCCGCCGGTCCTCAGGGCCGGCGCCGACCCATGGATGCATCAGGCGCTCTCCTGCTCCAGAAACTCCTCGTAGCCCGCGGCGTCAAGGAGTTCCTCGCTCTCGGTCGAACCGCTTATCTTGACCAGCCAACCATCACCGTAGGAATCGTCGTTGACGAGGTTTGGTTCGTCCTCGAGACGCGTGTTGACCTCCAATACCTCGCCGGCGACTGGCGCCAGAAACTCGGAGACCGCCTTCACGGACTCGAGAGTACCGAGTTCGTCACCGACATTGAAGACGGCGCCCACTTCTGGCAGCTCGACATAAACGACCTCGCCGAGCTGGTCCTGTGCGTAGTGGGATATGCCCACCACCACCGAATCGCCCTCGGCTTTGATCCACTCGTGCGAACGGGCGTACTTCAGATCATCAGGAATGGTCATCTGCTCTCCTCCTTGTGGCCATCAATCTTTCTTTCGAGAGTAGAACGGCAGCTCGACCACCCGTGCGGGGGCGGTGCGGTTGCGAATCCGAACAAAGAACTCTGTGCCAAACTCGGTTGCCTCGATCGGAAGGTAGGTCATCCCGAGCGCCTTGCCAAGAGTCGGAGATTGAGTCCCTGAGGTGACGTAGCTGATCGGTTCCGTATCGTCCTCCGCGAGAAAAACGGGATAACCGTGGCGGGCGATGCCGCGATCGTGCATTTCGAAGCCGATCAACTTTCGCTCAACACCCTCCTCTTTCTGGTTCTCGAGAACGTCCCGGCCGATGTAGTCGCCCTTCTTGAACTTGACGATCCACCCGAGACCGGCCTCGAGCGGCGTCGTGGTGTTGTCGATGTCGTTTCCATACAGGCTCATCCCTGCCTCGAACCGCAGGGTGTCGCGGGCCCCGAGTCCTGCCGGAAGCACGCCGTGCGGTTGCCCACGGTCGAGGATTGCCCGCCACAAGACTGGAGCGGCCAATGGTGCGACGTAGAGTTCGAATCCGTCCTCGCCGGTGTAGCCGGTGCGGGCGATGATCGCCGCAGTGCTGGCGACTTCGCCCTCGATGAAGCGGTAGTACTTGAGTTCGGTCAGGTCTTCTGAAGTAAGTGGCTGCAAGATCTCCTGCGCCAAAGGTCCCTGGAGTGCGAGCTGAGCGTAGTCGTCCGACAGATCGATGACTTCGACGCCGTCGATATCCACAGCGAGCTCCGTGAGGTACGCAACATTCTTATGCCGGTTGGCGGCGTTGACCACCAGAAGAAACTCGTCATCAGCCATCTTGTGGACCAGGGTATCGTCGACAAAGGTACCTTCGGGATACATGATTCCCGTGTACTGGGCCCGACCAATGGTCATTTTTTGGTGGTCATTGCACGAAATGAGCTGCACGAAATCGAGCGCGGCCGGGCCGCAGATCGCGATTTCGCCCATGTGGGAGACGTCGAAGAGACCGGCCCTCGTGCGAACTGCGTGATGCTCTTCAGTGAGACTCGAATATTGAACCGGCAGCTCGAACCCGGCGAACTCGACCATCCGCCCTCCGGCTGCCAGGTGTTCCTCATAGAGGGGTGTTTTCGCCACTGTTCCGGACTCGCTCATAGGTTTGCGTTCCTCCCTGCCAGCGTCAGGGTGAAGATTACCATCGCCGAAGGCAGATGCGCGATGTGAGGTGGATCCTGGTGGCGATGATTCGGCGGAAATCGATATCAGCCATCAGCCATCAGCCATCAGCTTTCAGGTACTGATGTTGGTGGGATGGGGAGATCTGACAGCCTCTCAGGCTTGAGACAACATCTTGGCAAGAATGTCCTGAGCTCGCTCGAGCTCTTCGGTGGGGGATTCTACCTGCGAGATCAGATAGCGATACTCGTCACCGAGTTTCTCGAGGTCGTTACTCCGGACAAGTTCGAGAAGCCTGGCCAGCACTTCACGTTCGCCACCTTCAGATCCGACCCTGCCGATTTCGCGTTCGAGGATGACTCGAACGAGGGAGATGACTTCACTCTGCTCCTGCCGCCTTTGCGGCGTCGGTTCGTCCTCGCCGTCGGGGGAAACGAATGGATCTTCGCCCTCGGCTGCCGCAGAACCGGATCCGGACGTCCCGGCGGGAATCCTGCCGCCTGCCTCGTTCCCCGTGAAGATACCGTTGGGAAGGTCACGGAGCTCGCGGCTGAATCTGCCGAGCATCAGGTAAAGCTCCTTCTCGGAGGAGAAGTTGCCGACCAGACGAGCATTACCGTCGAGCTCGAGGGACTCCGATTCCTGCAGCATGATGTTCGCTTGAGCGCCCCGTTCAAGAGTGATCTTGCGTGCACGAACCCTCCACGCGGTGAGCTGTCCAGCCACAAAGCAGGAATCTGCCGCCTGCACGGACACGGCTTCCACCTTGACGTCCGGGTCGATACGGACCGAGCCGCTGCAAGACTCGATCACCGAGTACACGCCGGAGTTTTGGATGACCAGGTTGCCGGGAGTGCGGATCGAAAGTTGACCGTGCTCGTTGACCGAAACGTCGGTACCGTTGGGGATGATCATGGTGGGAAAGTTCTTGGCTTGGTCCATTTTCTTACCTCCCTCGCATGCGCGACGGCAGCGGGTCGAATGACGGTGCCGGAGCGGTACGGGCACGGACCAGGAGCTCCTCGTGGCCGGTCCATTGGTAGTTGAGGATGTATATCCGCGGATCCACCGGTCGTGGTTCGGTGCCATCCTCGGGCCGGACCCGGACTTCGTAATGGAGATGGGGTGAGGTGCTCCAACCGGTGTTGCCGACGGTCCCAAGCTCCTCTCCTCTGCGCAGGGTTGCCCCTCTCCGGACGGAAATCTCCTGGAGGTGGGCATAGATTGTCAGGTAGCGTTCGCCGTGGGCCAGCACGACGACGTTCCCGTAGCGCCACCAGCGAACATTGCGGCGCAGCGGATATCGACCCGCAAACACCACCCGGCCTCCACCTGCGGCGAGAATCGGTGTTCCTTCATGGGCAGCGAGATCGAGGCCAGAATGAAAATCGACCGTGTTGGTAAATGGCGAGGTTCGGTTTCCGAATGGTGAAGTGAGAACGAAGGACCCGATCGGGAGCGGGCAGATTGACGGCACAGCCTGGGCGAGGTCATTGTTGGAGCGGGCAAAACTCGCCAGCTCGTCGGCCAGAGTCAAGAGGGCCTTGGTATCAGAATCCAACTTGAGCCCGCGCCGGACCGCGAGCTGCGCCTCGGGCACGAGGAGGTCGTCGGGAGGGGGTTCGGGATAACCTCCCGGACCTTCGGATCCCTGTGGAGAGCCGAGGATGAGCCCCATTTGTTGCTGCAGGGCTCGCGCCGATGCCACATCTCGTTCGAGCCGGTTGAGGGTCAACGTTCGCTGTGCGAGCACTTCGTGGTGCAACTGATGCTGTTGACTGAGCGTATGGAGCCGACCGGCGAGGAGCAGGGATTGGATGCCGAGAGGGGCAAGGACCAGGCCCGCGATCAACACCAGCGCGGCTACCACTCCTCCGGCGACAAGGCGACGGAAACCTTTTCGGCCCAGAAAATAGTAACGGACCTGTTTACGGATGTCCGCGGGGTGGAATTGAATCTCGTACATAAAAGGTATCCAATGATGGCGCAACTCGGAGGCGGCGGCTGTGGCGGTGCTCACGCTCGGCCCCTGGATTGACGTCGGGTATCAGCGTAACACGCGGAAGTCCCGCTGATGCCGGGTCGACAGGTCAAGAATCGAAACGGCGACGCAATCTCTTAAATTTCCATAGAACCCGAAAGGTTGGCGGAAATCTTAGACGGCTCGGAGGGACGTCACCGGATCTTGGCGAGAGGTTTTCCAAGCTGGCCATACTGAGGCGAGAAAGACGATCACTAGACAGATCCCGGCTACTGCCACGAGGTGAAGCGGGGAAGGGACCAGGGGAATCGAATCCACCATGTAGACACGGGCCAGACCCGGTGGGAAGCGAACTGCTCTGGTAGCGGTCATGATCCAGCTGATGATGGAACCGAAGAAAATTCCGCCGATGACCCCGGATCCACCGAGCAAAAAACCGGAGTAGACCATCACCCTGCGGATTCGCGCTGGTGTCGCGCCCAACGCCTGGAGCATCCCCGATGATCTCTGCTTGTCGATGGCCAGCACCACCAGCGCCGAGCTGACCTGAAACGAGGCTACGGCAACCACCAGGGCAAGGACGACGAAGAGTGACAGCGTCTGCCAGCGGAGAGCGGCGAAGAGAGAGCTGTTCATTTCGCGCCAGTCGGTATAGAGGAGGCGTGGATCCAGATCCGTAAGGTGCTGGCGCACTTCCTCGACCGCCATCGGATCGGCGATCTCGATCTCGATACCTGCAATTCCCATTTCAGGCAACAAGTCCAGGGTTTCGGCGAGCGGCACCGTAATCCACTGCTCGTCGAATTCCGCGAAGGCGAGACGGAAGGTGCCAACGACTTTGAGTCGAAGCGCTGGCAGGATCCATGAGCCACCCTCCGGCGGCAGGCGAACGGTGGCAAAGTCTCCTCTTTCAAGACCCACTTTCATCGACAAGCGTTCGCCGAGGACCCCGACCAGCCCATCTCCGGAAGGCCATTCGTCGAGTCCGGTATAGGAGGGCGGTTCGGCGACCGCCTTGAGGGTGATGGGCACGGGGTTTGTGGGCTCCGCCGGATCATCCAAAAGCCCCGTCAGGTAGGTCACCGGTGTCGCACGACGAACTCGGTCGACTGCTGCAATCTGCCCCGCGAGTTCCTCCGCTTCCCCTGGTTGAAGTGACCCGAGGGCGAAGCCCACCATATGAGCGTTACCCCGTTGGAGAGCGGTGGCGATGGCCGTCGAGTAGCCGTTCATCAGGGCGAGCGTAATCACCAGAGCAGAAACGGCAAGCGCAACACCAGCGAAAGCGGCCAACGCGGTGCCGCGTAGCAGCACGCCGGTACGCCGCCGCAGAAAGCGCAGAGCGAGTTCGAGTTCGAGGTTCACGGGAAGGAGTCTACTGTAGTCGACCCTTCACGGTGACCGGTGTCGCCGCCGAGTATCCGATGGGTTTGGGGCTTGGGACCTGGGGCTTGACGAGTTCACAGGGGGGGTCGTCTGGTCAAGCCCCGAGCCTCAGGCCTCAAGCCTTGCGAGCACGGTATGTCACCGACCTCACGATGCCCTCAACTTCATCCCTGGAAATCCCTGTCTGCTCCAAGAGTGACGCGATTTCCGCCGGCGAAGCCTGTTCGGTCATCTCGAGGAAATCGACGTCCTTGAGGATCTCAACCTCACCCAAACCGGCCTCTGAGAGCATTTCAAAGTACCGTTCCCTGCGCTCGGCGCCCGCCACGCATCCTACATAGGCGAGGACATTTTTTCGGACGGCTTCCGGAAGGTCGCCGTCGAGAACGATGTCAGAGACCACGAGACGGCCTCCAGATCGCAGGACACGGGCAATCTCCGAAAACACGAGCGCCTTTTCAGGTACAAGATTGATGACGCAATTACTCGTCAGTGCATCCACGGAGGCATCATCCACCGGCAGGGCCTCGAGCCTGCCCTCACGGAATTCAACCTGTTCGGCGCCGGCGGCCTCGGCGTTTCTGCGCGCCGCCACCAGCATCTCTGGAGTCATATCGACACCGATGACCTTCCCGTCAGTACCGACCTTTCGAGCCGCGATCAGCGCGTCGATACCGGCTCCAGACCCGAGGTCGACTACAGTCTCTCCCGTTCGCAGTTCGAGGTGTTCGAGCGGTGCGCCGCAGCCGAGACCGAGGTTTGCTCCATCCGGCAGGAGGTCGAGATCCACAGAGTTGTAGCCGAGATTGGTGGCGACATCACCTGTGGCGCAGCAACTCATCGTTTGCGGTCCGCAACACGAAGTGTCGGCGGATGCGAAAGCTCCATAACGTTCACGAACGTTTTTCACCACCGACTCGGCGTCGCTGGAAACCTTGTCTGTTTGGGGGATCTTCTCACTCATGCTGTCCTCCTGTAACACTGATCTGGGATGAGCTGACGAGATGGTCGTAGGCGCCGGGGCAGCAGGCCTCTGAAGCGCTTCGCACCGCAGTCAGTAGGTTTTCGAGGGTTGCCAGGACATCCGCCGTCGACCCTTGCGGCAGGCGGTCGAGGACCGAGCGGGCAAAGACTTCTTCCTGACGGATGACTCCGTCGGCCGCTTCGAAGCCGCGTTCGGTCAGCGCCACCAGTTGTGCCCGTCCGTCGATCGGATCGGGTTCTTTTTGGATCAATCCTCGTTCCTCGAGGCGGGCGAGGTTTCGGGTCAGTGTGCTGGGGGCGATCCCGAGCCGTTTGCCGAGATCGCTCAGCCTTAAACCGCCGTCGCCCAGCGCTTCGAGAGTGGCGGCTTGCGCGACAGTTATTCCGCAGCAATTCATATCCGCCCTCTCCGCAAGCGAGAATCGACGGACCAGAGCGCGAATCGATTCGCGGAGCTGCTGAGCCTGTGAGTTCTGGAAATCAACGACTTCGTTCATAATTGCCACAAAGATAGTTGTATACTACAAATATTAATTTGTCAAGACCGGAGTGTGGCTACCTCCAAACGCCGTTGAATCCCGACCGTAAATATTGAAGGTTAAAGAGTTAAGAGTTAAGGTTGTGGTTCGAGACCTTGGTCCGTTCCGGTCGCAGCGTTTACCATTCACTCCTAACTCTTAACTCTTTTCTCTCAATCGGTTACAGCGTCGGAGACATTGGTGTACCATGCCCGCTTCATGGCGACGTGGTCCCCATCTTCTTGGACGAGCAAGCCGGCCGGGCAGCAACCGACCTACCCGGATCAGGAACAGCTTACGTCGACGGTCGAGCAACTGGCTCACCTGCCACCGCTGGTCACCTCCTGGGAGGTCGAGCGGCTTCGCCTTCAGCTGGCGGAGGCTGCGGAAGGCAAACGCTTTCTGCTCCAGGGCGGTGCCTGCGCCGAGCGATTCGATCAGTGCTCGGCAGAAATCATCACCAACAAGCTCAAGATCCTCCTGCAGATGAGTCTGTTGCTGACCTTCGGCCTCAAACGTCGGATCACCCGGGTTGGCCGATTTGCCGGCCAGTACGCCAAACCACGGAGCTCGGACACAGAGGAGCGCGATGGTGTGACCTTACCGAGTTACCGCGGTGAAATCATCAATGGACCCGGGTTCACCGCTGCCGAACGGATCCCCGACCCGGAACGGATGTTGCGCGGCTACGAGCACGCCGCTTTGACCCTTAACTTCATTCGCTCTCTCGTCGACGGAGGGTTTGCTGACCTCCACCATCCCGAATACTGGGACCTCGAGTTTGTCGCCCATTCGCCTCGTGCGCGGGAATACCAGGAGATGGTGAAAAGCGTTTCCGACTCTCTCCGCTTTATGGAGACCCTGGCCGGCGTTCAGGCCGGCGAGATCAGCCGAGTCGACTTTTTCACCAGTCACGAGGCTCTCCTCCTGCCTTACGAACAGGCGGTGACGCGTCAGGTACCGCGGCGCGAGGGTTGGTACAACCTCGGCACGCATTTTCCGTGGATCGGTTTGCGGACAGCGGAGGTCGAGGGCGCCCATGCCGACTATTTTCGCGGTATCCGCAACCCGATCGGGATCAAGATCGGTCCCGACATGGACCGGGAGTGGCTGCTCGAACTCCTCGAGATACTCGACCCCGACGCCGAACCGGGGCGAATCACGATCATCCACCGTATGGGACACAATCGGGTCACCGAGAAACTGCCGCCCCTGGTCGAGGCGGTGCAACGCGCCGGCCGCCTGGTGCTGTGGTGCTGCGATCCCATGCACGGCAACACTGAAACGACAGCCGATGGCCACAAGACGAGAAAATTCGACAACATCCTGTCTGAGCTCGAACTGAGCTTCGACGTCCACGCCGAACTCGGCTCCTACCAGGGCGGAGTGCACTTCGAGCTCTCGGGAGACAACGTTACCGAGTGCATCGGCGGCGCCCGTGGGCTGACCGAGGTCGATCTCAAGCGCGCCTACGAATCGCGGGTCGATCCACGGCTCAACTACGAGCAGTCGCTGGAAATGGCGCTTCTCGTCGGACAGAAGGTCGAGAGGATGAACGGCAAGGCGGGCTAGTCGGCCGCCCAATTAGGAATTCGGAATTAGGAGTTCGGAATTCCATCCCACACGCCGCCCGATATTTCACTTCTTCATGCCTTCATTGAATACGCTACACTTATGCAGCTCGTGGGTGGGGGGTCCTGATGCGCCGGTTCAGTTCAATCGTTTTTGTTTTTTCTCTATTTCTACATGCTCCGATTGCCTCCACCGGGGAGCCCGTTGATCTCGATGCGGTGACCAAGATTCGCGACCAGGGCTTTCGCCACTCGGAAGTCATGGACCTCGCCTGGCACTTGACGGAGGGGGTAGGACCGCGATTGACAGGCTCACCGCAGGAGCTTGAAGCGCACAGGTGGGCCGAGGCGAGGTTTGAGGAGTGGGGCCTCCAATCATGGCTCGAGTCTTACGATTTCGGCCGCAGCTGGATGGTGGAAAGGGCTCAGGTTCGGATGCTCGAACCCTACGTCCAGCCGCTCGAGGCACTTCCCGAAGCCTGGTCGCCGGGTACCGACGGTCCAGTTCGGGGAAGGGTTGTGCGTGCGACCCTCGAGTCCGTAGAAGATCTTGAGGAGTGGTACGGCAAGCTCAATGGCGCGATCGTTCTCCTTGCCGAGGAGGCGGAAACCACGCAGATTGATGCCAAGCTCTTTCGGCGATATGACGAGGTGCGACTGGATGAACTCGAGCAGTACGACATTCCGAGCGACCGTCCGAGTGAGTGGCGGAAGCGGAGATTGAAGCGCTTCAAGTTTTGGCAGCGTCTGGCCGCCTTTCTTGAGGAGGAAGGTGTCCTGGCAACGATCGAACCGAGTTCCCGGGATAACGGTTTGGTCCGGGTGACGGGGAACAGGGCCAATCGGGAAGGTGAAAGGCCGCTTGGAGTTCCGGCGCTCGCAATGACGACCGAGCAGTACAACCGACTGGTGAGGATGTCGGATAGAGAGATTGAACCGGAGCTCGAGATCGACGTTGCCGTGCGCTGGTTCGAAGAGGATGGTCAGGCCTACAACACCCTGGCCGATATGTCGGGTTCAGACCTGGCCGACCAGATTGTCATGGTGGGTGGCCACCTTGACTCTTGGCACACCGGCACCGGCGCCACCGACAATGGAGGCAACTGTGCGGTGGTCATGGAGGCGCTGCGGATCCTCAAGGACGCGGGGCTGAATCCCAGACGGACGATCCGTGCCGCCTTCTGGAGTGGCGAGGAACAGGGATACATGGGCTCGAGAGATTACGTCAAGCGTCATCTCGCGACCCGACCCGAGCCGACAGATCCGGAACAGCTTGCGTTGCCGACATTTGCGCGGGAACGGACCTGGCCGATACAACCGCTACCGGGCCATGCCAAGGTCACGGCCTACTTCAACATCGACAACGGTGGTGGCCGGATCCGCGGCATCTATGCCGAGGAGAATGCTGCGATCGTACCGATTTTCAAGGCCTGGCTGGGGCCTTTTGCCGACCTCGGTGCAGACAATGTCACGATGGAAACAACCTCGGGAACGGATCACCAACCGTTCGATTGGGTCGGCATCCCGGGATTCCAGTTCGTTCAGGACAGCATGGACTATATGGGGCGAACCCACCACTCGAACGTTGACACCTACGATCACCTCGACCCCGACGACCTCAAACAGTCGGCGGTGATCTTGGCCTCGTTCATCTGGCATGCCGCCAACCGCGACGAGATGTTACCGCGCAAACCGATGCCGACGGCGCCGAAGCCTCCGAAGCAGCTGCAGTAGCGCCCATTCTCGGTGAAACCGTGCGGCGAGGCTGGCAAGCCTTCAAGATGCGATGTATCTTGAGATATAGAAGAAGCTGGAGCTGCCTATGTGGGCGACATCGGACGGGCCCAGGATCGAGGACTTCGGGATCAACGAGGGCGATCTCGATCGTGCCCCGAAACTCTTTCTCTCAAACCATCGACCGGGAGTGCTTGTCGGCGCCTACATCATTGCCGCGGTGGTGGTCTTCGCCGCGATATTCCATTCGAGTGGTTCAATGCCGGCTGCAGTCTTTTTTTCGGCCGTGACCTTGGCCGCGGGGTCGGTGCTCCTGTTGCCGGTCCTGATGCTGGTTCTGTGTGCCGGAGAATGGGCAGAGGAGCGTTGGTTCTGTCGCCGGGTTCCCATATTGCGAGCCTGTCTCGCATATCAGAGAGCCGTCGCCGAGCACCGCCGATCGACCGAAAACCGGGTTTTCCCCATCACCGCACCCGAGGGTTGGTCCAACGTCTCCCATTCTGCATTTTTGGAGATGCTGAACTCCGACCTTGACGGGCTTTTCGAGGCTCCTGTTTCAAGGGTCGACCGTGAGGAGACGGGGTTCGACTTTGTTGTCGAGCGGGCGGAACGGCGCCTCCTTCTGCGCTGCGAATCGGGCGTGAAACCAGTTGCCGCTGCTGTGGGACGCGAGCTCGTCGCTGCCGTCGACGATTTCCGAGGAGACGCTGCGGTGATCATCACCGTTGCCGAGCCGACACCTGCCCTTGAAAGCTACATTGCCGACCGTCCGATAACGATCGTCCCACCGTGGGCCCTGGACGCGGCCGTATCGGATGTCGGTCTTCGAAATTCTGATTGACTCACACCGCCACCACCAACTGAGTTGGGGAGCCTTCGCGCTGGTAATTCCTCAACCCTGATTTGCGAACAGTTTGACGCTTCCAGAAGAGGTGTCGACCTCGACATTCACCGCATCGGGCCCGCCGTCGAGCTCGAGTCTATCCTTGCCCCGCACCAACGCCGGGAAGTCGCTGTGCAGGCCTCCGGAGCTCACGTCGAGCGAGCCGGAGATCCGGGTGTCCTCTGGGAACCACAGGGTGACGCTGCCCGACGAGGCGCTCGCCCGCACCGTCGTCTGGGGAGGGATCGCATTCCACTGCGCTTTGATGCTTCCGGAGGATGCACTGAATTTTCCTTCACCGAGGAGACCGGAGACGTTGATGCTTCCTGAAGACGATTCCACCTTCGCCGTGCGTGCGCCTCCGCTGAGGTGGGCGGAACCCGACGACGCGTCAGAGGTGAAGACATCCAGGGGCCGGCTCACGGTGGCGCGAACGGACCCTGACGAAAGGTCGGAGTGCAGTTCCCGCATCGCACCATCGACCGTCAGGCTGCCCGAAGACGCGTCAAAAACAACCACGGCATCGCCGAAGTCGCCATCGATCCTGGCGCTGCCCGATGACGAGTCGATCGTCAGGTTCATGCCAGGCGGCATCTGCACCGTCACCAGGCCCTTGATCGAAACCGATTTCCAGCTCCAACCCTTTTTCTTGCGGATTGAGCGGATGATGAGTTTGTCGCCCTCTTCGAGGAATTGCGGCTTGTAGGCGTCGATGTATTTCTGGGTGCTCTTGCCGTTGCCTTTGACCTCGAGGTCAACCGTGACATCGACCGAGTCTCCCGGATTGACGGAGACTTCGACCTTGTGGAACGAAACGTCCACCACTACGGTGGCGCCTGGCCGAGCGTCGAAGCGGTGTTTCTCGTGGATCTCGATTTCGGCTGAAACGCCGGTGGCAATCAGACACAGTGCCGCAACGGCGGCGATGGCGAATCGTACGCGCATTGAAGAGTCCTCCCTTTTCCTCTCTCAGAGATAAACGAAAAAAGTCGTCACAAAGTTACTCAACGCAACCGAAACGAGAAGTTGCGGCCGTTTTCATTGGTTACCTTCACCTTGATGGATGTGAAGGACTTGTCGATCGAGGTGCTTCTGCCGAGCATGCATTCGGCGATCGCCCAGGGCATCGTTGCTTCGATCTTTCCAGATCCGGCACCGTGGATCTTGAGATCCAACTTGCTGCCACGTCGCCGGCCGTCGATTGTGCTTTCGCCGTCCCGGTAGCCGGCTTTGGCCCTCGGTCCGCCCTGGTCGAGCTTTTCGAGGAAGGCCCGGAATTGGCCTTCGGCTCCTTCGTCACACTCGAGATCGGCACCGACCAGGTTTTCCATCACGCCCCTGGCAACAGCTTCCGACAACGCGACCGTGATCTCGTCGTCATTCACATCGAACTCGAAATCGGATTTCGGCTCAGAGCTCGCGCACGCGAGGGCCAGAAAGGCGATTGCCACTGTCACGACACACACCTTGAAAAGATCTTTGAACTGCATCAATCCTCCTACCTGCATGGGACAACGCAAGCCTGGAGAAAAGGTTCAGTCAAGCACTTCGACCCGGATGACGTTGGTGGAACCGGAGGATCCGAGGGGGAGCCCGGCGGTGATCACAACACGGTCGCCATTTCCACCGAGTCCATAGTTCTCGAGCGCTGCCAGAATCGCCCGGCCGAGAATTTCGGTGCTCTCGGTCGCCTCTGCGGTTTCAGAAACCACGCCCCAGGAAAGGTTGAGTTGCCTGGCCGCCGCGACGGATGTCGTCATGGCGAGAACCGGAGTTTCCGGCCGGAGCCTCGCCACCAATCGGGCTGTATCACCCGAGGCCGTTGTCGTCACGATTGCAGCCGCGCCGATATTTGCCGCCAGCTCACAGGCTGCGCGACTGATGGCGCCGGTTATGTGCGGAACCACTGGGGAAACGGAGTCGGTCAGCATCTCGGCGTGATCGATCTTGGGTTCGGCTTCCAGCGATACCCGGTGGAGCACCCGTACCGCTTCGGCCGGATAATTCCCGATGGCGGTTTCTTCGGACAACATCACCGCGTCGGTACCGTCGAGAACCGCGTTCGCCACGTCTGAAGCCTCAGCTCGCAACGGACGCGGGCTGTCGACCATCGACCGCAACATCTGAGTCGCGGTGATGACCGGCTTCCCGGCACGCCGAGCCGCGGCGATGATGTCCTTCTGGATCATCGGCACCTTCTCCGGAGGCATCTCGACCCCGAGATCGCCCCGCGCCACCATCACCCCGTCGACAGCCTCGAGGATCGGTTGCAGGCGATCCACCGCTTGCGGTTTTTCGATCTTGGCGATCAGCATCGGCGGACGGTCGAGCTGCGAGATGCGCTCCCTGACAGGCAAGAGATCGTCCTCGTGGCGGACGAAAGAAAGAGCGACGAAATCCACCGCTTCCTCGAGCCCAACTTCGAGGTCCGCGCGGTCTTTCTCCGTAAAGGCTGCGACCCTGAGGTTGGCCTGAGGGAGATTGACGCCTTTGCGAGAGGTGACGGTCCCACCAATGACCACCCGACAGAGAAGACGGTCCTTTTTGACCTCCTGCACCTCGAGTTCCGCGAGGCCGTCAGCGAGGAGGATGCGCTCGCCGGCGCCGACGTCCTCGAGGAGGTATTGGTAGCTGACGGGGAGGACGCCGGCTTCTTTTTGTCCTTCAACCCCGAGCGCTACGGTCGAGCCCGCCTCGAGATGGACTCCTTCTTCGGGGAGTTCTCCAAGACGAATCTTGGGGCCCCCGAGATCCTGGAGGATACCGATCTGGCGACCTACCGATTTCGAAACCTCACGAATACGGTGGATCTTCTGGCGGTGGTCTTCCCGGTCGCCATGAGAGAAATTCAAACGAACCACATCCATCCCTGCTTCGATGAGCGAGGCAATCCCTTCCGCGGATTCCGTCGCCGGTCCCAGGGTGCATACAATCTTCGTTTTCCGTTGATGCATGAAGCCTCCTCGGGAATCCTACCTTGGCTGGGCTTGAGGCTTGAGACCTGAGGCTTGCCCCCGCGCACCCAACTACTCGTGATCTACATCAAGCCCCGAGCCCCAAGCCCCAGGTCCCCAACACGTGCACATCCCCGCCTGAGGCATTATCTTGAAGAAAACAACGCCACAGGGAGGTCCGCCATGCCGCGATTTGTCCTCATGACCCGTCTCGCTCCGGAGAGCCTGAAAGACGCCGAAGTGCGCCGCGCCATGGGTAGGGCATGGCTGAAAAAGGTCCAGACGGTCTGTCCTGAGGTTCGGTGGGTCGCGCACTACGCCATCCTCGGTCCTTACGACTTCATGGATATCTATGACGCCCCGTCGGCCGACGTCGCCCACAAGGTGTCAGTGATCACCCAGGCCGAGGGCGCCGTCTCGACCGAAAGCTGGCAGGCAATGGGCTACGACGATTTCCTTGGCCTCTTGGAACAGGTCGAGCCCTAAGGAAGAAGCTGTTAGCTATGAGCAGTTAGCTATTAGCTCATCACAAGGTCTCCTGAATTGGAGATCGTGCTGTTTCTCATTGTTAATGACTGAATGCTGAGAACCCAGGAATCTCTCGGGTGGGTGGGGAAGCAAACAGCGAAACGCTAAGGGACAATCCTCAATTTGTATTGCGGAACCGAACGGTGGCGGAGAGTGCCTGCTTTATCGGATTTCTTGAACCGCTAAGAACGCAAAGCCCGCGAAGGCCGCCGCAAAGAAGATTCCTTGCCTGGGTTCGTGATGATCTTTGCGCTCTTGGCGATCTTTGCGGTTCATATGGGTGGGCTTCTCAACAAACTCCTGCCGCTGCTCAATGGCGCTCGTCTCCTTCCATGGCATTGCCCACCTCCTCAAGAGGCAAGCATGCATTGCAGCGGTGTAAAGGATGTGCCCGTTTCTTCTGTAAGGGATGTACCCGGTCTGTACCGAGCTAACAGCTAATAGCTAATCGCGAACGGCTAGTCCTCGAACGGCAACTCTACATCCTCACCGTCGTTGAACGACTTTTCGTCGTCGC
>Ga0316198_10000750_pt1 | contig 17782 bp, 15 predicted proteins | sample OudBieAanoxic_MG_FD_204935 | JGI IMG/M metagenome (GOLD analysis project Ga0316198, IMG submission 204935) | Coastal sediment microbial communities from Oude Bieten Haven, Netherlands - site A anoxic | ecosystem: Environmental > Aquatic > Marine > Coastal > Sediment | place: Netherlands...
CGATTGAAAAAAGCCATATATAATTCGTATATCTCACGGAATTTAGCCGCTTGATATACTGCTTTTCATAGCAGAAACATGCAATTCAGCCCTGAGAATCGGCATTGATGATATCACAAGTTTTTTTGGTCCTTGATTTTTGCCGATACGTTGGAGTGAGCACAAGTTTCACACATGATTTTTTGTTTGGGATATACGATCGTGATCGCACGTAACGGCTAAAATGCATGGACCACAATATGCTGATCTGATCTGCTTTTATGCTTAGGTTTGGTATCGTTAAGTTTGAATTAGCAGCCAGAGGTTGTGAATAGGATAATTATTGTTGAATGAACCGGTCACTGGTTGCCATGGAGCGCCAGCGTAAAGGCAGTCCAATGCACTGGCTGGTTATCTGTTTTTTCAGGACAACTTAATTTTTTTTCTTTTTTTGTTTCCAACCTTCTATGGCCCCACATTATTGCGATAATTTCAAATCTAACCTTTTTCATAAAGGTTACTTTAGTTAAACTGATTGTTTTGGCTTTTTTTGGAGTATTTACTTTGGAACATCCTCAAAACATGGATACATATCTATTGAGAAATTTTCGTCGGAAATCAAATGTGTGTTTCCAGTATCTAAATCATAAATGTATTGCTCCATATTCCACATATGTCCATTCTCTCTGCTGGATGAAAAGACAATATACCTTTCATCTGGGCTCCATCGGGGGTACATATCTATATGGTCGCTATTTTCCGCAGATATAACCACTTCATTTTTCACCACAAGATCTTCCATGTCAAAATCTGCATAGGCAATGACTGCATCGTTATAGGTTTCCAGCTTCCCATCGAGGTCCTTCATATAAACAACCTTAGTTTCAGATGGAGAAAGGCTAAGTTTATGTGTAGGATATTTATTTTGGCGCTTCACAGGATAATATTTTTTTGTTTTGGGATCCAGGAGGAAATAGGATTGTATATAAGGCCATGTATAAAATGGAGTAATATAATTCAATATATACATTGTACGATTCATTCGATAAATAAAAATACGCCCATCCTTCAACCCGCTTTCAGCCCACTCAGTATTGTCCGGATTTGATATTAACGAAGCGTCATTCATTTGGGCATCAGTCGCTATCCAATAAATTGTGTTGTTCCCAAAAGTGCTTTTTGCCATTCGACTAAATATAATTCTATTGGAGCCATCCCTGGTCCACGTTGGATTCAAATTTGGGTTTTCCGCATCAGTTAGCTCCTTAAAACCAGTCCCATCAGAATTAACAACGCAAATATGAGTTCTATATTGATTAAATGGCTTAGCATCTGTTTCTCCGGTTGCTCGAAAAAAAGTGATTATATCTCCTTCTTTTGACCACACAGGTTTATGATCACGATGTCCTTCTGTGATAAATTTTATATCCTCCCCATTATGGATAGTTATACGCAGGCTATTTAGATAGTATATTTTTGTGGATGACACCCAGCGATTTGACTTAGAGTAAATAACTGGATCAACTTGATCTTGTGCAAAAGTGGTCACGCTCAACATCAGACATGATGTTGCAAATAAAAAATGTTTGCGGAAACTGAGGACATAATTACGGATATTCATAATTATCCTCCAAATAATAATTCAGATAACAATGATTACGCGAGTCCGTATAAAAAGCTCATCCAACAGACCATTGTCTACTTTCCAAACCCAAAGATACTTGCAACATTGTTAAGTTACCCTGAACTCAAGTATAGTGGGGCTATTCGTTACTTTTGAAATGGTATAGAGAAGCGGACGCAATTGCCGTGTGGAGCGGCGGTTCAGATCAGAGTTGGTCCGTCTCAAATAAAACGGCACAATATCAAGATTTTATGGAAACCGCAAGATGTTGATATTTCGAGTGGATTGAATAGGTTGTGATATACTTAGAATCGTCGCCAAAAAACCAAATATTAGGCGGGTTGAGATAAATTGAGAATAATCAGGTTTCGGGCAAAGTTGTGATATGCTCTAAATTTGCTCCAAATTTTACTGGATTCCGACTACAGGTTTCTTGCCAGTAGCTGCAATTCGATAATTATCGAACTCTGTAAAGATATAATTCGAATATGTCAAAGTTTCGGAACCTGTCAACAGTAAATGTATATAGATATATTTAACGTTGCGCTTCAGCCGCGCAGCCCTTCGGGTCTGCTGCAAGCGCCTTGTTAGGTGATTTATTTCGAGCCCATTGAAAGAATTTTCGTAATGGCGTCTTTGATTTGTTCGATCGACTCATGCGGACTTATATGTCCCCCAGGAACTGTCCACGTTTCTAATCTTGGTGGTTTACCGACATAATCTTCTTCGCCTATTACAGCAAGCGCGGGAACTTTTAGTTCTTCGATTAATTTCGACGCATCTTCTGAATTAAGGATTACGGCGTCTATGATTCTTGATAGCTCCAAGGCCGAACGTTCGGAGAGTCTGTCTTGCATCTTTGTTGAAAGTTCAGCATGAATATTTAAGATTTCTTTTGAATAGAGTGATTTGGCTGCTTGTTTTGCATAAAATCTTGGAAAAGATAGCATTGCTTTCTGGAGTTTGAATCCAAGTCTGCGCATTCCTTTTGTCTTGTGATAGGGCATATTAAAAAGTCCCAATGCTTGAAAGCGATCAGGAAATCTCACTGACGCTCTTAAGGCGGTCATGCTTCCCCACGACTGACCGATAAGGAAACATTTGGTAATATCCAGTTTGTCCAGAATCTGTATAAGCATTTCGACGCAACTATTGATATCCCAATCATGGCCTACATCGCTACTTTTTCCATGGGCTGGCATATCGATGTAAATATGTGTCTTTCCTGTTAACTTGGAGGTATATTCGCTCCAAAGTGTCTTATCTAAGAACATTCCGTGCATGAAAACAATGGGTTTGTCTGAACCCATTTCCTCAACGGAAACACTGATACTCCCGACTATGGTATCGATAAAAATTTCTCTCATCTTGACTTCCTCACAATTTAACCTAAACAGTAATATTAGATTGAAAATTATCCATCTATTGCGATATTATGATCAAAAAGTGGAAACTGTCGACTACATATTTCTTGCCAATATGTGAAATTTCGTCATAATTCATATATGTTATGCGTATATTGATAAAATCAATCTGCCCTCAGTTTTGATAGATAGCGAGTCTGTCGAAAAAGCCATTTTTGAGCACCTCTTCTATTTCCAGATTTTGATTTTTTCAGTGCCAAGTTGTTGTGGGAAAAGTCTATATTCTTATATTGTTATTTTTCTTTTCACTGTAAGCCATTTACAATCCTATCCAAACCCTTTAAGCTGTTGCATAGTTGGTTATTTTCTCTATGTTGTGCACCATGCAATAGAGCATCCACTGGATGTTGACTTTAATCTTTCCCCTGAGGGTAAAACGATCCATTCGCTTCTGGGATCTGATATTGGCAAACACGGGCTCCACTATAGCCATGCGCTGCGGATATATCTCGCGGCCCTTGTCACTGTCCACTTTTTCAAGCATGGCTTTGGAAAAATTGTTCTCTGCCGCACCGATGGGAACATCCAATGTTCGGCGTTTGGCATTTTTACGACGAATGCATCGGCTTTTCATTGAACAGCGGCTGCAATCTTCTGCATCCGCCATATATCGACGATAGATATTGCGGTCTTGTGTAAGCCTCTTTACTTTAAGCGTGAGATTTTTATCATTGGGGCAAATGTAGCAGTCTTTGGCTTCATCGTATGTGAAATCATCTAAAACAAACCTTTTGCTCTTTTTGGGTTGATATCGTGACTGGGTGGCAAAACGCTTATCGCGAGTGCGAAATTTGCGATCCGGTATATAAGCATCCAATTTTTCGTCATGGCATTTTTCTAATGTGCTTTGGTTGTGATAATTGGTGTCGGCGGTCAAGATCTTATCTTCAAAATAATCCTCTGATTCACCGATCCTCTTCATATTCTCTTTGGCGCCATCAACCATCGGTGCCAAATTCTGGTTGTCTTGTCCTCTGCCAAAAGCCTGCGCATGCATGATCACTTGATGCTCTTTATCTACTAACGCCTGAGCGTTGTAACCCTGGATGGTACCATGTGAGGTCATCATTTTGGCTGATTCGTTATCGGTGACATTACTTTGCAGTTCTCTGCCGTTGGCCCCAATCTTAGGATCGTTTTGTTCCAACCATTTCTCAATACGCTCGGCTTGCTTTTGCAGTTTCTCAATTTGCTTCTCACGCTTTGACGCATCGGGCAAATCAGTGCTGTGACCTTGGTCGGCTGTGATCTGCTCCTCCAACACCTGTGTCAGTTTTTGCTCAATCTTTTCCTTTTTCTTGGATATGTCCGATAGGGTGCCGCTCCAGCGCTTGGATGCATTGCCTGGAAGCTTTACGCCATCCAAAGCAAAAAAAGTTCCTCCCAGAAGATTCTCCTGTTCGCAAACTAATAATATATCGCGGAAAAGCGGCAATATCTCAGCTTTCATCGAGCTGACAAAGGCGGCAATTGTGCTGTGATCCGGACGTTGGTTGCCCGAAAGTGCCATAAAAGTCACGTTCTCACGACAGGCTCGCTCAATCTTGCGTGAGGATATCAACCCACGCGAATAGGAAAACAAAACTACTTTTAATAAAATCTTGGGATCATACGCCCGACGACCCGTCTCATCATTTTGATAGTTGTCGTCAAATATGCTCATATCCATCCGGGTTTCGACCAGGGTATGAATCGCAAATTCCAAGGTGCCCGGCATCAATTGCTCTTCAAAGAAAACGGGGATTAGCATACTTTGCGAATAGTCATAATGCTTGTATTTAGCCATATCTTCTCTCGTCTTAAATGCTCATCAATGCGTCACTAACTGCTAATAACGTCTAACATATACCTAGTCATTGTTAAAGAGAAAAATGTGCGAAAGGAAAATTTTTTCAGGCAGGTGATAATAATTGAGAAGAAAAATTTGACAACACGGATCTTAAAACCTCAAGGAGCTAATTTATACCTTTTTCGACAGTCTCAGCAGTTACATGAAATTCATTACAATACCAAACATAATTGCTTTCCATCCAAATTAAAATTAAATCACATACTCATTGGTACTCTGTAAGGCCGTAAGATAAATTCAAAGGGTATTTTAGCAAAACCATAAATAGCATTATCGCAGCTCCAAATTCCATGTTTTCTTCCAAGGCGACTTCCACGAAAATTCCGTGCCATCTGGATTAATCTAACATTTGGGAGCTGAACAATAAAACAGCCCATAGAATTATATGCACAGCCCATGATTGCCTTGCTTTTAATGATTTCCAAAAATGTCGAAAATTCCTTCCGATATAATGAACCAATACGACTATGGTCAACAGCACGACAATCCCTCCGATTATTTTATCTTGAAGAGGGAACGGTCCTGCATAAAGCTTCCATCTGCTCACATGCTCTTCGGTGAACAGGCGGTGAAAATCCATTTCCCTCATAGCGTAAATCAGGAGTAAATAGCTCAATTGTCCCCATTTGAAGGCCGGGGGTATTTTGCGTAATGCTCGTTGAAAACAAAATATACACGCAGCGATTAGAGTAGCCACTGTTAAGATTTGTACCAGACCGTCGTCCTTTAGCATTGACCGTGCGGTAGTTTCGTTGATGTTAAACATGACCAATATAGAGATACCCATTAATAAAAGTGTCACATAAGTGGGCATCCACCATGAAAAATGATTTTCTCCCTTCTGAAATGCGTCATTATTCATTTATTTCTCTCCGCTACGCACAAGTGCGAGGTTCTGAAAATCACGTTTTTCTAACCTGTTATTTCTTGATAATCATCTAAAAGGCACCTCCCCATCGCAAAACGGTTTGCGATTTGTTATATGCGCTTAAATCACCATTTAACCCTCAAACCAAAGGAGGTGCCCAATGCAACTATACGCAGGTTTAGATCTTCATTCAAGAAATACTTACATCGGTATCATGGACAAAGAATTCAAACGCCTCTTTGGCAAACGAGTTTTAAATAAGTTGCCTGTGATTTTAGATACACTATCTCCATTCCGGCACCAACTGAAAGGAATTGTCGTTGAATCCACTTTCAATTGGTACTGGTTAATCGACGGTTTGGCTGAATTAGTGGTGATAATATACCAAAAAAAACAACAATTATGTAAGTTTAGATAAATAGCCGCTTACCGGAAATACAAAAAGTTGCACGGTCGCAAACGCAAGGCGCTTGACCTTCTTCAGCGCATTGCAAAACAGATGCCTCGTATGTTTGTGCACTGGCGATTTGTGGGACAGTTGGCTGGTCGATAGGAGCCGGATGAATCGGGAGATACACGTCCGGATCTGTGAGGGGCTGAGGGGGAAGTTCCCTTGGTCTACTCGACTACAAATTTGAAAAGGCAGAGCCATTGCTGACGAGCAGATCGCTTAACGTATTGACGAAAAGTTAAAAGGACCGTCTACTTAGTATCAACGGTCCTTTTCTTTGAAAAGAAATCTTTTAAAACAGGTAGAGATTGTTCTGCCTGAAACGTTCTAATATTACATGATAAAATATTAAATGTTACCGATTTTTCAACACACAAAGCGATCGGCTTGCTATTGCTGACCCTGCATTGTTTATGATATTGCGTGGTCTTTTTACCTCTCCAAGTATAATATTCTCCTCAAAAGATCATTTATTTATTTCTTTCGCTTCGCTGAAAAATATGTTGTACTGCCATCAGATAAATCACGTACAACACCCACCATTTTTTTCCATTTCAAATTTGCATTAAAAAACCTATCCCTTGAGTTTCCAACGGTAATTCTGTGGATTCAATGCTCATGATAGCCGATTCTATTCGAAACCTTTGGGCTGGATAGGACATTTTATAAAACTAAAAATCACTGCCATTTACCTGCAGCTGAGTTTGTAAAGTGGGTTCTATTAAGAACAAAAGATTGCGATTCAAGGTGAAGAGTTCCACCATCAGTGGTAGGTCCTGGATTCCATTTAAATTTCGCATCCAGATCTTTATATAAAACCGCAAAGACATCCTCATCTGTTGTATATCCATCAATTGATGTTTTCATGTTAGACCAAACCAAACTTTCCCTAACATTAAGTTCCTTCACCGTTATAGCCAACGCTCTTGCGCTTGCGATGTCTGTTACAAATTCAACTTTTTTTACAGCAACAGAACTCATAATACACATTATGATTATAACAAATATTAACTCGATTAGAGTGAACCCTTTTTGATTTTGCAGGCGATGTCTTTTTTTCATCAGAATTTGTCCAGGTTAGATTTTTCAACCTCAAATCTTTTCTTTACTAAGTCCTTTAGAATTCTCCCTATAACCACGAATGCACCTATTGCCAACAAAAGAAATACTCCTTTTGCAACAATTTTCGTTTGCTTAGTAATTTTTATTTATAGCAAATTATAATTTCTTATTTTTATTTCTGTTCTCGAAACGGATTACTTTGTGTTCCCAGTCATTACGGTCCCTATACAACTCTGCTCCGAAGCCTTCCTTATTTCTCCATAAGATTTGACCTTTACGTTTTTTATTCTCTGTTTCTGGGTGCGGATCCACCACAGTAATCATTTTTCCTACTGCTAAAACTTCTTTTGTCTTGATAAAAAGACCGTTGCGACTATAATCTTTAAGTCGGCCTTCATAGAATCGGCTTTGAGTCGCGAAAAAAATATCTTCTGAGCAAGCATGTCGTTTTTCCATCCTAAGTTCAAAGTTGTTAACGATTTTTAATGCTTTCATTCCCCACCTTTATAAACTATTATTGGCAAATGAAGGTTTTCTATTTTTGATCTATTTTAAAATGTAATACTCCCCCAGATGTCGCTATTTTCGCCGGATTCGCCCATCCTGTATATGAAGGTGAAACAGGCCAGTTGAAAAGATTCACGGTCATCCGAGAAGCCTCCAAGCATCATATGCAACAATTGTGCCAAGTTATTCAAATAGCCAAATTCTGAATAAAATCATATTGATACATTGAGAGTTACGGAGATGCAAAACAATTAAAATGTGAAAATAAGTTGCTAATTTTGTGGATGGAATTTCTTAATACGAAAGTATTAGACTGGTCCCGATGAGCTTACAATAGACTGTACCAGTGGAATGAAGATTGAGAATACATGCAATTCACCAATATTGCCGTAACTTTGAGGCAAATAGCTGGTTTTTATAAGTTAGCGGTATATCAGAGGCAATCTGTCAACCACAAATTAAACAGGAGGCATGAATGAAATCCATGACAAAGCAGGATATTTTGGGTTTAGGTTGTTTGATTATTTGACCCAATATGATGTGGATTGTACCGTGACACCGCCAAGTTTAATTCCCCAGGAGCATGGTAATCGGGTAAAGACCGATCGGCGTGATAGTCGAAAGTTGGTCCGGTTGTCAGCTAATGGACCGTTAGAGAACGTATGGGTTCCCAGGGCAAAAGAACGCTTTCACCGCCAGGTGATCCGCTGCCGTCGCCAATTGGTGGATGAACGGGTACGAACCCAAAACCGCATCAAGTCGGAGCTTTATTTTTACGGTATTAATTTACCCGCATCGCGAGGCAAATGGACGCGAATGTATTTTGCAAATTTGCAGCGAATTCAGTTTAATAATCGCTGGATACAACTTGATCTGACAATACGCTAAATTGCGATACATTTGCATATCTGAAGCTATCCACTTATCAACCAAGCACCGGAGGAACCATGATACCGTACATCTTCGCAATCATGGGGAGGAGGTTGATGTCCCGGAGGTCGGCCAGGGTAACAAATTCGGCATTTACCCGGTCGAGACATATGACCCGACGGAATTTTTACGACTTCCCTTGGATAGTAGGGTTCCTCTTCCTCGGAATATGATTCCTCTCCCTTTGATTCAACAACGACTCTTCCTTCTTCGTTCTCAAGAATTACAGGTCCTCGTGTTGCTCATCCAGAAATAATTAATAAGCTGCGGAAAATTGGGATATAATAATAGGAAGAGAGGCTGGAATATTCCGTCTAAAATATGACTTACAATATAAATTGAACCTTGGTTTCAAGAAAAGAATCGATATGCTGAATAGACGCATTTTATTTATCAAATATGCTTCATCCGAAACCATTGGGATTTTTTTTAATTCCTCAAAGACAGATATATGCTTTGAAATGAATATAATTATGCTCGATATAGCGCCAAATGAAATTAATAAATGAAGCTCCCCGCCGCAAGCGGGCGAGGTATCAAAACTGATTAAAATCTGATTATACTTGGGGGGACACGTAGTTTCCCCCCAAACCCCTCTTCCGCGTGCTTACACCACCGCAAGCGGATGGGGTATTCAAAAGATCATAATAAAGATTCAGAGGCCGAGTATCACCTCAATCGATTTTTCAAAATTTTGCAGAATTTTTCCAAACCTGGTAAAATTACGATTATACATATGTAAAAATTTACCAAAACAAAGGATTAAATATGATCAGAAATTTCATTTTTCCGGCAATCACCGCATTGGTTCTGATTGGATGCATTGGAACCTCGCATAATTTTATGATTCGTTTCAATGACATTGAAGGGTTACGGAAAAACGATCAGGTTTTTTTTGATCAAAGTCCAATAGGGATTGTTACGGATGTTGGATATACTGATTCCGGAAACTATCTGGTGAAGGTGGCTGTGGAAAATCAATATTCATACTTTCCCAAAGACTCCAGTACTTTTTACATTGATTCAAACCCTCAAAATGAAAACCAAAAGGCGATAAGGATTATTCAAATCGAAGATTACGGTAATTTGATCGAAAAAAATGCCATTGTAGAGGGGCAGACAAAATACACCGCTATTTACGGCCAGATTGCCAATAAATTTCGCAAAAATGTCCGTATAATGGAATCTGAGATAAATGAATTTCTTAAAGGGCTCCAAAACCTTACCGATGATGAGCAGATTAAACAACTCGAGAGACAGTTGGAAAAGATTCTATCTGAAATAGAGAACCTGAGCGTGCAGATGAAACATAGGTTGGAGACAGAGATATTACCGCGCATCAGAGAGAAGATTGAAGAACTGAGACACCGCTTGGAGGAAATTGGCAAAGAAGAAAAGCTGGGATCTGTTGACCAGAAAATAGAGACAATCTCAGCGAAGCTTTAATAGATTATTTTCCATGCCACCTGGATGATTTACGAATATAGGCGGCAATAAGGAAGACTGTGCTGGCAATTAAAGTTACGCTAAAATACATTTTGTGAAAATTTCTTATTTTACAATTTTATAGAAAGTTGGGGTTGCTACAATTAAAGATTGGTCTCGATAATTTTATAGTCTTTGTAACCTTGCTCAAAAAAAGTCATGGTGCCGGATCAAATCTTTTCCGATTACAATACGAACCGCAATATCATCATGGTGTAATAATTTAGCTTTTTTCATTTTCTGATAACCGGGTATAAGTTTGGCTACTTCATAGGCATTATGCAGATAATCTTTCTGATAGTAAATAACTGTATCGTGATAGTTAAAGTTGTCCGCATTGGAAATACGGCTGATTAGGTGTCCTCTTTTAATAAAGTAGTTAGCGACTCTTTTGGCCATCATGTTAACTCCATTCCCATTGAAGACTCCGACCTTAAAGGAATTTTTTGAGGCCTGTTTTTCTGCGCTATCCTGTGAGTGAGGATGCGAACTTTCACAAAGAGAACCTGGAGGAGACAACTCGAGCACAGCAAAACCCTCAATATTATTTCTTCTGAATAGCTCGTGCTGAATTTTTTCAGCTTCTTTTCTATCCCCGAAACAACCCACGCGAACCCGATATAATTTTTCTAAAGATGCATTCTTTTTTTCGTTGATATATGCCTTCAATCCCTCATTGGCAATTTTTTCTTTCAATCTCACGGCATAACTTTTATTTCGAAATACTCCTATTTGCACGGAAAAACGGGATCTATTTGCATTGGTATCATTCGTCGCTGATTTTGCCTTTTCACCCTCATAAATTCGCTTATCGTTTAGGGTTGAATCTGGGGCATTTTTCCATGAATGTCTATCCTTGTCATCCTTTAAATTCGAGGTCTTTGAGGCTTGGATCTGATGATTATGAAAAACTGGTTTCCGAATATCCATTGATTTTAATTTTTTTCCCGATGAACGCTTAGATCGCTGTATCACATTCATTACTTGCGGGGGTGCTTCGGTTTGGTCGGCGATTGCGGACTGGTATTTCTGCCTTTTTTGTAATTTATTTTCTTTGTAATCTACTTTCTTTACAATTAATTTTTGCGGTATAATCTGGTTGGCAGCACCATTGTCTGTTATTTGAAATTGAGCAAGGGCAGCGTTAACATCGCCTTTTCTGGCGTAGGCCAACCCCAAATTATGCCGAAATTTCATTTTCTGATCATCTATGGCAACGGCCCTTTTAAAAGCGTCAATAGACAAATCGTATTTGCCCTGAATTAAATATGAAAATCCAAGATTGTTGTGAGTGTATGCCGAATCTGGCTGGATTTTAAGAGCCTCTTTATAGGCTGCTTCTGCAAGATCGAATTCTCCTAAAAAATCATAAGAAACCCCAATGCCATTATAGACTTTAACGTTAAGAGGGTCGATACTGAGAATTTCGCGCAACACCTCTATGGCCGGCAAATGTTTACCTCTTCGCTGAAGAAATCTTGCGGTATCGTACTGAGACTCTATGAAGTTATGGGTAGTTTTAATGTTTGGCAAAAAATCTTTGATTAACAGTTTGCGGGTGCTTGGGGATTTTGAAAAAAAATTTCTTTGCTTGTATGTGTTGGACGTTGTACAACTGCTTAAGGTCATTATGCATAAAAGCATCAAAATTGTTATGGTTAAAAAACAACGGAAATCTTGTACCCGAATAAATTTCATTTCTTCTCCATGTTTTGAGTAGTCTAGCCGATCATCTGAAAAATCAACGCATATAATTGGCCCCTATTTCAGATTTGCTGATTCGGCCTTTCTCAAATTGTCTGCAGCTTTTTTGTAAAATTCAGGTTTTGTCTCAATCGCTTTGCGAAAATATACCATGGCATTTTCCGGATCATCATTTGCCAAAAAGCCACATCCCAAATTGTTATATGCAGCCGATGGACCACCAGCGTTTAGATATGCATGGTAGGCTTCCTCATATTGTGTTTTTTTCGAAAGTGCATATCCTAAGTTATTATAGACTGTTGGATTCTGGTAGCTTTTTCTCAAGGCAGTTTTAAATGATCGAATCGCAGCGTCATAGTCTGCCACCATCAGGTACGAAATGCCGAGATTATTATAAAGTGCCCCTTTATCGGGTCGGAGTTGAATGGCCTGCCGATGTGCCGTTTTGGCAGCTTCATGCTGGTATTTCTTATCATAAAGGATGCCAAGAAATGCGAAGGAGCGCCAGAGACGTGCATCTATTGATATTGCCTTCTGAAAACTATCTATGGCGCGTTTCTGGTCATTAAGAAGAAAGTAGGCTCGCCCTTGTCCCTCATAACCCTGAGCGTAATTCGGGTCATGCTCTAAGACGCTCTTGAATTCTCCGAGTGCCTTTTGGTATTGACCGGCTGAAAGTCTAGTTAACCCTTTTTTGTACTGAGCATGTGTATTGTTAGGGTTTATCTGGGCAGCGCGGTCATAATTTACAAAAGCCTTTTGATAGATATTTTGCTTGAAATACGAATCACCGATGCGCTCGAAATTGGCGCTTTCCGTTGCTCTGGTCTCCGAATCGTTATTCGGTTTATTATATCGGTTGGTTGCGCAACCCAAGACAACGAAAATTACACTAACCCATACTCCAAAGCAGGAAAAAGGACCTAATTTTTTGAATTTATATAGCATAGTTACACCTTTCTCTATTAGTAGATTTATCCTCCCGCAGCGAGTTGCATCAAAGATCTTAAAAGCTGAACGAATGCAGGTCCTGCCGTTACGACAAAAATGGATGGGAATATAAACAAAACACAAGGAAACATAAGTTTCACAGGAAGTTTGGCGGCCTTTTCCTCAGCGATCTGAAACCGTTTGGAACGAAACGCATCTGCATATACTCGCAACGAATCAGCCATGCTAGTACCGAATTTATCTGTCTGAACCAATAACGCCACCAAATTGCGAACATCCTCAAGATTTACTCGCTTTCCCAGGTTCCGCATAGCTAGCTCACGGGTCATTCCGGCTTGAATTTCCAGTGAGGTGAGCTTAAGTTCGTCATGCAATTCGGGAGCTGATATCGCAATATCTTCACTGACACGATTGAGTGCGGCATTGAGACCCATTCCGGCTTCGACACAGATGACCATTAGATCCAAAGCATTCGGAAGCGATTTGCGGATTTTATCCCTTCGCTTTTTGATTTTGTGCTTCAACCAAAGATCGGGCAGATAAAACCCGAGCACTGCTAAAATCGTACTACATACAACCGTCTGCTTCGGTTCAAAATATAACCCCAGGTTTTGGAAAATCGCTACCCTCAATAAGATAAAGCAGCATGCTAGCAATAAACCCAAGCAAATTTTGGCTCCCCAAAAAATGGTAGGAGTATTGGTTCCCCGAAAACCGGCATTTAGAAACTTTAGCCTCAAGTTCGTATATTGCTCGGGTCGTTTTGACACTGCACGTCTGCCGACAAAGTCAAATATTTTAAGAAAAGGTTCCAGCAGTGGAATGGATTTACTCGCAGCATTTGAATTATTAGGTATCGAATTAACGGGTAATAACTTTTGCACCCGATCGTTCAATTTGCGTTCTAATGCATAACGCCGGTAATATAAGTATAAGCCGGAAATCAGTAACAAAATACTGATAAAAGAGGCCGCAGCCACAACCAGAGACATCATCTCCGCTGAAATTTGCATGACAATATTCTCCTTGAACTTAAATTTCGAAGTTAATCATGCGCCGAATGAACAATATACCGATTGTCATCATGATCAGAGCTATCAGACTCATGATCCTTCCCGCTGGGTCTTCGAGTAAAAATAGTATATATTTGCGATTCAATAAATATAAGGCGATCGTAACGAGTATGGGCATACATACCAGGCCAGCAGCGCTGATACGTCCCTCAGCCGATAAGGTTCTAATCTTGCCTTTTAGTTTAAAGCGTTCTCGAATCAGATTAGCCAGTGTGTCGAGAATTTCTGCTAAATTGCCGCCCGTTTCACGTTGCAAGATGACGGATACCGCAAAAAATTTAGCCTCTTCACAATCCATTCGTCTTGCCAAAGTTTTAAGTGCCTCAGCCGTGGGCACTCCGAAGTTGATTTGATCAATGGTATATTCGAATTCACTGCCCAAGGGATCCTCGAATTCTGCCGCGGCCAACTGCATCCCAGATGAAAAGGCATGACCTGCCCTCATAGCCCTCGAAATCAACTGGACACCTTCCGGAAGCTGGCTGATGAATTTTTCAATCCGTTTCTTTCTTTTTTTTATTAGATATACCCAGGGGATGGCGCTACTGAAGCCGGCTACCCCCACTGATAAAATCATATTTTTCAACGTTATGTTGCTAAAATAAAGTGTTACAAATCCTAACAAGAGCGATAAGAGAACAAAGAAACCCACAGGTTGTGCAACGTTGGCCTGTTGAACTATAAGGTCCAGCTTTTTTATAAGAAGGAAACGTGATAGAAATCTGTTTAGCGTCGGCGAATGGCTTAAAAGTCTATTTCTTCGAATACCTTCCGGATCGTTCCATTTGAGCGACTTGGATAGTGATTTGATGCGAGCGCGAAGCCGTTCATTTTTGTTCTCTTTGATTATCCTAAACGCATAGAAAATGAGTTCCAAGACAGTAACAACTGTAACGAATAAGAGAACTACCGGGAAAATTTCTTTCATTTTTTCTACACCTCTAAAACAACTCTGGGTTCAAAAACATCATCTGGCAAGTGAACACCTGCAGCCTTTAGTCGATCCATGCATTTCGGTCGAATGCCATGAAACTTGAATGCGCCTTTAACATTTCCTTCTGCATCAACACCAAGTTTCTGGAAGGAAAAAATCTCTTGCATGGTAACCACCTCTCCTTCCATTCCGGTCAATTCCTGAAGACTTACCAGTTTTCGGTTTCCATCCGTAAGACGCTCTACATGAATGATGATATCGATTGCTGAACTTATATAGCGCCTTAAAAAGAGACTGGGTATCTCCAAATTTGCCATGGCAACCATTGTTTCTAAGCGCAACAGAGCGTCACGCGCACTGTTGGCATGTATGGTTGTCAGAGACCCTTCATGGCCAGTGTTCATGGCCTGCAACATATCCAAGGCTTCCGGGCCCCGAATCTCGCCGAGGATAATCCTATCCGGTCTCATCCGCAGGCTATTTTTCACCAAATCACGCTGCATAACTTCGCCGCGTCCCTCAATATTCGCGGGACGAGTTTCCAGTCGAACTGTGTGCTGCTGTTTGAGCTGCAGTTCGGCTGCATCCTCAATGGTTACGATACGCTCATTTTCGGAAATGAATCGTGAAAGTACATTAAGAAAAGTGGTTTTGCCGCTACCCGTTCCTCCCGAGATCATGATGTTGGTTTTTGCCTGGATAATTCCAGATATAAATTGAACCAACTCCTCTGGCAACGTTTGCAGTAAGATCAGATCTTCCATCTCCAGTGGAGTGGCGGCAAAACGCCGAATGGATAGAATCGGACCGTCGATGGCCAAAGGCGGAATTATGGCATTGACCCGGGATCCATCGGAGAGTCTGGCATCCACCATAGGCGTTGTTTCGTCAACATGTCTGCCAACAGAGGACACGATTTTGTCAATGATCTTCATCAGATGGTCGTTATCTTTGAATCGGCCCTCTGTAAGCGACAGCTTCCCGCGACGTTCTACGAAGATCTGTTTGTAAGTATTGACAAGCACATCGGAAATCGACGGATCTCGCATGAACGGCTCTAAAGGACCGAGCCCGAGCACTTCGTCCTCGATTTCTTTGAAAAATCGTTCTCGTTCCGAAAAATTCAGCGGAACCCTGTTTGGCTCACTTCGATAGATTTCTTCAACCATTGATCGGATCTGAGATTTCAAATTTTCTTGATCGATGCTGTCGAGCTTGGGCAAATCGATCATATCCAGTAATCTGGCGTGGATTTGGGATTTCAGTTCAAAAAATTCCTCCGGGACGTATTGTGTTTTGTTGGCGGCAGTCGAAGTAAGTGCTTTGAGTTCCATTAGTCTTCTCCATTTTTAAATCTATTCTCACTGACATAAGGTTATTTTAACAACACTTGCATATTTCAGAACAATTTCCATTTCGATTTCTTTTGCTGCTGATCTTGTGGCAGTAATGTATTTGCCATTTCCAAAATACATTTAGATACAGAAGTCCTTGGAGCATAATCCACGACAGGACAGCCTTCGTTGATTGCATTCATGGTATTTTTGTAGTCATTGGGAATCTTCCAATGAATTGGCTGGTGGATTGTTTTTTCAATAAATGCATCGGTGATGTCTTTTCTTTTCATATATCGATTCAGCAATACCTGAGCCCGGTCTTTGGGTGAATAACCTAACTTAGTCAAGGTATACAGCAGTTTATATGTATTCGTGATACAGGGCAGGCTCTGAATGGAAATCAAAATAAAATTATCTGACATCTCATAGATTTTAAAAAAAGCATCATCAAGCGTCTGACCACTGTCGATAATTATGTAGTCAAACATCTGCTTCATCTGCTCGAGAATGCTTTCAACCGCATAAGGCGTTACCTTGTTATTTTCCGAAACATCGTTTGGGGACGGGAGTAAAAAAACTCCAGAATCGTGTTCGGCCAGAGCTGTCATCATGAAAGTATCATCTAGACGATCGATGTTTTTCGAAATCTCTCCCCAATGATGTTTGATCTCTAAATCCAAAAGTGTGGATGCGTCCCCAAAAAGAACATTCAAATCCACCAGCGCGACAGAAAGGCTTTGATCTTTTGCTTTTAGCGCGCGAGCGACATTGACTGCCAAGGTGGTTGTACCCACTCCCCCCTTGCACCCGAAGAAACTGATGATTTTGTTCGTTCTGGGCGCCTCTTTTTCAAAAAGCCGCTCTCTTCTTTCAATGAAGCGATCCAATGCGAGCTCAACATCATCTTTATTTAGGGGGACTGGGAAAAATTCCTTGATCCCGGCGCGAAGGGCTTTGAGGAGAATTTGCGAATCCTGATTTGGAGAGGTGATAAACACTTCTCCTACGCGCTGGGAATTCAACTGGGACTCGACTAACCGGAACCCTTTGTCGAAATCGTTATTCATTTCAACAAATAGTAAATCTATATACTCCTGGGATCCATTGCGGATGAATTTAAAATCAGGTTTTTTGGAAATTAATTTTTCCAACGCCTGTTTAAATTCATCATTTCCTCCCCAATATTTTACTTTGATTTCTGTTGTTTCCATAATCTTGTCCCTTTTTTTATCCATAAGTCCAGTTACTCAACTAAAACCGGGATTCTCGCCAAAATACCGAAATTTCTTCCGCCGGTGATTCCCATTGGAATGTGAGGTTCGCAGTCGGGTATAAAATAAATTGACTTTTTACCATACGGAGCAGATGATTCTCCGTCGACATCTTTTAAGTGAAAATTGTCTGTAAAGCTTTGCCAGCGTGTGGCTCCATCCGCGATTGAACTTCCATCCCAATCAGGATATCCCGGCACCCCCGACATTTGCTGTGGTGCGTTATTGTAATGAGGATCGTCCCCACTGCCGGTTATCCAAATCACATTAACCACTACGGCCCCTACGACTTCTTCACAGGTGCCCATGTTATTGCTGGGACACGTGACTACC
>Ga0316198_10000751_pt1 | contig 17768 bp, 16 predicted proteins | sample OudBieAanoxic_MG_FD_204935 | JGI IMG/M metagenome (GOLD analysis project Ga0316198, IMG submission 204935) | Coastal sediment microbial communities from Oude Bieten Haven, Netherlands - site A anoxic | ecosystem: Environmental > Aquatic > Marine > Coastal > Sediment | place: Netherlands...
CCCTTTAATACGTGAGCATCTCCAAACGATTTATTTAAGTTTTCTACTTCTATCATTAGCCTAATAAAAGTTGTGTAAGAACAAAGTTAGAAATAATGATCACCACACTGGTCCAAACAAAAGCGGTTGTACTTGCTTTACCAACATCTAATGCACCTCCTTTCATATAATACCCATGAAAAGAAGGAACAGTAGCAATTACAAATGCAAAAACTATAGATTTAATAAAGGAATAGGTTACATGAAAAGGGATAAAATCTAATTGTATGCCTTGAATAAATTCAGAAGATGTACTGTATTCCCCTAAAGAATTCGCAATTAACCCTCCAAATATTCCCACGTACATGGATATGGCAATTACAAAAGGGTAAAATAGCATTGCTATTATCTTCGGAAATACCAGATAATTAAGGGAATTTACACCCATAACCTCCAATGCATCTATCTGTTCGGTTACGCGCATCGTACCTATGCTCGATGTAATATAAGAACCCACTTTACCAGCCATGATGATTGATGTAAATGTAGGGGCAAACTCCAGTATAACCGATTGCCTGGTGGCAAATCCAATCAGGTCTTTAGGGATCAACGGATTTGTGAGGTTTAATGCTGTTTGAATGGCCACAACACCTCCAATGAATACAGAGATAAAAATTACTATCCCCATTGAACCATATATTAGTTCATCAATTTCCTTTAAAATTAAAGATTTCATTATTGACCATTTAGTAGGTTTTTTAAAAACCTCGCGAACCATAATGGAATAGCTGCCAATAGATGAGATATAATTCATAATACTAAGCGATACTTCTAGCTGTAAAAATAGTAATATTAGACTTCATTTAACCTTCATTTAAAATTTTAAAACTTAATTTAGGCATTTTTAAAACCAGAATTTATATTTAATGTTTTCCACAAACTATTTCACATCAATTTTATTAATTGCATTCTTTTTTTATTCTTCGAATTTAATATCTCAGCGAAGAGTTAAGGAATCTGCTAAAACAGAAGTTTCTGCTCCCCTCAAAACCACGCCGAAGTTGATTGTTGGTATTGTTGTTGATCAAATGCGCTATGATTATCTGACACGTTTTTGGAACCATTTTGGGACGGGTGGTTTTAAGCGCCTTGTTAATGAGGGCTTTAATTGTAAAAATAACCATTTTAATTATTCGCCTACCAGTACTGGTCCGGGACACGCATCTGTGTACACTGGTACCACTCCATCAACGCATGGAATTATTGGAAATAACTGGTATGATAAGGAAATTGATGAACCGGTTTATTGTGCATCCGATGATTCTTACGCCACAGTTGGAGCGATTTCAAATGCAGGAAATATGTCACCTCATAGATTGACGGTAACCACTATTACCGATCAATTACGATTACACACCCAAATGAAGGGTAAAGTTGTTGCCATTGCTTTAAAAGACAGAGGCGCTGTTCTTCCTGGTGGTCATACGGCAAATGCCGCTTACTGGTTCCTTGGCGGAGGCGAAGGGAAATGGATCAGCAGTACCTATTATATGGAGAATTTACCTAGGTGGGTATTAGATTATAATTCTTCTAAGGATGTAGAGAAATATAAGAAGCCCTGGAATACTATTGAGGATATTACTTCTTATCAGGAAAGCGGTCCTGATAATAATAATTATGAGGGTTTGTTTACAGGAGAAAGCACTCCTGTTTTCCCGCATGACCTTCCCGGTTTATGGGATAATAATAGTAAATATGACCTGCTCAAGGTTACACCCTTTGGAAATAGTATAACCACTGATTTTGTAATAGAAGCACTAAAAGGAGAGCAGCTGGGTACAGATAGTATAACAGACTTTTTAGCAATTAGTTTTTCAAGTACAGATTATGTTGGACATTGGTTTGGTGTAAATTCAAAGGAAATACAGGATACATATATACGTTTGGATCGTGATTTAGAACGTATATTAAAGTATCTCGACACCAAAGTGGGAGCCGGGGAATATACTGTTTTTCTTACAGCAGATCATGGAGCAATTAATGTTCCTGCCTATTTGAAAGATCAAAAAATACCAGCTGGATATATTAATAGGGCTGAAATACAATCAGAATTAGGAGAATTTATTAAATATAAATATGGCTCTGTGGGTTTAATTAAAAATTATTCTAACAACCAGCTTTTTCTTGACCATAAAATTATTCAAAATTTAGATTTAAATCCGAAGGAAGTCCAGGAGGCTTTAGCCAGTGAATTACTTTCATACCAAGTCTTTGAAAGGGTATACACCGCATATCAAATGCAAAATAATGAATACACCACCGGTATTCCATACATTATTCAAAACGGATATAATATGAAACGCTCCGGTGATATTTTTATGGTGCCAAAACCTGGAATAATTGATTATAGTAAAACGGGATCCACACACGGATCTGCTCAGATTTATGATACCCATACACCACTAATTTTTTATGGAAAAGGTATCAAACCGGGCTCAACGGCTCTTAGAACAGAAATCCCTGATATTGCCCCTACCATTGCCACTTTACTTGGGATTGCATTTCCGAATGGAACAACTGGAAAGCCTATTGCACAGATATTAGAATAATCTATTAAGAATATTTTGCCATCTGAGTTTGCGAATGAATTCGCCTTCTTTTTGAGAAACCAGAAAAGGAAGATTCTTTTTTTTAGCCTTTGAATAGCCTCTTAAAGTATCGATGAATAATATCGTCTTTTTCCTTTTCAAAGCAATTTTAAGTGAGCCAATGAAACTAATCCAATAACCGTAGCGCATCCGATACATGGCTTCGCCTTGCAGATAACGCGCCTGTTTGTTATAGGATGCTCCCAAAGGACGTAAATGCTTTATTTTTAAGGAATCATCTGTAACTACTCTAAAATCATTATACTGAGCTAATAGCTCATCAACTGTATCCCAGCCTATTGAATTTTTTAAGCCACCTATAGCATTAAAACAATGTTTAGTATAACTCTTAAAAGCACCGCGAACATGATCTTTGTTCATGGGGTGATTTAATTTCCACAATCCTTTAGCATCTTGTTCATACGCAAACCCACCTAAAATACCGGCTCTTGGGTCTGAATTAATTAGTTCTGATATTTTTTCAAAGTAGTTCTTCGGGAGTATAATATCAGCATCCAGTTTGACAATAAAATCGTATTGGTCGTCTAGCAGCTCAAGTCCTGCATTAAATGCTTCCACAACTTTAGCCCCGGGCATATGAAGGGTAGAGGAAGATCTGTTGACTTTCACAATACGGTTGTTTCCGGAAACAAATTCATCTATAATAATTTCGGTCTTGTCTGTAGAATTATCATTAACAACCATAACTTTCTTTGGTTGCAAGGTTTGCGATAGAACAGCATTAAGCGTGTCGGCTATGTATGATTCTTCATTATGTGCACAGATTACAATATAATAATTCACGATGGTAGGTTATAATTATTCCGTTGTAATATATCCAGTGCTTTCGGGTATCTTTTTTCGCTCGGCATAAACAATATAATAACGGGGCGTAAAAGTGCGTAATAAAGGTCTAAGCCCTAATTTCTTAACAGGATTAGTCCAGCTAAAGGTATCTTTTATCTCCCAACCCGCTTTTTCGAGCAACCAATTAAACTGCCAGGCTTCAAATTCGTGATAGTGTCTATCCCATGGGTCGGTTTTACTTCTGTAGGCTGAGGAAAACCAAAGTCGCAAAGGGACACTAGCAACAATTTTATCTGCCTTTATTGCTTTTAAAATATTGTAAGGAGCCACCAGGTGTTCAAAGATTTCAAAGGCAGTGACTACCGTGGCATTCGAATGTTGTGCAAAGTTAAAATCTATATCCAGGTCTTCGCCCTTAGTATTTTCAACTTTATAGCCAGCCTGCTTCATTATTTCAGAAAATGGGTTTGAAACTCCTAAATCCAATATGGATTCCTGAGAAGTTATATGTTTTTGAAGAAAGGCAAGTGTAGTTTTATACCTTTTACCAGGAAAAGTTTTTTCATACATATTTTCAGCATCTATAGACTATAGCGTTGATATTCATGCCAGCGCCAACACTGGCAAAGATAACAACATCTCCTTTTTCTATTTGCTGATTTGCTATTTTTCCGGTTTTAACCATATGAAATAAGGTGGGAACGGTTGCTACAGAACTATTTCCCATTTCATGAATATTCATTGGCATAATTCCTTCAGGCATTTCTAAATTATAGGACTTGTAAAATCGATTTACAATAGCCTCGTCCATTTTTTCATTTGCCTGATGAATAAATATTTTTTTTATTTTTTCAATTGGGATACCACTTTTTTCCAAAGAATTTCTCATGGCATTTGGAACATGATTTAGCGCAAATTCATAAATTTTACGCCCGTACATTTTAATATATTGAGTTTTGTTGGTACAGGACTTATTAAATGATTCGCCGAAAAATAAATAATAGGCTTCTTCATCGGTATATGTAGCTGAGGTATGTGCCAGAATCTCACCTGAATTGTCAGAATCTTCAATTATACAAGCTCCGGCACCATCTGAATAAATCATGGAATCCCGATCGTGCTGATCAATTACCCTGGAAAGTGTTTCAGCTCCAATTACGAGACATTTTTTGGCTATACCACTTTTGATAAAAGCATTTGCCTGGATTACTCCTTCAATCCATCCCGGACAGCCAAAAAGCATGTCATATGCAACACAATTGGGATTTTTAATTTTTAGGAGATGCTTTACCCTGGTGGCTAAACTAGGCACGGTATCACTCTGGGATTGCCCGTGGCTTACGTCTCCAAAATTATGTGCAAAAATTATATAATCCAGTTCTTCAGCATCAATTCCGGCGTCTTCAATGGCATCCCTGGCTGCAAAAAATCCCAAATCTGAAGTATTCAGTTCTTTATTGGCATAACGCCTTTCATCAATACCCGTTATGGCCTTAAACTTTTCAATGATAACCTCGTTGGTATAGGCAAGGGGAGTTCCCTCACTGGTAAGAAAATTATGTTGCTCAAAATCTTTGTTTTGAGTAGTGATCAACGGGATATAACACCCTGTGCCGCTAATTCCAATACTCATGTTTAGTGAAGTTGACTTAGTTTTAGGCAAAATAATAAAAAATCCTGCTGTACTATGCGCGCATAGTAATCAATTACGATGTTCAGAAGAAATCTACAGCATTAGTATTAATTCTACAGCATTGGTTTAGCCTTTCAAATCCCTGTTTATAGGGGCTAAGCTATGCTTCTGCATACGCTTCAATCGGAGCACAGGTACATATTAAATTACGATCTCCATAGGCATCATCAACTCTTCTAACGCTGGGCCAAAATTTATTTTCATTAACAAATGGTAATGGAAATGCAGCCTCTTGCCTTGAATATGGGAAATCCCAAGAATCATTAGTCACCATATGCAAAGTATGGGGAGCATTTTTCAATATATTATTTGTATCCTCTGATGAAGAATGATCAATTTCTTTTCGGATTGATAGCATAGCATCGCAAAACCGATCTAATTCATCAAGATTTTCACTTTCTGTGGGCTCTATCATAAGGGTGCCGGCTACAGGAAAAGATACGGTTGGGGCATGAAAACCATAGTCCATTAAGCGTTTTGCAATATCAGTAACCTCTATTCCATTTTGTTTAAATGGCCTGCAATCTATAATCATTTCATGCGCTGCGCGGCCTTTTTCTCCGGTGTAAAGAACATCAAATTTTCCACTCAACCTATTCTTTATATAATTAGCATTTAGAATAGCAATTTTTGTGGATTCAGTTAAACCGGCCTCTCCCAGCATCTTAATATAACCATAAGAAATTAAGCAAACCAGTGAACTGCCCCATGGAGCCCCTGAAATTGCAGTAATTGCTTTTTTGCCACCAGTTTTTATAACCGGATTGCCCGGGAGGAAAGGAACCAATTGTTCTGCAACACAAATAGGCCCTACTCCGGGTCCGCCGCCACCATGTGGTATTGCAAAAGTTTTGTGTAGGTTGAGATGGCATACATCAGCTCCAATTGTTGCCGGGTTTGTTAATCCTACCTGGGCATTCATATTGGCTCCATCCATATAAACCTGACCTCCATTGTCGTGAATGAGTTGTGTTATTTTTTTAATGGAGGATTCAAAAACTCCATGCGTTGAAGGATAGGTAATCATTAATGCAGCCAAATTTTCTGAATGTATTTCTACTTTCTCCTGAAGGTCCAGCATATCTATATTTCCTCTCTCATCTGTTTTAGTTACAACAACTTTCATTCCGGCCATTACAGCCGAAGCCGGATTAGTACCATGAGCCGATGCCGGAATAATACAGATGTTTCTATAAGCTTCGCCTCTGGATTCATGATATGCCCTAATAGTCATTAATCCGGCATACTCACCTTGTGCACCCGAATTGGGTTGCAGGGAAGTGCCTGCGAAACCCGTAATTTCTGTCAAATCTCTTTCCAGTTCCTCCAGTATTGTATGATAACCCTCCGCTTGTTCTACAGGAACAAATGGATGGATGTTTCCCCATGCAGGCATGCTCAGAGGCAGCATTTGGCTAGCAGCATTTAATTTCATTGTACAAGAACCCAGTGAGATCATAGACTGATTTAGTGCCAGGTCTTTGCGTTCTAATTTTTTGAGATAGCGCATTAGTTCTGTCTCGGAATGATATGAATTAAAGATCTCGTTGTCCAGGAACGGTGTATTGCGTATTAACGAATGTGGAATAACATCCTTTGTTTTTACATCAATAGAATAAATATCTTTCGATCCGGTCAATTCACTAAAGCAAGTGTAAATTAGTTTAATATCGTCCTGGCTTGTTGCCTCATTGATCGATATGGAAACGGTATTATTATCAATATAATTGAAATTAATACCATTCTTTTCAGCTTTTGATTTTAAAGATTTGCCATCCGGAACCCGCACTTTAATGGTGTCAAAAAAAGCTGTGTTCAATTGTTCAAATCCTTGTTTTTCAAGTAACTGACTTAATATCCTTGCGTTATGATGAACTTTATCCGCTATATATCTTAAACCTTGTGGCCCATGATAAACAGCATAGGCCCCTGCCATCACAGCAAGTAAAACTTGTGCTGTACAAATATTAGATGTTGCCTTATCTCTTTTAATATGCTGTTCTCTGGTTTGCAAAGCCATGCGCAATGCCTGGTTTCCATCTGTATCTCTGGTAAGCCCTATAATTCTTCCCGGGATATTTCTTTTAAAAGCCTCCTTCGTGGCAAAAAAGGCTGCATGTGGCCCCCCATAGCCCAAAGGAATTCCAAATCTTTGTGTGGTTCCAACAACTACATCTACTCCAATTTCACCAGGAGGGGTTAATAAAACCAAACTGAGTATATCTGCCGCTACGGCAACTTTTATCTCTTTATCTCTTGCTTTTTGAACAAAGCTTTTATAATCATATACCTGACCATATTTGCCTGGGTACTGCAAAAGGGCTCCATAAAAACCCTCACCAAACTCAAATGCTTCATGATCTCCGGTAACCAATTCAATTCCAAGGGGTTTTGATCTGGTTTGCAGCAATGATAAGGTCTGTGGCAGTACCTCATTGGACACAAAAAATTTAACGACTTCATTTTTCTTTTGTTCCCTGTTTCTGACATCAAAAAGCATGGTCATCGCTTCCGCGGCTGCAGTACTTTCGTCTAAAAGTGACGCATTTGATAGCTCCATTCCGGTAAGATCGCAAATCATGGTCTGGAAGTTTAATAAGGCTTCCAGTCGCCCTTGTGCAATTTCTGCCTGATATGGAGTGTAAGCTGTATACCACCCCGGGTTTTCAAGAATGTTTCTTTTAATGACAGATGGTGTAATACATTCGTTATATCCCAGACCGATATAAGTTTTGTATACCTTGTTTTTTAAAGAAAGGGAATTTACATGCGACAGGAATTTATGTTCGCTCATGGCCCTGCTAAGATCTAAAGGTTTTTTAAGCCTTATCTCACTGGGAATGGTTTCATAAATAAGCTGGTCTATACTTTCCACGCCAATGGTTTTAAGCATTTTAGGCAGATCTTCTTTTCGAATACCTATATGTCTTGAAGCAAACAGGTCTGTCATCATAATTCCCGATTTTAAAGCTAAAATAATAGTGAACAAAATTAGGGATTAATTCTTGTAAAATAATCTATTTCATAGCGGGGTAACCTAAAGTTTTTAACGAAAAAGATACGTTATGAACAGTTTAGCTATTTTTGTTTAATGGTGTGGTTAAGCCGTATTTTTAATTTTTATCTGGATGCCAGTATTCATGTGGCATTTGCTGTGATAAGCCTATTATTGATCACCAATCTATACTTAAACATTTTACCAGATCATCATCTGCTTCTTTTCGTTTTTTTTGGAACCATACCGACTTATAATTTTATTAAATATGGAGTTGGGGCAAAAAGATATTTCCTGGTAAAGAATAGCTATCACAAACAAATACAAGTTTTCAGCTTAATAGTATTAGCGCTTGCAGGCTATCATTTCTTTTTTTTGAGCTATGCGGTATGGTTCAGTTGTTTTGTGATGGCACTTTTTATCGTATTGTATGCATTACCGGTTTCTCCAAAGCATAAGAATCTAAGGAGTATAGGCATCTTAAAAGTAATATTGGTGGCACTGGTGTGGACCGGAATTACTGTCATAATTCCTGTGATATCTTCGGCCATTTCATTTTCATGGGACATTTGGCTTCAAATACTTCAACGGTTTATTCTGATTCTTATATTGTTAATTCCATTTGAGATTCGGGATCTTGAATATGATGAATTGAATCTTAAGACCATACCGCAGCGTATTGGAGTATCTCAAACCAGAAACCTTGGCATGCTCTTGTCACTTATTTTTTATTTGATAACTTTTCTTAAAGACGAATTAAGTCGGTTAGAAATTATTGGAAATACAATACTCTTTTTTATTTTAATTATAATGCTTCTTAAGACGCATAGAAATCAATCAAAATATTTTGCCTCATTTTATGTAGAAAGTATTCCAATTTGCTGGCTGGGAATCCTGGTATTTCTGCAGAGCTATATTTAGATATTATGATCAATCTTCTCTTTCATTTGTTCCTTTTCCTGTTCAGAAAGGATATGCAAATTGGCCTTATCACAAAGAATGGTTAGCTTTTTGTTTTTCCTAGAAAATGCAGCGCAGGCTTTACAATACAAAAGGTGAAAACCTAATTGAATTTGTTCAAGAAGTGTTGCTTCCTTGTATTGTTTTTTATTGCAAATTGTACTTGCTTTCTCGCAATTAATCATAACTTAAACCAATTTTCATTGAGGCAACCCATAAGGTTCGTTCTCGCTCTGTGCACCATTACCCATAGGTTAGACGGGTTAATCCCAAGTTCATTACATATATCTTCAGTACTCAATCCTCGTATAGTTTTCATAATAAATACCGCAGACTGTTTTTTTGGCAGCTTAGAAATACATTCCTGAATAGCTTGTCCTAATTCTACATTTTCTATTTGGTCATTTTCAAGCGTGCTAAATGGATCCGCTACATTTTCTTCCAGCCAATCTCCTTCAGAATCGCTATGGCTACTATAATTAATTCGCACTTCTGCCTTGCCTTTTTTAGAATTAATTTTCCTGTAATAATCTATGACTTTTCGTTTTAAAATAGCAATGAGCCAGGTGCGTTCCGTAGCAGCTCCCTGATAATTTTTAGCCGATTTTAAACCGGCCAGGAAAGTTTCCTGTACCAAATCTTTAGCAATCTCCCCATCACTTACGCGCGCCACGGCATAATTGAATAGATAGTCGGCGTATTGGTCGACCCATGAAGTAGGATTTAATTGATTTTCCGTCATATTGATACTTGTCGCATCCAAAAATAAATTAATTTTAGTGAAAATATTAATTTTAAACTTAATACCCCCTATTATGAAAAATATCGGTTATCTCATTCTTTTATTAATTACTCAAATAAGCTGTACTCAAACTAAATCCATGTCAATCACGGAATTGACACCTCAGCATCTCGAAAACGCAGTTCTTATAGATGTTCGCACGCCTGAGGAGTATGCTGAGGGTCATCTGGATAATGCAGTCAATATTAATTGGTATGATGAGAATTTTATGAATGAATTCAAGACCGTGGAAAAAGATAAAACTATTTATGTCTACTGCAAAAAAGGCGGACGTAGTGCAAGTGCTGCTGAAATGCTCAACTCCGCCGGTTATACAGAAGTAATAGACCTGCAGGGCGGCTATGATGCCTTAGAAGTAAAAAATTAAACTAAGCCGTCTTTTTCATTAATCCAGCACGTTCTAAAAGCGCTTCAATTTTAGGCTCCCTTCCTCTAAAGCGCTTATAAAGAACCATTGGTTTTTCAGTTCCTCCTTTGGAAAGGATATGTTCTTTAAATTTTTCGGCTACGTCTCTGCTAAAAATCCCTTTTTCTTTAAAATAATCAAAGGCGTCGGCATCTAATACTTCAGCCCATTTGTAGCTGTAATAACCCGCGGAATAACCACCCTGAAAAATGTGGGCGAATGATACACTCATACATGTCTCCGGGTTATTTGGGTAAAGTAAAGTGTCTTCGAAAGCTTTAACTTCGTGTTTCTTCACATCTGAAATAGCAGATGGATCAGATCCATGCCATGACATATCCAGGAAACTAAAACTGAGTTGACGCATTGTGGCCATCCCCTCCTGAAATGTTGCAGATTCTTTTATACTTTCAACTAAGGACATAGGAATAGGTTCTTTTGTCTCATAGTGCCTTGCAAATACTGCCAGAGCTTCTTTTTCATAACACCAGTTTTCCAAAATCTGACTGGGTAGCTCTACAAAATCCCAATAGACAGAAGTACCGGATAAACTTGGATATGTGGTATTTGCAAGAATACCGTGCAGCGCATGCCCAAATTCATGAAAGAGCGTAGTAACTTCATTAAAAGTTAATAGAGAGGGTTTATTTTCTGTAGGTTTCGTAAAATTACAAACGTTTGAAATCTGAGGTCTTTCATTCTTGTTGTTCAATACAAACTGGGGCTTAAACGAAGTCATCCAGGCCCCGGCGCGCTTTCCTTCCCTGGGATGAAAATCGGCATAGAATAAGGATACAAATTTATGCTTATCATCATAAATTCTATACGTCTTAACTTCCGGATGATACTTATCCACATCAAAGACTTCTTTAAATGACAACCCGTATAGTCTTTCGGTTATCATAAATACTCCTTCAATAACATTTTCCAGCTTAAAGTATGGTTTCAACTTTTCATCGTCAAGGCTAAAGCGTTTTTGTTTTAATTTTTCAGAGTAATAAGATCCGTCCCAGGACTGTAGTTGTTCAATTCCATCCAGTTCTTTTGCAAACACTGATAGTTCTTTAAATTCCCGCTTTGCTGCAGGTTTAGCCTTTATCAATAATTCCTTTAAAAAGTCATATACTTTTTCCGGAGTTTCGGCCATTCGTTCTTCTAAAATGAAATCAGCATGACTTTTATAGCCTAATAAATTGGCTCTTTCATGTCGAAGATTGGCAATTTGGAGAACATTAGCCTGATTGTCAAGTTCATCATTATGGAACCCTTTGCTGCCAAATGCTATTGACAACTCTTTTCTTAGTTCTCTGTTGCATGCATATTTCATAAATGGAATATAACTTGGATAATCCAGAGTAATAAGCCATCCTATTTTACCTTTATTTTTTGCTAACTGCGCTGCTGCATCCTTTGCACTTTCCGGAAGTCCGTCAAGATTATGTTCGTTTGTGAGGTGCATTTCATATTTATTGGTCTCCTTTAAAAGATTTTCACCAAATTTTAATTTTAGTGTAGCAAGTGCTGTATCAATCTCCCTAAGGCGTATTTTTTGATCTTCATTGAGATTAGCTCCATTTCTGCTAAAATTTTTATACTTTTTATCAAGTAAGGTGTCTTGTTCTACTGTCAGGTGGTATTTCTCTTTATTCTCAAAGACATTTTTTACTCTTCTGAATAATTTTTCATTAAGTATAATATCATTATTAAACTCGGACAGCAATGGAGATATCTCCTGAGCAATCTTCTGGATGGTATCATTTGTTTCTGCAGAATGCAGGTTGAAAAACAGACTGGCAATGCGTTCCAATTGTTGACCTGAGAATTCCAAAGCCTCAATAGTATTCTCAAAGGTGGGTTCTTTTTCAGAATTGGTTATGTCATCAATTTCTTTACGAGCATTTTCAATGGTTTGCAGAAAGGCCGGCATAAAATGTTCATTCTTAATACTAGAAAAGGGTGCGCTATCAAATGGGGTTAATAATGGATTCATATATAGACCGATGTTTATTACTTTATTTATGTAGAGGAATTAATCTGCGGAGGATAACAATGTCTAAATTTCCTATTTAGATTTATTTAGTTCCTGAGCGCCCTTAACTACTTTGTCCTTTAGTCCTTCTTTATATAAAAGAATTTTATCCATTACACACTTATCACTGCTACCTATGATTTGCGCTGCAAGAATACCTGCATTTTTTGCTCCGTTAAGGGCAACGGTGGCTACCGGAACACCCCCGGGCATTTGTAAAATAGACAAAACCGAATCCCATCCATCAATAGAGTTACTACTTTTTACTGGTACACCTATTACCGGGAGAGGGGAAAGTGAAGCTACCATTCCAGGTAAATGGGCTGCGCCACCGGCACCTGCTATGATAACCGAATATCCATTTTTATGAGCTTGTTTGCTAAATTCATATAATTTATCTGGCGTTCTGTGGGCAGATACAATATCAACTTCTACTTCAATATCAAATCCCTTTAAAATATCAACGGCTTCCTGCATAACAGGAAGATCACTTAAGCTGCCCATAATTACTGCTACTTTGCTCATATTATTATTATTTGCATATTACTCTAATCGTTTTTTTTACTTTTTCGGCTATAATACGGGCCTCATTTATATCTTTATTTATAATGGTTACATGTCCCATTTTCCTGAACGGACGTGTTTCCTGTTTACCGTAAATATGAGGTGTAACGCCGCTTAGTTTAAAAATTTCTTCAATATTTTGATAAACCACTTCGCCGGTATGTTTTTCTTCACCAACCAAATTAACCATAACCCCAGCCAATTTGCTTTCTGAAGAACCAAGAGGAAATCCAAGGATGGCTCTTAGGTGTTGTTCAAATTGATTTGTATAGCTGGCTTCTATACTGTAATGACCACTATTATGGGGTCTGGGAGCTACCTCATTGACTAAAATTTCATCTTCTGATGTTTGAAACATTTCAACCGCCAGAAGGCCTACATGTTGTAATTTTTCAGATAGTTTTAAAGCTATCTTTCTTGCTTTAATAGCAACTGAATTATCAATTCTGGCCGGGCATAATACATATTCAACCTGATTTGCTTCCGGATGAAATTCCATTTCCACTACCGGATAATCGATTACTTCACCATGGACATTTCTCGATACTATAACGGCCAGTTCATTTTTAAAAGGAATAAGATCCTCAGCAATACACTCTACATTGGGAAGATTTTCAAGATCATTCAGGGAACGTACAATTTTTACACCTTGCCCGTCATATCCAAATTGAGCACTTTTCCATACAAAAGGAAAAGCAATACCTCCATGCGCAACACTTTCCTTTATTTCACTTGTATATGCAAATCTGGAAAATGGAGCTGTAGGAATTTGATTGTCAATATAGAATAACTTCTGTTTAGCCTTATTTTGAATAGTGCGTAGGACCCTTGAAGAAGGATAAACCGTTTTGCCTATTCCTTCCAACTTTTCAAGAGCATCTAAATTAACATTTTCAATTTCAATAGTAAGTAAATCTACTTCTTTTCCAAAGTTGTAAACTACATCAAAATCCATCAAACTGCCCTGAACAAATTCGTTACAGGCAATTTTGCACGGAGCCTCGGGCGATGGATCCAGCACTTTGGTATAAATATCAAACTTTCTTGTTTCGTACAGAAGCATTTTACCCAGCTGACCTCCTCCAAGAATGCCTAGCTTAAAATCAGAAGAAAAGAAATTCATGAACTTATACTTTCTCAGGTGATTAAGATTATTTTGACTGGCTACAAAAATACATCTAAATGTTAGAATCTGCCGCTCTAAGCCTAAAAAAGAGAAAGCAAAATGCTATCTTTGCCATCCTATAAAACCGATACCATTGATAAAGCTGCACGACAAATTGTTTAAGCCATTTCTGAAGGAAGAAGAAATACAACTTGCAATTGAAAGAATTGCCGCTGAGATTGCTAATGACTACAAAGATGAAGTACCCATATTTGTTGGGGTTCTTAACGGAGCCTTTATGTTTATTTCTGATTTATTGAAATGTTATCCCCATACATGTGAGGTTTCATTCGTGAAATTAGCTTCATACAGGGGCCTGATATCTACAGGGATTGTAGAAACACTCTTGGATCTTCCTGAAAATCTGGAGGGTAGAAGTGTGGTTATTATAGAAGACATTATTGACACTGGGAGGACCCTACAGGAATTGGTCCATTTATTTGCAAAGACTAATGTCAAGGAGTTTAAAATAGCAAGCCTGTTTTATAAACACGAAATTTACAACGGGGAATATCCCATTGACTACATTGGAATAGAGATTCCAAATAAGTTTATTGTAGGTTATGGGTTGGATTATAAAGAACAGGGAAGAAATTTAAGAGATGTATACCAACTAAACCAAAACCATATGATTAATCTTGTACTTTTTGGAAAACCAGGAGCAGGTAAGGGAACACAAGCTGCTTTTTTAAAGAATCAATATAATCTATTGCATATTTCTACTGGAGATGTTTTTAGATATAATATTAAGAACAATACCGAACTTGGAAAGTTAGCACAAACCTATATGGATAAGGGCGAACTGGTTCCGGATGAGGTTACCATTAAGATGCTAAGGGATGAAGTAGAAAAACATCCGGAAGCTAACGGATTTATTTTTGATGGTTTTCCCAGAACTGTAGCCCAGGCAAAAGCACTGGATAATTTAATGGATTCAAAGGAAATGCAAATTGACGCAACTATTGCCTTAGATGCCAATGATGAAGAGCTTGTACAACGTTTATTGGAAAGAGGTAAAATTAGTGGCAGAACGGATGATCAGGATGAGGAGAAGATAAGAAATCGCTTTGAAGAATACAATCAAAAAACAGCTCCTCTTAAAGAGTATTATCTATCTCAGGATAAATTCTATAGCGTAAATGGTATTGGAGCTATAGAAGAGATTACGGAGCGCCTTGGCGCCGTAATTCAGGAGATACAGGTCGAAGGGTGATCTGAATACGAACATAGACCAGATTATACTATTGCCATTTTTTTAAAACGAATATTGAGCGATGACCGAAGGGAATTTTGTGGACTATGTAAAGATGTATGTTAGCTCTGGTAATGGGGGTAAAGGATCCATGCATTTGCACAGGGAAAAATATATAACAAAAGGAGGGCCTGACGGAGGTGATGGCGGTAGAGGAGGTCATATCATCATTCGCGGTAATGAAAACCTTTGGACACTTCTTGGGTACAAATTTAAACGACATTTTAAGGCCGGACACGGCGAACATGGAAGTAAAAACAGAAGTACTGGTGCCGATGGGGCGGATGTGTTTTTGGACGTACCCCTGGGAACAATTGCGCGCGATTCGGAGACCAATGAATTGCTATTTGAGATAACAGCACACGGAGAAGAGATAATTGCCGCTGAAGGAGGTAAAGGCGGGCGTGGTAATTGGCACTTCAAGACAGCTACGAACCAAACCCCCAGGTATGCGCAGCCCGGGATTCCAGGGCAGGAGAAACAATTGACGCTGGAACTTAAAGTTTTGGCAGATGTAGGATTGGTTGGATTTCCAAATGCCGGAAAATCTACATTGCTATCAGTATTAACATCAGCAAAGCCTAAAATAGCAGATTATGAATTTACTACCCTTAAACCGAACTTGGGAATTGTAAAATACCGCGATTTTAGGAGTTTCGTAATGGCAGATATACCTGGTATAATAGAGGGGGCTGCAGAAGGCAAAGGACTAGGGCATTATTTTCTAAGACATATTGAACGAAATTCCATTTTACTTTTTTTAATACCTGCAGATAGCAATGACATTAGCAGAGAGTATGAAATTCTATTAAATGAACTAAAAAAGTATAATCCTGAACTTCTGGATAAAAATAGATTAGTAGCCATCTCCAAGTCGGATATGCTGGATGATGAGCTGATTGGGGAAATGAAAATTGAATTGGATAAGGATCTAAAGCAAACCCCTTATATATTTATCTCTTCTGTATCAGAATTAGGTCTTAACGACCTAAAAGATAAGCTTTGGCTGCTATTGAACGATTAAATAATGCAATTTTCAGCATCACTGGATTTTTTATTTATTTTTATATAAAATCGTTTATGAGAAATATAATAATCTTATTGGTTCTTGTATCCGTAATTTCCTGTAGTACAGTAAGGGTAAAATATGATTTAGACAAAACTGTAGACTTTACCAATTACAGCACTTACAATTATTATCCTGAAATTCAAACCGGCCTTAGTGATTTGGATTCAAGGCGCCTTTATAATGCAATTGATTCAACTATGCAAATGCGCGGAATTTTGTTATCAGAGGAACCGGATTTTTATATAAATGTTCAAAGCAAATCTTTTGTAACTCCAAATAACAGCACGGTAGGTGTAGGAATAGGTGGCACAAGTGGCAATGTAGGAGGAGGCGTTTCTATTGGAGTTCCCCTTGGTGGCTCTAATCTGGAAAGGGAATTAATTTTTGATCTGGTAGACAGTCAAAAGGATGCCTTGTTTTGGCAAGCCATAAGTCTAAGTAATTTTAGTGAAAATAGTTCACCAAATACCAGAGAAAGGAAGCTTTATGAAATTGTAGCCAAAGTATTTTCAAAGTATCCACCGGTTATAAAGAAAGGCAAAAAAAAATAGACAAAAATTCCTTGTTAATGCACATAGACTATCCCAGGAATACTTTCCAGTTGGTAATGAAAGCACCATTTACTTCCATAATTACACCATTTGTCATAAGTTGAATTCCTTAATTTTTATACTATCATATATTTAAAGGATAATTTAGCATTTTCCTCTGTAACAAAAAGGCTATTTTTAATACTTATTGGAAGTGTAAATTATCAAATTATTAATAAATCATAAAAAATTCCACTATGAATTTAAACTTTAAAATTTTTAGACTATTCATGTCAATGGCCCTTATCCTTTTAGGAGCAAGTGTCTATGCTCAAGAAGCAGTTGGTTCCTGGAAAGGGAACATTGCCATACAGGGAAATGAAATGCCATTGATATTCAATGTAACTGAAACAGATGGTAATTACTCATCGACGATGGACAGTCCATCCCAAGGCGCAACAGACATTCCCATGGATAAAACTTCAGTTATTGAAAATGAGTTAACCATTATTTTTAAACAAGCTGGAATTAAATATGTAGGAAAGATTGAAGGAGAAAAAATGGAAGGCACCTTCTATCAGGGTGAAATGGAACTTCCCTTGTTGCTGGAAAAAACAATTAAAACTATTCCTGGAAATCCTGAATTAGTAAGTTCCGATGAAGAACTAAATAACCTGGCGGCTATGGACCAGGGGAATTACAGATACACCGTAGAGGATTATTTTGCCAAACCAATGGCTTCCACTTTTAGATTTTCTCCGGATGGAAAATATATGTCTTATCGTGAAAAAGATGATAATGGAAAGCGCCATATTTATGTAAAAGAAATCTCAACTGGAGATATAACTCGTGCCATAGAAGAAAAAGAA
>Ga0316198_10000752_pt1 | contig 17761 bp, 13 predicted proteins | sample OudBieAanoxic_MG_FD_204935 | JGI IMG/M metagenome (GOLD analysis project Ga0316198, IMG submission 204935) | Coastal sediment microbial communities from Oude Bieten Haven, Netherlands - site A anoxic | ecosystem: Environmental > Aquatic > Marine > Coastal > Sediment | place: Netherlands...
TGCTGCCGATGGCCGTCTGAATGTCGGCGTCCCAGCTGACAAATCCCACCTTGGCGAAGATGTCCACGATCCCGAGGGGAAGCATCCCCATGGCAAATGCGTCGAAACCCTTGAGATCGGTGGCGATGCTGGCCGGACCGCCCTCACCGTCGAAGGAATCTCGCAGCTGACCGAAGTCGATGTAGCTCCCCTCGACAGCGAGGAAACCCATGAAGCGATAGCCGAGGATGATCTTGTACGACGTGCTGTCGGCCTTGTAGTCGAAATCCTCTAAATCAAGACTGAGATCGTTGAACTTGAGCGTCGTTTGGCCAAAGCTGCCGCCGACGTAGAACCCGTTTTTGGCCGAAACCGGACTCGCCGCCAGGATCAGCACCGCCACCGTACACACGACCAACGCTCTGCCGGTCACTCGATTCATGAGACCTTCCCCTTTCGCCGCCAGTCTAGAGTACCCCCGCCACGAACCGGATGGTCCTCGGTCACACGAGAATCCGACCGGGCTCATCTTGACGATGTTCCATTCCCCCGTCTGCGCTACGATCACATGCAGTGAATACGTCCGACCCCCCCGCCGACGCCGATCGCGAACCGGCGAACCTGCGGGATGAGGACATCCTGCTCTTCAAGGTGTGCGTTGCGGCGATCTGGTCGGACGGCTCCATGGCGGCCGCCGAACGCGATCATCTGAGCCACCTCCTGGACCGCGTTTCAACGACCAAGGAGGAGCGCCACGAGCTTCGACGGATCGCGCTGCACGATGTCAGCCGCAGCTCGGTGCTGGCCGAGGTTGACTCCCTCGAGCCCGAAGACAAGCGCCGGTTCTATGACCGCTGCCTGGCGGTGCTGGCCGCCGATCGTCGCCTGCGCCGCGGTGAGCTTCGGTTCATCTCCCAACTCCGGCGACGCTGCGGTATCCCCTTTTTCGACTACCGGATCACTCTGTGGCGGGCTATTTCCATCCGGCAACGGCTCGGCTATGCCGTGCTGGGGGGAGTGTTTCTCGTCCTCGTTTTGACGATGATCGCCCGGTATTCAGGCAACCCCGGGATGCGTCCTCCGATGGAGCTCGGTCATCACCCCGAGATCCAGCTCCGCCAGGCGCCGGCAGGCTCCTCGACCATGGACGGCGAAACCCTCTACGAGGCCGTACGGCACTCGGTGGTCAAGGTCAACGTCCTCATCGATCAGGCGCTCGTCGGTCACGGTTCGGGGGCGGTGCTCGGGGTTGACGGCAATGGCCAGCTCTACGTCCTGACCAATCGGCACGTGGTTTATCACGAGGTGGCGAACCCACACCTCGTGAGCTATGAGATCGAACTCGAGAACGGGATCCAGCTGCCCGCCCTGCTCGATTTCTACTCCCGGGCCCACGATCTGGCGGTGGTGGTGGCCCCTGGTCTCGGTGGTTGGGGTCTGCCCGTTGAGTTGCGGATGTGCAGCGATCTCTCGGTGGGCGAGGAGGTCTTCGCCCTCGGCAGTCCCATCGGTCTCGATCACAGCTTTACATCCGGTGTGATCTCGGCGCTGCGCTGGCCCATGATTCAGACCGACGCCACCGTCCACTCGGGATCATCGGGCGGACCGCTCTTCGACAACCGCGGCCGGGTCTGCGGCGTCGTCACCACCTCACACATGGAGAAGGATTTCTCCTTTGCGCTGTGTGGGGAAACCATCCTCGAAATGCTCGACGAACGCCTTGCCGCGGAGTAGGGCGGCGGCCGGGGCCTTGGATCAACTCGTAGGGGAACATCGCAGTTTTACCGCAAAGATCGCCAAGAACGCCAAGTTCATCGCAAAGAACATCGCATGATTGACCCATCGCAACATCTCATCGCACCATCGCAGGCGGGACGCCTGCGCTACAAGAGGCCGCGCTCAGCTGGAGGGCCGTGGGTATCCGGTGGTGTTTGGCTGGTTTCGGGGGATCACGCAGTGAAGACCAGCCGAAACCGATAGCGATAGCGAACGCAGCCTACTTCAAACCCTCAAGACCTCAAGACCTCAGGACCTTAAGACCTCAAGACCTCAAGACCTCAGGACCTCAAAGCCTACTTTCCGCCGAAAAGCCCGCCGAGGAGGCTGCCGCCGAGCTTGGCGAGATCATCGGTCACGCTGCCGTCGCCATCGGAGTCGAGGAGACTGCCGAGCATTGAGTGATTGTCGTTCATGTGTGCCCCTTTTCGATGTTGTCTCGGTTCGCTCGCCATAACTGATTCTGGGGCCGGTTGATTTCATCGAAGGCGTTCGTTCCGCTCCGATTGCAAAAGAGTCAACTGGGTCTTTCTTGACACATGCAGACCGAGGTCATACTATGAGATTGAGCAAGATTACCGCTTGGGAGGGCGCAATCATGAAATTAAATCGCCATCGTTGGACCATCATTGTGGTCACGGTGTGGGTACTGGCGCTGGTTTTCTCATCAGCCCTGGTTCCTACCCCCGCAGAGGCCGAGGTTTGGGGCATGGGATGGATGGTCTACACCCCGAACCATCCAAACGGGTGCGCGCCGCTTCCCTTCGATTGCTACGTCGTTTGCGTCTCTCCTAACAACTGAGACCCCGGTGATGGGACGCCTCGCCACGGTCGTTTCCGGTCTGACCGGCGTGATCTGCCTCGCCGGGTTTGCCACCGGACTCGAACCCCCGGATCTCGGCTCGTCCATTCGTTGCCAGGTCCAGAGAGTCGCCATCGCAATGCCCGCCTACATGGTTGTGGATGCTGTCGTTCGGGGCGATCGGCTGTTGCTTCCGGACTACACCAACGGCCTGCGTGAGATTGACCTCGGGACCGGTTCGGATCTGCGATCGGTGCTGCCCATGGGGCCCAAGCGCGGCCAGGTCACCGGTCCGCAGCATCTGGGCTGCGGCGGCGGTCGTTGTGTGGTCTTTGGCGACCGCTACCACTGGATCTACTATGACGAGGGCTTCAAGTTCATCGATGAGGTCCCCGGGATGACCACCGGCGCCGGCGCCCAGCCACTGGTCTTTGCCGACCGGATGGTGGTGGCGGGAACCGCCAGCCCCGGGATCAGCGGTGGTGGGATTCCCTTTCTTTTTGTCCAGTATGACGACGGCTCGGTGGTACCGCTGCAGGAATACCCAAGCGGAATGGCCATCCCCGAGATTGCCAAACGGATCCACTTCTGCGGACCCACCGCGGGCGGGGTCGACCGGCTGGCCGATGGCGGGTGGCTCTATGTCGACCCACGCAGCTATGGGGTCTTTGTCTTTGATTCCCGCGACCGGTTGGTGCGTGCTTGGAGGGGAACCAACCCTCGCTTCCGGCCGCCCAATTTCGCGGTCTACGAGCCCGTGCATGATGCCTCGGGGCGGGAGTCCTTCTCCCGCTGGAGTCTGGCCCAGACCCAGGTCAAACGACCGGTGAGTCTGGGAGACAACCTCGTCGGCGTCGTGGTGGGGATTCCCGACGGCGAGATGAATCAGCGGCACGAGCTCGATCTCTACCGGTTGGACGGAACACCGGTGGCGACCGGCCTCGATCTGCCGGGAGTCAAGGGTGGCCGAGTCGTTGTTGCCGATGCCGGAGCGGGCCGACTCGTCGTTGTCGGTCAATCGAGTTGGGAGCCGGGGTCCGAGACCACGGCGTGGATGGTCGATGTCTCCGGTTTAGAAAACTGAGTTGTCGCGCTAAAGGCGCGTCACGCACCGCATCTTTCTGGAGGGCACGATGCAGCGTGGGGTAGTCGGAGCTGTTGTTCTGATATTGGCCGCGGCGGTTGCCGTCGCGGCGCCCCGGGTGATCGGTCCCGACGACCGCGTCCTCGAACGAGCTTCCGTGGTCGCCGAAGCGGAGTCGTTTTGGGTCAGCGACGGCGTCAACCTGCCGGTGCTCCTGACCCCTGGCGACGACGATCATCTTCGGTTGCCGAACCTCCCCGTCGCCCGCATCCTGGTCCTTGACGCCTCAACCGGCGCGCCCATCCCCTCCGGCCGTCTCCGCTGGGCTGACCCTGAGATCCCCGACGCCATCGCGATTGTGACCTGGTCAGACCAGCGGGGACGGCTCGATCTCGGGTGTCGCGGCGGGGAGCCGGTGGAGTTCTCGGTTGTCGGTTATCGGACGCGGAGGGTGAACCTGCAGCCTCAGAGACGCCGGCAAGCAGTGCTCCTGGAACCGAACGGCGATCTTGAAGTCGTGGTCCGGCCGCCGGCCTCCGGACTGCTGTGGCTCGCCCCGCGGGATGAGATCACGACGATCGAGCCCTTTCACTCAGCCGCGGTTGAGCACGAAATTGACGACGGTGGCTCAGTGGTGGTGCATGATCTCGACGCCAGGACCGAGTTCGAGGGCGTCGTGGTTGTGCCTGGACACGCCCCGGTCGTGGGTCAGATCCAAGGTCTGCCCATACGCCTCGAACTGAGGCTGAACAAGGGCCTTGTCGTGTCCGGTCAGGTGACCGATGAGAAGGGTGCGGCCCTGGTCGGCGCCCGGGTTCAGGCCACCGGCACCATCGAAACCCTGGGCGGTTTTCGATATCGCCAGAAGGGGAAAACCGACACCGAAGGTGAATTCTCCATCACCGGTCTGCTTGCCGGTGAGATCGCCATCAAAGCCTGCGCCACCGACCACGCCTGTTCCGAGGCGACCATCAGCCTCACCGACGGTCTCGCGGTCAAACCCACGGTACTCGTGCTGGCACCGGGCCACGATCTGCGTCTGATCATCCAGGACGAGTATGGGCGGCCGGCAGCCGGCGCCACCATCATCGACACCACGGCCTACCGCAAACACCGCACCGATGACGACGGGGTCCTCGTCTTTGAGGGCGTCGAACCCGGCGCATATTTTGACCTCGAGATCTTCGGCGCCGGCCTGCGGCCATGGCGGGGCCGGGTGGAGGCCGGTCGGACCGAGGTTGTGCTGCGCATCCCCGCAGGGGGCATCCTCGAGTGGCCGATTGTCACCGACCGCGAGATCGACGACGACGATGTGCTGGCCGGCTGGTCCAGGCTCAACGCTCGTGGTCGCGAGATCGCCGATGGTTTTGCCCGCTGGGACGCCGATCAACGACTCGTCAGGGCCGATGGGCTCGAGCCCGGACTCCACCGTCTCGAGGTTCGTCTTCCCGGCGCCGCGACGCTGCGCAGCGAGGTCGTCGAGATCGGTCCCGGTGAGGAAGTCCAGCTCGCCGCGGTGGTGCCAGACAGGGGTCTCGCCATCGCCGGTCGGGTCCTCGATGCGACGACTTTTCAGCCGGTTCCAGGGGCCCGCGTGAGCTGCGAATCCGGATCGCCGAACCAATTCAGAAAGCCGCAGCAGCTCGAGCGCCCGCAGACCGTCCTCAGCGACGCCGATGGCCTCTTCCTCCTCGAAGGACTCGATCCGGGACACTGCCGAGCGTCGATCCACGCACCGGGCTATGCCGGTTGGCGCCGCGACGACGTCGAACCCGATGAAGCGGGCGCCGATCTCGGTGACATCGAGCTCGACCAGGGTATGACCATCACCGGGCGGGTTCTCGATCGCTCCAACCGACCCCAGGCTGGAGTCACGGTGGAGATCACCGAGGATGCCGCCTATGCCTATTTCGCCGAGGCCACCACGAGGACCGATCACGACGGCTGGTTTCGCGCCGCAACCCTGCCGGTGGGCAACTGGGTGGTCCGTGCCAGTCGTGGCGATCAGACCGCCCGCGCCATTGTCTCCGGCGGGCCCAACGAAACCGCATCGGTCGAGCTTCGGCTGGGGGGTCTCCGACTCGAGGGCGAGATCCGGATCGGCGACAGACCCGCGTCCGGCGGCAACCTGGTGCTCAGCACCGAGGGCGCCCGCGGCGATGGCGTTGTCGTCATGGTGCAGACGGACGCCGATCAACGACGGTTCTTCGGGATCGTCGAGCCGCCGGTCGCCATCGCTGTCGACGGTGCCGGCAGGTTTGTCGCCGACGGGATTTCCTCGGGCATCTACTCCGCTTCCTACACCGCCCCTGGAGGAGGCTCCCCCGTCAGCCGAGAGTTGGTCATTCCCCAGACCGAACACCACCGCTGTCTGATCCAGTTCTCCGACTCAGGTCTGGATGGACTCGTCGTCGATCCGGATGGGCTGCCTGTCGCGGGTGCAGCGGTGTTTGTGCAGTCGATGGATGGCCGCTATCTGGCCAATGGCTTCAGCGACGGCAACGGCGAGTTCTCCTTCACCGGGTTGGACCCCGGCGCGGTCCGTGTCGGGGCGATCCACGGCGAGTTCGGCGATGTCGAGCCGAAGGAGCTCGATCTGAGGGATGGTGATCGCGTCGGACCGATCACCCTCGAACTGAAAAACCCGGACGGCGCCGAAATCACCCTGATTGTTCGATCGGCGGCAGGATCGTCATCCGGCGCTCCGGTCTATCTCGTGGGCGTCGAGACCCTGACCGGTTTCACCGACGCCCAGGGAACCGCCGGCTTCATCGGGATCGAGCCCGGACGCTACCGGCCGTGCGCCGCGGCCTTCGGCGGCGGCGCCGGTTGTGGGCCGGAGGTCGAACTCGACGACGGCGACCACCGCGAGTTGCTCCTCGATCTCGGCTCCGGGGGCATCGTGAATGTACTGCTCGGACCCATGGAACGGCTGCCGGCGCTCCGGGTCATGACCGCCGACGGCATCGATCTGACGAGCATGCTGATGATGGTCAGCCCACCGACGCCGGGACCCGAAGGAGTTCGGATCGGCCCCCTCAAGATCGATACCTACCGCATCACCATCGCCATGCCCGAAGGCACCCGGCAGGGCATGATCAGCACTACCGAAGAGGAGACTGTGGTCCTCGATCTGCGCTGAGACTCCCGCAATTCGCCGTGGGCGAATTGCATGGGTTAGAATGAGTCGATTCCGAGATCTGGAGGATCCAACGATGAAAAAGGTCGTTCTCATTACTGTTGTGGCCGTCCTGGCGGTCGCCTTTTCCAACCCGGTTGCGGCACAACAGGTGCGCGATCAGACCAAGCTCACCTACGACGTGCTGACATCCGAATGGACCAACCTCATCGGCGGGGTGCTCGACCTCACCGACGCCGAAGCGAAAGCCTTCTGGCCGCTTTACGAAGAGTACGGCGCGAAGAAGGGGGACCTCTGGAACCGGCGGATCGATGTCATCAAAATCTTCCTCGGCAGCTACTCCGACATGACGCCGGAGATGTCCCGCATCCTCCTCGACCAGAGCTTCAATCTCGAAAAGCAGATGCTCGAGCTCGCGATGACCTATGCAGAGAAGTTCGACGACGTGCTGCCGCCCAACAAGGTCACCCGTCTCTTCCAGGCTGAAAACAAACTCGAGACCACCATGATGATGGAGATCGCCAAGGACGTGCCTCTCGCCAAATAGGACGCGGCGCGGACCTTTCCGGGGCTTCGATCAAGAGAAACGAACACACCAAGGGCAGGGCCTGAGCCCTGCCCTCGTTCTTTGGTTCCGCTCGCTCCTGTGATCGGGTTCGATCCCTAGGAGAACGAAGCGATGGCCATTTCCTGATCGTCGAACATTTCGAAGACACCCACCAGTTGCGCCATGGTGAGGAGCTTTCGCGCCTTCAGGTTGACGTGCAACAGCTTGACCTGGGCGTCCTTCTCGGACGCCGTCACCTTGCAACGGATGAGTTCGCCGAGGCCCGACGAGTCGATGACCTTGACCTTGTCGAGGTTGACGACGATCTTGCGCTGACCCACATCGAGCTCGTCGACGAAGGCGCCGCGAAGAACCACATCCCCTTTGCCGATGGTCAACTTGCCCTCGAGATCAAGAATCACCACATCGCCCACTTCTCGCCTGATAACTTCCATTTTTCACTCCCGAGGCCCGATGAGCGGGTCGGCCCGCATCGAGCGTAGATTCCGCTGCATTATGGCACACACCCGATCGCACCAGACTCTCAGCGCGAGTTTCCGCCTGCCTCCTCGGTTTCCGCCGAATCGTTGATCTTCGCCGATGGCCCATTGGTCGCGACTTCAGTGTGTTCCCCGGCGAGACGCGCCGCCGCCGGCACGGACACCGTCCGCAGGTGAAAATCGCGTTGCGGGAATGGAATCTCGATCCCGTTTTCGGCCAGGGTGGTGTCGATCCCGACGCGGAGATCGCTCGCGATGGCGACAAAATCGCCGCGGGTCCACGCCCGAAGCTCGAAATCAAGCGAGCTGTCCCCGAAACCGATACCGACGCCGAGGGCGCCGACAAGGATGGTGGCTTGCGAGAGATCGATGCCCGCGGCAGCGATACACCCATGAGGTTCATCACGACCTCGGGCGCCGTGGTGTGAAGGGTGCTGGCGAGGACCGTCACGGTGACGAGAACACTCGCGGCCAACGGCCGGTCGAGGAGGGCGGCGGTGGTTCGCAGGGTCTCGTCCGACCGGGCCCACAGCTGCGCCTTGCGACGCAGCCGAACTCGCGGACTACATCAACACCTGGATCGAGATGGCCAAACGCGACGGCACCATCGACCGGCTCTACGACCATTGGATTCTCGGTGAAGGCGCACAGTCCACCGAATCGCGGTGGTCGGTGATCCGGGACGTGCTGCATCGGGTGGAGTGACGAGAGGTCGTGAGGGCTTGCCTCCGTGTCTCTGTGGTGAACCGAATCCTCACTCGGCTCGAGGCAGCGCCTTGCTCAGAACCACGTAACCGATGATCCCCGAGGACAGGGAGGCCGCGAGGATCCCGATTTTGGCCGCGGTGATGAGCACCTCGTTGTCGAACGCGAGATCGCTGACAAAGAGCGACATGGTGAAACCGATCCCCGCGAGACAACCTGCCCCGGCCACCTGGGCCCAGGTGACACCCTCCGGCAGCCGCCCCTTGCCGCTGCGAACCACCATCCAACTCATGAGGATGATCCCCAGCGGCTTACCCACCACCAGTCCGGCGATGATTCCGAGGGCCAGTGGACTCGCGAGGATCTCGCCCACATTCCCGCCCAGGGCCACTCCGGCATTGGCGAGCGCGAAGAGCGGCAGAATGACCCATACCTGAACCGGGTGCAGGACGTGTTCGAGCATGAGGCCTGCGGGCAGGGCATCTCCGGCCCGGACGTGGATGGCCTCCACCGCATCGAGTTGTTCTCGGTCGGTGACGATGCATGAGCCCGACTGGATCCGGTTCTTCGCCCTGTCGAGAAAAGCCTCGGCGTCGAGGATGAACTGTTTCAGACTCAGGGCCGGGCGAACGGGAATCACCATGGCGAGGAGGATTCCGGCGATGGTCGCGTGAACTCCCGAGGCGAAGACCGCGAGCCACACCACGACCATGAGCGCCAGCACGATGCCGCGCCGCTTCACCCGCAACCGGACGACGGGATAGAGAAGCGCCAGGAAAACCACCGCAACAGCAAGAGCGCCGACATGGATCTTTTCAGTGTAAAAAAGCGCGATCACCGCCACCGCCCCAAGATCATCGGCAATGGCCAAAGCGGTGAGAAAGACCTTGAGCCCGAGGGGGACCCGCTTGCCGAAGATCGCCAGCACCCCGAGGGCGAAGGCGATATCGGTCGCCATGGGGATTCCCCAGCCCCGGGCGCCGTCGCCGCCATAGTTGAGGGCGACGAAGAACAGCGCCGGCACGACCATGCCGCCGAGGGCCGCCGCCACGGGCAGGCTCGCCTTGTCGAACGAGGAGAGTTCACCCACCACCAGCTCGCGTTTGATCTCCAACCCGACGACAAAGAAGAAGATCACCATCAGACCGTCGTTGATCCAATGGTGGAGGCTGAGCTTGAAGATGTGATCGTTCCACCCCACTCCGATGTAGGTGTGGAGGAGATCGTCGTAGACACCAGCCCAAGGCGAGTTGGCCCACACCAACGCGATCACGGTGCATGCGAGCAGGAGGATGCTACCGATGACCTCGGAGTGGACAAACCACTCAAAATAGCCGACAAACGGTTTCTTCTGCGATCGTTCTGACGAGCTGGCCATATTTCCTCCGCTCGAATCGCTCCGAGAAATGATACGCCACTTTGGGAAAGTCCCCTACACAGCCAACCATCGCAACCACAAAGACACGAGGCGTTGACCAAGGCATCGTATGTTGAAGTTGGAATGAGACGGTGCGATGGGTCAACAATGCCATGGCCCTTTGCGATGTCTTTGCGTCCCTTGCGTCTTTGCGGTGAAATTGCGATGGATCCTCCGTGCCTCGGTGGTGCAAATGGACACGCATGGGGGGCCTTGGTTTTGTTAGGCTGAATGACCGCGGAGCCGGAATTCCGCCACGGAGGACCCACATGAGAAAAACCGCCATTGCGTTGACCATCGTCGCGCTCATTCTGCCCGTCTGCGCCATCGCCGCCGAGGAGGGCGAGGAAGCGGGGATGACCGCCAAAGCCTTCAAGGGCCTCGAACTTCGCAATATCGGACCGGCCCTCATGTCGGGTCGGATCGCCGACATCGCCATCCACCCCGAGGATCCCAGCGTCTGGTATGTCGCCGTGGGCTCGGGTGGAGTGTGGAAGACCATCAACGCCGGGACGACGTGGCACCCGATCTTCGATGATGAGAGCGTCTACTCCATCGGCTGCATCACCCTCGATCCGGCCAACCCCGAGGTAATCTGGCTCGGCACCGGCGAGAATGTCGGTGGACGACACGTCGGGTTCGGCGATGGGATCTACCGCAGTGCGGATGGCGGCGGCAGCTGGACCAATATGGGCCTCGGGGACTCGCAGCATCTGTCCAGAATCATCATCCACCCGGAGGACCCCTCCACCCTCTTTGTCGCCTCTCAGGGCCCGCTCTGGTCCCCCGGCGGCGATCGCGGCCTCTTCAAGACCACCGACGGTGGTGCGACCTGGACCAACGTCCTTTCGGCGGGTGAGTGGACCGGAGTCACCGATGTGGTGATGGATCCCCGGAACCCCGAGGTGCTCTACGCCGCCACCTGGCAGCACCAGCGCACAGTGGCGGCGTTGATCGACGGCGGTCCCGAGAGCGGGATTCACACCAGCGTCGATGGAGGCGAAACCTGGACCCGTTTGAGCACTGGTCTGCCCAAGGGCAACATGGGCAAGATCGGCCTTGCCATCTCGCCCCAGAAACCCGATTTTCTCTACGCCGCCATCGAGCTCGACAACTCCACCGGCGGGGTTTGGCGCTCGACCAATCGCGGCGCAACCTGGGAGAAGCGATCCGACGCCGTGGCCGGCGCCACCGGACCACACTACTACCAGGAGCTGGTGGCCAGCCCGCACGCCTTCGACCGGATCTATCTCATGGACTCCCGGGCACAGGTCTCCGATGACGGCGGAAAAACCTTCCGCAGGCTCCAAGAAAAGGCCAAACACCCGGACAACCACGCGTTGGTTTTCAGACCCGATGACCCGAATTGGATGCTCATTGGCACCGATGGTGGTCTCTACGAGACCTTCGACCTCGCCGAGAGTTGGCGTTATGTCGCCAATCTCCCCGTGACCCAGTTTTACAAACTGGCGCTCGACGATTCTGCGCCTTTTTACAAGATCTATGGCGGCACCCAGGACAACAGCACCCAGGGCGGACCCGTTCGGACAGACAACGTCAACGGGATCACCAACGCCGATTGGTTCCTCACCCTCTTCGCCGACGGCCACCAGCCGGCGGTTGAACCCGGCAACCCCGACGTCGTTTATTCCGAGTGGCAGGAGGGAAACCTCGTGCGCACCGACCGGACCACCGGAGGGATCGTCTACATCCAGCCGCAACCCGAGCCTGGAGATCCCCCGGAACGCTTCAATTGGGACGCTCCCATCCTGATCAGCCCACACTCGCCGACCCGGATCTACTACGGCTCGCAAAGGGTCTGGCGGTCGGACAATCGCGGCGACAGCTGGGTCCCCGTGAGCCCCGATCTGACCAAGAACGAAGACCGGATGCTGTTGCCGCTGATGGGGCGTCAGTGGAGCTCGACCGCGCCTTGGGACTTCGGCGCCATGTCGGCCTACAACACCGTCACCTCGCTGGCCGAGTCGCCGGTCACAGAAGGAATCCTCTGGGCCGGCACCGATGACGGGCTCATCCAGGTGAGTTCCGATGGCGGTGGTTCGTGGCGGGCGATCCCCGTCGGCGATCTGCCCGGCGTCCCCGACACCGCCTTTGTCAACAATATCGTCGCCGATCTCTTTGACGCCGATACCGCCTATGTCGCCCTCGACAACCACAAGTACGGCGACTTCAGACCATTTCTCGTCAAGACGACGAACCGTGGCAAGAGCTGGAGTTCCATGACCGGCGATCTTCCCGAGCGCCACCTCGTGTGGCGGTTGGTGCAGGACCACGTCAAACCGGATCTCTTCTTTACCGCCACCGAGTTCGGTCTCTTCTTCACCGTCGATGGTGGCTCACACTGGGTCAAGCTCGAGGGTGGGGTGCCCACCATCTCCTTCCGCGATGTCGGTATTCAACGGCGCGAGAACGATCTCGTAGGAGCCTCGTTCGGCCGCGGTTTCTATGTCTTCGACGATTACACCCCGTTGCGCCACGTCAGCGCCGAGGCGCTCGAGAAAGAGGCGCTGCTCTTCCCGGTCCGCCCAGCATTGTGGTATATCCAACGTCGACCCCTCGGCCAGGACGGCCAGGCATCCATGGGCGGAGCCTATTACGTCGCCGAGAATCCACCCTTCGGCGCCGTCTTCACGTACCACCTCGCGGAGGAGTTCAAGACCCTCGAGGCCGAGCGGCGTAAGGCCGAGAAGGAACTCGAAAAAGAGTGGAAGAATACGCCATATGTCGGCTATGACGCCCTCGAGGCCGAGCGCCGGCAACCGGAGCCCGAGATCCTGCTGACCGTACGCGACGCCGACGGCGAGGTCGTTCGGGTCGTCACCGGACCCGCCAAGAAGGGTTTCCACCGTGTCGCCTGGGACCTCCGCACTCCCACGACCAAGGCCATCGAGCTGGTCAAGAGCCCTCCGAACCCGTGGGAGCGGGGCGGGAGCGGTCACATGGCGCCTCCCGGCAGCTACACCATCAGCCTGGCGAAACGGGCGGACGGTGAGGTCACCGAACTCGCCGGTCCGGTGCCGTTCGAGGTCGTGCGCGTCTTTCCGGGATCTTTCGAGGGGACCCCTCCGGCCGAAACCGCCATCTACATGGCCGACGTGTCCGAACTGCGGCGCGCCGTGTCCGCCGCCGATGAGGCGCTCAAGAACGCTTTCGGTCGCGTGGAGAAACTCCAAGAGGCACTCGCAAACTCGACCATCGATCCCGGAACCCTCGACAGCGAGCTCGAAACGCTCAAACAGAAACTCTACGGGGTCGACTTCAAGCTCACGGGTAACCGATCCATCGCCGACTTCGGTCATCCGCGGACACCGAACGTCTCCCGCCGACTGCGTGTCGCGTCGATCTCCGACGGCCAGTCGGACTATGGCCCGACGGCCACCCATCGGCGAGCGTTTGAAATCGCCCAGATCGAGTTCGCAGAGATCCTCCCCGAGCTGAGGCAGCTCATCGAGGTCGATCTTCCCGCCCTCGAGGCCGAGGCCGAGGCCGAGAGGGTGCCATGGAGCCCCGGCCGGCCGCTACCCGAGGTGAATTAACCGGCCTCGTGACTCGTTGCTGGTGACTTGGAAATCGTGCACTTCCCAACCACGATCGCTGGTCCTGCGATGACGAGGGTCAAGTCCTGGCGATGAGATGTCACTCGTTGCTTGAGCATTGGTGTTTGCGATGGTACTTAGGAGTGGGATTGACTCCCGCTCCTCAGAGCGGTCGGGTCAAACGCGGGAACCGCAGATCATTTGGGTCTCATATCGCTCCCGTTGCCCCGAATGCGCCGCCGTTCGCTCTGAACCTCAACAATACTGAGGGGCGGGTATCAAACCCGCCCCTACGAAACGAAACGACACCGTAACAAGTAACGAGTCAGTAAAGCTCGTCCACTTTGGCCGTCATCGCGGTGACCTTCCCCGCGAGACCTTCGAGTTCCCTCTTCTCAGTCGCGAGCCGTTCGCTTTCGGTGCGGACAAAGCGGGTGTAGGGTGCGATGGTGTTGGCCAACCGCGTTCGGCTGCGTCCGGCCTCGACCTCGAACTGCGCTTTGAGCGCCGACATGATTTCGGTCCTCAGCGCGGCGATCTTCTCCTTGAGTTCCGCCTTCGCCTTGCGCCGCCGATGGGGCAGGATGAAGAGCCCAAGGGAAAAAAGCAGGCCCGCCGCAAGCAGACCGGTGACATCTGCGGCAGTACTCGACGCGACCAGGGCCACGGTGGCGCCGAGGCCCACCGCACCAACGCCGGCCAACGCGGTGTTGGTCACCGCCTTGGAGACATCATCGGCCATCCGCCTTGCCTCGGCGGCGCGATCGTAACTCGCGAGACCGTCGGCGGCTGCGCGGCCGACCGTGGCGAGCAGATGCCCGCGATCGGCTTCGAATCGACCACCGACTTCACCCACCATTCGATCGGCATGGGTGGCGGCCCTGCGGTTGACGTGGTTGACCACCGACTGCCACTGCTGGAGATCCGACTCCACCAGCCAGTCGATGAGCGATTCCGCCTTGACCTCCACCTGCTTGGGTGCGTCGGCGACCACCTCGGTCTCGAACCGGTTGCGAAGGGTCTCTTTGTCGAAGAGGCTGGGGAGGCGGCTGACGCGGACGGTGGAGTCGAAGAACTCGAGACCACGTTTCTCCATGGACAGCAGGACATTCTCGATGTCCGACAGACGCAGTCCGAACTCGCGATCCACATCCCCGGCCCATGTCGCGCTCTGGTTCTCGATGTCGGCAATGGTGGCGAGATCATCGCCGAGCAGGGCGAGTCGACCATCGACGGCCTCGAGACCGATGCCGAGCAGCCGCGCCGCCACACCAATGGGATTGCCGAGCTTGAGCTTGATGCGCTCGGTGTCGTCGAGGGTCGATTGGAGCCAGACCTCGATCTCGGGCAGCCCGCTGGCCGCAAGGGCGTCACCGTCGTCCGTGGCTTGTGCTTGTCGCGCTCGCAGGGCGGAGACGCCGAAGACCTGCGGAGTGGATCCGAGGAGCTGCATCCCGTTGGATCGGACCCAGTTGAGGACCTCGGAGACATCGCCGGGTGTCTTGAGGATGTCGATTTTGTTGACCGCGACCACGACCTTCTTGCCCCACTCGCGGATCCGCTCGAGGAAGACCCTCTCGGACTCCGAAAATGGACGGTCGGCCGAGGTCACAAAGAGGACCAGATCCGCCCGGGGAACATAGTTGCTGGTCAGGGTCTCGTGGGTGCGATCCAGGGCGTTGGTCCCGGGGGTGTCGACCAGGCTGAGTTGACGGAGGATCTCCACCGGGGCGGCGAGCTTCTCGGAGACCGAGTCGATGACTGCGTGGTCGTCCGTCTCACCCCAGGTGAGGACGTGGATCTTCGCCGTTGTCGGCGTCACGCCCTCGACGAGGAGCTCCCGGCCGAGCAGTGCATTGATCAACGCCGACTTCCCGGCATTGAACTCACCGACGATGACCAGCAGAAAGAGCTCGTCGAGCTGGCGCAGGCTTTCTGCGAGGGCCCCGCGCTCGTCGGCGGCGACATCGTTGCGCTCGAGTGCCGCCGAAACTTCAGTCAGCAGATCCTTCTCGTCGCGCAACAGCTCGTGTTGTTCCGGAGTCAAGATGGTGTCAAGCATGGCTAGGAGTTTAGCGCGCCTGCGCGCGCAGACTCAGAATTCTCAGTTTTCAATTCTCAATTCTCAATTTCATCGCAGGGTTGCCAGGCGGCACCTGGATGCGATTGAGAATCGCGAACTGGGCTCCATCAAACGTACTCGAGAGACGAAGGGTCGTTGCGATGAAATTCAAAATTCATAATTGAGAATTCATAATTAGTAGCCTGCGGCCATCCCGTCCTTCCGCGACTCGCTGGCGCCGGCGTAGACGCCGGTTTCAGGGTTGCGGCGGATGGCCTGATAGCCACCATAGCCGACCGGGGTGATCTCCTCGATCCTGTGGCCCCGGCGCATGAGCTCGCGCCTGATCTCGGCCGAAACCCCTGATTCCAGGTGGACCACGCCACCGTTGGTCATGATGGTTCCGGTAGGTGCGGACGATCCGGTGTGGCGGAATCGATCGGCGTCGCCGGCCTCCTGGAGGTCCATCCCGAAGTCGACCATGTTGATCATGATCTGGATGTGGCCCTGGGGCTGCATGTCGCCGCCCATGACGCCGAATGCCATGTCGGGCACGTCGTTTTCTCCCATGAACGCGGGGATGATGGTGTGGAAGGGTCGTTTGCCCGGGGCGAGGACGTTGGGGTGGCCCTTCTCGAGGGTAAAGAGCGCGCCCCGATCCTGGATTCCAAAACCGAGTTCGGGCACGACATAGCCGGATCCAAAGCCGGTGTAGTTGGACTGGATCAGCGAGACCATCTGACCGGACGAATCGGCCACCACCAGAAAGGTGGTGTCGCCGTGGTTGAAGTGAGGATTGCCGGGTTCAATGCTCTTCGCCGCGTTTTTCATGTCGATGAGCGCCGCACGCTCAACCGCGTACTCCTTGCTGATGAGCTCGGCCACCGGAACCTCATTGATCGACATGTCGGCGTAGAACCGCGCCCGATCCTCGTAGGCGATTTTCTTGGCCTCGATGAGCAGGTGCCAGAAATCGGGATTATCCCGACCCATGGCCGCGAGGTCGTAACCCTCGAGCAGATTGAGAATCTGCAGTGCGGCGATGCCCTGGCCATTGGGAGGCAGCTCCCACATGGTCCAACCACGGTATGTGGTGGAGACCGGCTCGACCCACTCGCTGGTGTGGTCAGCAAGATCGGCCAACGAAAAGAACCCGCCGACTTCGTCCGAATATGCGACGATCGCTTCTGCGGTTTCACCGCCATAGAAAGCGTCCCGGCCGTCGTCGGCGATCCGCTTCAAGGTGGCGGCCAGAGCAGGGTTGGCGAAGACTTCACCCTCGGCCGGAATCGTCCCGCCGGGTATGAAAACCTCGGCAAAGCCGGGCATGTCCTTGAACTTCGCCGCACCTCGAGCCCAGGCTGCCGCGATCACCCGGGGCACCGGAGCGCCTTCACGCGCGGCGGTAATAGTGGGTTCGAGGAGCCTGGCCATGGGCAGGCGACCGAACTTCCGGTGCAGTTCGAACCAGCCATCGACACACCCGGGGACCGTCCACGAGTAGGGAGAGTAGACCGGAATCGTCCCATCTGCTTCGGCGGGCACCTTGGTCGGAGTCAAAGCCGCCGGAGCGCGCCCTGAGCCGTTGAGGCCGTGCAGAGTTTCGGTGCCCGGGTCCCAGACCATGGCGAAGATATCGCCACCAAGACCGCAGGAGACCGGTTCCATTAAGGCGAGCGCCGCGTTGACCGCGATGGCCGCATCGACGGCGCTGCCGCCTTCCTTGAGAACCGCTATGCCGATTTCTACGGCGAGGGGGTGCGCCGCCGCGACCATCCCGTGTTTGGCATGGACGACGGATCGTGTGGCGAACGAGTGCCCCTCGGGTCGGTCTGCGGCATGAATCGAGCCGGTCGTCAGAAGGGCAGCCATCATCACCAGAGTAGCGCGTCGCATTCAAACCCCCATCGCACGGTATTCATGGTACGACGACCTTGCGGGATCATCACCTGGCGCCTCCCCCGCCCACGACCGTAACAGGACACGAAAAACACCCTCCACCGGGAGTGCCGGGTACGCAATTGTGCAGGCACAACCACCCGACACAGCGAAGCGCTCCGCACAATTACGCTACCGGGCACTCCACGGCCAAGGTGCTGGGAGCATCTCTCCAAGCTCGCCACGAGGCCGCCGGCGCGCGATCACCGGGGTAACCCTCCCATCAAAAAACCCCAGAATGAACCCCCAGAAAGC
>Ga0316198_10000754_pt1 | contig 17741 bp, 15 predicted proteins | sample OudBieAanoxic_MG_FD_204935 | JGI IMG/M metagenome (GOLD analysis project Ga0316198, IMG submission 204935) | Coastal sediment microbial communities from Oude Bieten Haven, Netherlands - site A anoxic | ecosystem: Environmental > Aquatic > Marine > Coastal > Sediment | place: Netherlands...
TGGGATCGAGATCCGCTTCCTTGACTGGGTAGCCCCAGTCTTCCGTCAACAGCACCATGATCGCATCGGCACCTTCGGTGGTTCCGCGGTCGATGAGTTGTCCATCTTCGTTGTAGCTGAGTTGTACGTTCTGCGCCTCGCTGAACGACTGGAGCGAGCCGTACCCATCCTGCACCTGGGTGTAGGCCACTCCACCTCCGACCACGAAGAGCAGACCGATCACTGATAGGACGATTCCGAGTGTGCGGAGCCGTTTTGCCATTTGTTGCCTCCTAGCGGCGGTTTGTGATTGGATTCACGAAGGCGAAGTTAATCGTACTTCGTCGATAAACGATAGGGTCATGAGTCCCAAAGATGAGGGACTTCTGGGACGTGCCAATCCGGTCGTCGAACCATTGGGGTTCGGCGATCGACGATGAACGGTCTTTTGGCCCCATGTCCTACCTGACTCACCTTGATACGCTCGCCGACATGGAACTCAGACCCCCGCCGGCGTGTCTCGACGACGACCCGCCGGTTGATCCCGAGCCCCTCACCTGCGAACGGATGGCAGCGATCGCCAAGGCTATGGGGCACCCTTCGCGCATGGAGATCATCGAGTTCTTCCGTGAGTGCAAACCGCTCACGGTAGGAGAGATCGCCGCCCACCTGGACCTGGCTCAATCAACGGTTTCCGAACACCTCAGGATCCTCCGGTCGGCAGAGATCCTGAGAACCGAGGAGGACGGCCCGCGCACCTGGCATTGCCTCAATCGCGTTGTCCTCAGGCGATTCGCGCGCGATACCGAGTCCACAACGATCCGCACCGACCGCTAGGTGCGCCGGGAGAGCGGTCGCGAAATGACGACGATCGGGCCACAAGCACACCTCAGCCGTCGTTCTCCACGCGGATCGAGGCGGATATGGCACTGATGATCTCGGGGTTCGCAGCCAAGAGGTCCGCCAGCACCTCCCCGGTGCAGACCGCGGTGACGAGCACCATGGTCCACACCGCACCGAGGCCCGGAATCAGACCGATGGTGAGCACCAGCGGGATCCCGGCGAGTCGAGCACGAATCGCCGACTGACGTAGGTGCTCTTGCTCCGGCCGCACCGAGGCAAGCTGGATGGAAGCCATCGATGCAAACGCAAACGCCACCGACACCACCAGGAGCCACCGACTGCTACCGGCGTAGCCATAACCGTGGTCGGCTCCAACGATGGCAAGTTCCACTGACACACCGAACACGGCGAGAGCCGCCGCGAGCGGAAGGTGGCTGTAGATCCACACCGTCGGACGCCAGTTCTTCCCCTCCCCTCGCCTTCGGATCACCGATCCATCGAGGTGTTCGAAGTTGATCCACCACAAACACGTTGCGGCCCCAAGCCCGAAGATGCCTACCAGCGTCGTCTGTGTCTGCCAGGCGACGTGGCTCAGTCCGACGGTTACGGCGACGATCGACTCGCCGAGCACGAGGATGGTGAACAGGCCAAACCGTTCGGGAAGATGCGACCGGTCGAGTGGTGCAGCGGCTTGGATCTTGCGGACCGCAAAAGGTGTCGCGAGGTCGACGGCGAATGCCAGGCCCCACAACCAGAAGCGCACCGGCTCCGGGGTGAAGATCGAGGTCAGCCAGACCACGGACGCCGCTCCGAACCCGATGAGATACCCACGCACCAGTGCACGGGTACCCGGCACATGCCGATAGGCCCGGGCATACAACAGCAAGAGCGTCATCCGGGCGGCCGTGTAGCCAAGTGCAAAAGCCTGCGTTGATCCTGCCTCGCCCAGCGAGAGTGAAACGGCAATCACGGCCACGGCCACCATCTGGGCGCCGGCGAGGAGCCGGTAAATGAGATCGTCCGTGTCGTACCGGTCCGCGTAGAAGGTGTGGCTCGCCCACAGCCACCACACGAGCGCGAAGTAGGCGAGATAGGAAACGATGGCGGCCCACGAAACCTCGTGGACGAGCCGCGTACCCATCATCGCCACGGCGGCGACGAACACGAGGTCGTAGAAGAGCTCGAGCCACGTTGCGGTACGTTCCGACTCCTTGGCAGTCCGCAGGCGCGGTGGTGCGATCGCCGCGAACTTCACAACGGCACCACGACGCCGGGTGCGGCGACATCGGTGTTCGGGAACCGCCGTCTGGCAAGCGCCACGATCGAGTCGGCGTCGTCATCGGTCGTGCGGGGGTCCAGGCTCGTTAGGAGCAGCCGCTCCGCGCCCGCCGCCTCGGCGGCATCAATCGCGCCCTCCCATGTCGAGTGGCCCCATCCCCGCCGGATCGCCACCTCGGCGGGTGTGTATTGGGCATCGTGAACAAGGACGTCCACGCCGCTGATCGCCCTGGTGATCGATGCGTCGCGCTCGGTCCCGGCTTCATGATCTGTCACGACAGCAACACTCGCCAAGGGCCCGTTCACACGGTAGCCGACGGCCCCTTGGGGGTGCTCGACCTCGAACGGCGTGACGACCAGCCCCCGGACCTCAACAGGCCGCCCGATCGTCTGGAACCGAACATTCCCGGCATTGGCCAGCGATACCGGGAACCAGGGCGGGGTGATGACGGAATTGAGCGAGCGCTCCGGTCCACCCGGGCCGTGGATGAGGATCTCGGTATCGCCCGACCACAACGCCTCGAACATCGAGAGGCCCTGGATGTGATCCCAGTGGTAGTGCGTGAGGAACACATCGATCGAAGGCGAGAGCTCGAGGCCGTGCATTGCGTGGGCGATGAGGCCGGTGCCGGCATCGATGAATCCGACGATCTGGTCGTCGCTCGCGAGCGCGAACGACGATGTGTTCCCTCCGTATCGGACGAATTCGGCTCCGGACACGGGAATGGACCCGCGACTGCCGAGCACCACGATCCGCGGACCTTCCGACACCTCTCCGCCTTTCTCGCGAAGTGTTCTGAGCGTAGCGAAGCGCTCGCCGTCCGTGGGGAACGGCACCGCGATAGGATCGACCAAGGCGACCGACCATCCCCAAGGAACGTATGAGCAAGCCAGTGATCCTGGCCGTCGACGACGACCCGCAAGTGCTCGCGGCAGTCCGACGCGATCTCCGATCTCGCTATGGATCGACCTATCAGGTCATCGCAGCCGCTTCGGGGCCGGAGGGACTCGAGACCGTGCGGGAACTCAAGGAACGATCGCGGACGATCGCCGCGTTTGTCATTGACCAGCGTATGCCGGAGATGACCGGCACCGAATTCCTTCTCGCTGCCCAGGAAGTGTTCCCCCAGGCCAAACGGCTGCTGCTGACCGCCTATGCGGACACCGAAGCAGCGATCCAGGCGATCAACGATGTGGGCCTCGATCACTACCTCCTCAAGCCGTGGAGTCCCCCGGAGGATCACCTGTATCCAATCCTCGACGACGTGCTCGATGATTGGCAGGCACACGCGGACGTGCCATTCGACGGGATCCGCGTGTTCGGCACCACGTGGTCACCTGCCACCTACGAGACCAAGGCGTTCCTCGCCCGCAACGAGGTGCCGTATCTCTTTGTCGACATCGAACGAGACGACGAGGGCGCTCAAGCCGTGAAGACGGTTCACGCAACGGAAGCCAAGCTTCCGGTTGTGATCCTCCCGGACGACTCGGTCCTTCTCCAACCATCAAAGGCCGAGCTAGCTGCTGCCGCGGGCATCCACTCGACCCCCGAGGCGCCGTTCTACGACCTCGCGATCGTAGGCGGCGGACCTGCCGGGCTTGCTGCAGCGGTATATGGCGCCTCCGAGGGCCTATCGACGGTACTGCTCGAACGAGAGGCGCCGGGCGGCCAGGCCGGGACGAGCTCGCGTATCGAGAACTACCTCGGGTTCCCCAAAGGTGTGAGCGGCGCAGACCTGGCGCGCCGTGCGATTGCGCAGGCGACCCGCCTTGGGGCTGAGCTGATCACGCCGGCCGAGGTAGCGGCGGTGCACTTCGGTCATTCGGTGAAGACCATCGTCTTGACCGATGCAACCGAACTCAAGTGTCGGTCCCTCGTGATAGCGAGCGGCATGACGGTTCGGAAACTCGACGTCCCCGGATACGCAAGGTTCGAGGGTGCGGGCGTCTACTACGGGGCAGCGGCGACGGAGGCAGCGACCTACCGGGACCACCCCGTCTATGTGATCGGCGGGGCCAACTCCGCCGGTCAGGCTGCCGTCATGTTCTCAAAGACATCTTCGAAGGTGACGATGGTGGTCCGCTCAGAATCCCTGCACGAGAAGATGTCGCAGTACCTCGTCGACCAGATCGCAGCGATCGAGAACATCGAGGTTCTCACCAGCACCCGAGTCGTGGATGTCGAAGGCTCCACGACCGTCGAGCGAATACGGCTCCAGAACCTGAAGTCTGAATCGGAAGAGGCCAGACCGGCATCGGCGTTGTTCATCTTCGTTGGAGCTGTGCCCCATTCGTCGTTCCTCGAGGGCACCGTGGCCATGAACGACCGAGGTTTCGTCTACACCGGTTCGGACGTCACGACGTTCACAACGGATTGGAGTCTCGACCGCGATCCGTACCCGCTCGAAACCTCCGCGCCGGGAGTGTTCGCCGCCGGCGACGTCCGGGATGGGGCCGTTCGTCGCGTCGCCTCGGCCGTCGGCGAAGGTGCGGTGGCGGTCACGCTCGTTCACAGATATCTCGATACCGTGTGAGCCCGTTCGACCTCCGCTCCGTCGACCTCTTCTCCGGTCTGGGTGACGCCGCGCTCTCCCAGCTGAGCAACAATGCGACCGCGTGTTCGCTCCCACAGGGTGCCACGCTCTTCGAAGAAGGTGACCCCGGCGATACCGCCTATGTCGTCACCTCGGGCGAGCTCGAGATCCTCAAGGCATCGGCCGATCAGTCCGTTCGTATTGCAGTCTCGGGGCCCGGGATCATCGTCGGCGAGATGTCCCTTCTCACCGGAGAGCCGCGCAGTGCTTCGGCTCGCGCACTTGTCGACACTGAACTCGTCTCGATTCCGAAAGCCACCCTCGATGCGCTGCTCGAGTCGGACGCACGCGTGGCACACGCGCTCTTCGACGTGTTCATCAGTCGCTGGCGTGAACAACAATCGCGCCTTCGCCAATCCGAGCACATGGCTCAGATCGGGGTGCTCACCGCGGGCCTTGCTCATGAGATGAACAACCCGGCCGCCGCGGTGACGAGAGGATCATCCCTGCTCGCGGCAGCCGTTGAGCAAAGAGTGGCAGCGGAAGCAACGGTCCCAAACGGCGCGTACGTACCGAGTCCTTCGGCAGCCACCCCACCGACAAGCCCCATGGAACGAGCAGAGATCGAGGATTCTCTCGAGACGGTGCTCGACGGATACGGGATCGAGGAAGCGTGGCGTGTTGCGCCGCTCCTCGCAGAAGCCGGCTACCGAGTCGGCGACCTCGACCTGCAGGGCGCAACGGCGGCAGAGGTTGTCGAGGCGATGGCCTCGCGCGCCGAAGTCAACGCGCTCATTGCCGAGGTGGCCGAGGGCTCACGACGGCTCAGCGAGCTGGTCACGGCACTCAAGTCGTACTCCTATCTGGATCAGGCACCGGTTCAGAACGTCGATGTGGCCCGCGGGATCGAAGACACACTGCTGATCCTCAAATCGAAGACGAGCGACCTCGAGCTCACGCGCGACTACGAACCCGACCTGCCGATGATTGAGGCCTACGGGAGCAGACTCAATCAAGTGTGGACCAATCTCATCGACAACGCGGCAGACGCGATCCACGATGCCGAGATCGCGGATGGCAGGATCGCCGTGACTGCTTCAGCTCTCGATGACTCCGTCGTGGTCGTGGTCGCGAACAACGGTCCCGAGATCCCCCAGCCGTTGCAGGACCGCATCTTCGAAGCGTTCTTCACGACAAAAGAACCGGGGCGCGGAACGGGCCTGGGCCTCGACACGGTCTATGACATCGTGGTCAACCAGCATCGGGGAACGATCAAGGTCGACTCGAATGCGGAACGGACCACGTTCACCGTCTCACTCCCGATCCGGGCATCCGATACCCAACCAGCTTGATCGCTATCTCGGCCGGCAGGCGGCCACGGATCTGCGCCGGTTCTCACCGGATTCTCATCCCTCTCAAGGGCACCACCGTGCAACCGAAACTACCTTGGTGGGTATGCGCACCACCGTTCTCACCAGCTTGGTTCTCGTACTGGCCCTCGCGGCCGCTGCTTGCTCCGATAGTGTTGATTCAGCAGAGATCGCCAGCCTCGAGGCAGATTCGGCGAACACATCGGAAGATGCTTCCGCCTCCGACGCCGGCGGCGACCCGGTCGCTCAGTCGGAGGCAGCCATGCTCGCTTTCACGCAATGCCTGCGTGATCAGGGCATCGACGTCGATGATCCCACGATGGACGCTGACGGGAACATGCAGCTCCCGCCAATCAACATCGAGGTGCCGGACATCGTGGCGGATCCCGACGAGGCGCCGGACATGTCCGAGTTCGAAGACATGATCGCTCCGTGCGAAGAACACCTCGAAGGGGTCGTGAGCACGTTCAGCACAGCTGACACGACCGGGATCGAAGACATGCTCCTCGCGTACGCCGAGTGCATGCGGGACAACGGTGTTGACATGCCGGACCCCGATTTCTCGTCGGGCGGGGGCGTCATCGACCTCGGCGCAATCGGCGGGGAGGACTTCGAAGCAGCCGAGGCCGCATGCAGCCCGCTGCTGGCAGATCTGGGGTACAGCGGCTGACGACCCACGCGCTCGCGCGTGCCGATCGAATTCGCGTACCCAGGGTTCACCACGTTGTATTTGGCGCTATGAGCCCACGGAATGGGTCGAGCCGGAAACACCGCGTGAACCGCGGGCTCACAACGCCGAATAGGACGCCTACAACCTGGGTACGCGTTGTCAGAAAGGGTCCGACACTCGAAGCTGACGGTCAGCCCGTGACGGCCTCGTCCCACTCGAGGACCCAGGCGGCGTAGGCGCCGGGCCACGACCCTTGGGGTACTTCGGCGCGATAGCGCTCATCAGCTTGGACGAGCCACTCCTGGAGAGTGTCGACGGACGGGTTTGACTCGAGCAGACGCAAGCTCTGGCCATACATGTGTTCGGCATACCACCGAGACCACCCAGGGTTCGGGCCGCCGTAGACGGCATGGTGGGCGCGTCCGGTGGCGACAAGCAGGTGACGGAGTTCGTGTTGACGGCTCTGAACATCCATGCTCGAAACGTACCGAAAGCGGAGTCGAAGTCAATGGGCATGGCCGGCATGCGGCTATCAACATCGGGGCGAAAGCTCAAGCACCGTCTGGTGCCGATTCGTAAACTCGCCAGGGTGGACCAACGAACCGATCTCCCAACGGGCACCGTCACCTTCATGTTCACCGACATCGAGGGATCAACAGCGATCGTGGCGGAGCTCGGTGACGGCGCAGCAAGACTCTTCTTGGCTCACGCGGACACGATCCGTGCGGCCGTCCATCAGCATCGCGGCGTTGAAGTCGGGACCGAGGGCGACTCGTTCTTCTGTGTGTTCCCGTCGGCCACGGATGCAGTTGCCGCCGCAATCGCCACCCAACGAACCTTGAACGATCACCCGTGGCCACCGGGACACAGCCTGCGAGTTCGCATCGGTCTCCATACCGGGTCCGGGACACTCGGTGGCGACGACTACTTCGGTTTGGATGTCCACCGGGCTGCCCGCGTGAGCGCTACAGGGCACGGCGGCCAGATTGTGGTGTCGGCGGCAACAAAGGCCGTCGTTGAACGAGACCTGCCCCCGGACGTCGCAGTGCGCGACCTCGGGCTCTACCAACTGAAGGATCTTGCGGAGCCCGAGCACCTCTACGACTTGGTCGTTGATGATCTTCCGTCTGAATTCTCGGCGCTCAACACTGCGGCTGCCATCGGCCCGGGACTCCCCGAACCGCTGAGCCGCTTCATCGGACGCACCTCCGAGGTCGACGAGATCACGACGCTCATGGCGACGTCGCGATTGGTCACGTGCACCGGACCGGGAGGCGTCGGCAAGACTCGCCTCGCGCTCCAGGTTGCCGCCCGTATCGCCGACCGCTTCGACGCGGCCTGCTTCGTGCCACTCGCCCCGATCACCGAACCGGATCTTGTCGCGCCAACCATCCTGAGGGCGCTCGAAGTGCCGCCGACGGGCGAGAGCGCGGAGGATCGACTCACCGCCTTCCTCGCGGACAAACGCTGGCTTCTCATCCTCGACAACTTCGAGCAGGTGGTGGATGCTGCCCCCGTCGTTTCGGCCATCCTCCAGGCCGGGCGGGGTGTCTCGGTCCTGGCAACTTCGAGGACCGCCCTGCGCATCGCAGGGGAACAGGAGTATCCGGTTCCACCGCTCGCCGTCGCGGAATCGGATGAAGCGGCCGGAATCGAACCACTGCTCGAGTCGGAAGCTGTCCGGCTCTTCATCGATCGAGCGCAGGCCGTACGGCCTGACCTCGCCCTGGATGATGAAACGGTCGAGGCGATCGCCGACATCACGCGATCGCTCGATGGCCTTCCTCTTGCGATCGAGCTCGCTGCGGCGAGAGTCCGCGTCGTCGCGCCTCCCGATCTGCGCTACCGGATGAGCGACATGCTCAATCTGCTCACCACGGGATCACGCGATGTCGATGAACGCCAACGCACCTTGCGCAACACCATCAGCTGGAGCTACGAACTGCTCAACGTCAGCCAACAACACCTGCTCGAAGACCTCTCCGTCTTCAGGGGCGGCGCCGCGCTGGACGCCATCGCAGCCGCTTTCGGGGCCAAGTCGGAGGATTGGGAGTGGCTGGATGATCTCGACAACCTCGTCGGGCACAGCTTGATCGACCGCCCCGAGACCTCGTCGGAGTCACGATTTGTGCTCCTCGAGACCATTCGGGAGTTCGCTGCAGAACGCCTGGAGGATCGGGGGGCAACCGCCGCCGTTTCCGAGCGGCACCTTGCCTGGTTTCTGGAGCTAGCGGAACGAGCCGCAGAGAACCTGAAGACAGTTGATCAGGGGACCTGGCTGGCGGTGCTGGATCGAGAACGTGACAACCTGAGAGGCGCGATCTCGTGGGCGACTCGCACAGGCGACACCGAACGCGCGTCGCGGCTCGTCCTCGCCTTGTGGAGGTACTGGCACATGCGAGGCCCTATTGCGGAAGGTGCCGTGCGCGCTCATGATGTGCTGGCAATGGAGGGCCTCGCCCGAGACGACCGCCTTCGGGCACTGGAGGCTGCGGGGGGATTGGCGTGGTGGGCAGGCGACATGCAGGCGGCCTCATCTCACTATCTCGAGGCGCTCCGCCTCGGTCGGGAGGTCAGGAGTGATGAGGCGCTCGCCAACGCGCTCTACAACGCCGGCATGGCCATGAGCTTCAAAAGCCCCGGCGACGGCACGGAGCTCCTGACAGAAGGCCTCGGCATCGCCGAGCGGAGCGGCAACACGCAGGCCGCGTCCCAGTGCCGCTGGGGGCTCTCTTCGGTGTACCAGTTCGAGCACGACTTCGAGCGAGCCCGCCAGGAACTCGTCGTCGCACTCGCCGGTTTTCGATCAACCGGGGACGTGTTCATGACGAACTGGACGCTGCGAGACCTCGGCAGTGTCGAGATGGTGCTCAACCGGCTCGAGGAAGCCGACGCCCACCTCTCATCCGCACTTCATTTCTTCTCTTCGACCGGCGATCTGTCTGGAACCCTGGGCCTGCTGCGCGACCGCGCCCGCCTTTTCGCTATGCGCGGTGATGCAGACCGCGCGTTGAGGTTGATCGGTGCAGCAGAAGAACACGAACGCAAGACCGGCCTCAACTTGGGCCAGTTCGAGCTCGAGGCGCTCGGTATCGACCACCCGCTTGTCGTCGATGACGAGGACGCCGCCGAGCGATCGAAAGGGGTAGGGCGAGCCTGGACGATCGACGAGGCGGTTGCCTACGCACTCGAGTCGGCGTGACAGCGTTCCTATTCAGGGTTTGCCGAGGTCTCCACAGCTGCAATCGCCGGGAGCCCCTTGGGCACACACGCCGCGGGCTCGGGTGTTGCCGTGCCTTCGAAGAAGTCGGCCGGCGTGTTGCTGCGGCGCACCAACCACACGATCGGGATTGCCGCCACGGTGATGGCGCCTCCGACCACGTAGGCCGCGGAATACGACTGACGTTCGGAATAGACCCCAAGTCCCGCCTGCCCGCCGACCGCGCCGATGCCGCCGATCATCGAGTCGAACGAGACCACCGTCGCCCGCTGGGCCGACGGAGTCATGCCGTGGATGAGGGCCTGGCGCACCGGCATCTGGACACCCATCGCAATCGAACCGACGAGGAGGAAGGCGAGAGCGATCGGGAAGCTCGTCGCCCAACCAACACCGATCGACGTGAGGGAGAACGCTGCAGCGGTCCACAGAAGGATTGTCGTCCGCCGGCCGCAGAACCGGGTGATGAGTTGCACCAGGCTGTTCCCAATGATCATCGCGACCGCGAGGAGCGCTGCGACAACCCCGGCGACCCAGACGGCGTCGCGGTCCAGGAGTTCCAGGAAGTACGGCTGCCAGGCGTACCAGGCCCACATGAACACGCCGCCCTGGATAGCGCCCGCGATCATGATGAGCCGGAGTGGACGATTCCTCCACCCGAACCGGACGCCGGCCGCAGCTACAGCGTTTGCCTCAGCCGGAAGTGTGCGCCACGTGATCGGCTTCGATTGGAAACCGATGTCGTGCATCCCGAAGAACGCGAGGACAAAGAGAAGCAGCAGGAGCACAGAACGCACGACGAAGGGAATCGCGAGGTCGATCTGACCAAGCAGCCCTCCCCCGATTGTGCCCACCAGCATCGCTGCGCCGCCGATCATCTGCCCGTTGGCGAAGACACGATCCATCGCACCTTCGTACCCCAAACCCCGAACGCCGTCGACGAGCCACGCTTCCATCGCCCCCGAATAGAACGTGTAGCCAAGCCCAAGGAACACGGAAACGACCGAGAAGGCGACTACTCCCCCGCCTATCTCGGCGAGTGCCACATAGGCAAGGGTCGATGCCGCGAGCACAAGCACGGACAGCAGAAAGGAAACGCGCCGCCCCACTGTGTCGGCCACAACGCCGGTCGGGATCTCGAACAGCACCGTCCCGACCGAGAAAGCGGCATTGGCGAAGAAGACCTCCGCGATCGAGAGGCCGGCGTCGAGGAGAAACAGCGTGTTGATTCCCCAGATGATCGAAGCGGCGAGCGTGTAGATCCCGGCGTAGGTGTAGTAGCGGTGAATGAGTGCACGCGCGGCAGCAGGCATTGTTGAAGCGGTCGCCATCGGGCAATCCTACGCGCGCCGTGCCGCTCCCGGGGGCTGTCCGTTGACGCCCTGCGGGCCGTCGTCCACGCTCTGGAGTGACGGCGCCGTCTCGGGTGCCGGGGTTGGTTGAGTGCAGATCAACGGGTTCGACGGGATCGACTTCGCGTCCGCCGACCCAGCCCAGTATGAACACGTGGCGCAGAAGCTGGCTGCGCCGGGAGGACCTTGGCCGCCTCGAGCCGGGGGCTCCCGCCGGTGTGTGCATCCTCGACGACGCATTCCGGGTGACCCGGACCCTGGTCGGCGGGGCTGAGTCGTTTGTCGCTGACACCCCACTTTGACGAGCGACTAGGTTGGCCGCACAACCTTGCGTTCTCGGGAGAAACTGGTCATTGGCACACACTCGTTCACGACCCTCGCCACAGAGCAGCGCGAGGCGGTCCACGGCGGACACGGCGTTGGCCCGATGATCAACGCCATCAAGTGCGCCATGGCTGGGAGACAACGGGCGTCGGTCGGCGGCGAGAGGCGCGGCCGTACGACTCAGAACTGCATCGCGCTGGACCGCCGCCGGAACGACCATGTGATCACCAGGGATGAGCCACCTCCGCTGGTCGCGTAGAGCCAATGCGGAGCGACAAAGAAGCACCAGCACCATGAACAGAATGACAGCCAACGCATGGCCATGCAGCTAGAGATCTTCGACGACGACCAATGGGCTGACAGGGTGGCTCAACGGTGGGCGACGATCATGCAGCGGAATCCTTCGGCGAGAATCTGCCTGCCCGCCGGTGAGACGCCGCGACCTGCATATGCGGTCGCCGCTTCGGTGATGGACCTCGACGCCGCCACGGTCTTCATCCTCGACGAGTTTGACCTGCCGCCGGGTAATCCGGCCCGCTGTGATGAAATGATCCAGCACGACCTGCTCAACCTGCTGACGCATCAACCGAAGGCTGTCCACCGCCTGGACCCCTCTGCCCAGGATCCGGACGCTGAGTGCCGCCGGTTTGCGTCGCTCGTCGCCGATGGTGGATTGGACCTCACGCTGCTTGGCCTCGGCGGGAACGGCCATCTCGGGCTGAATGGGTCCGGCACCCCTGCCGACGCACCGACGCGAGTGACCCGTCTTGCGTCTTCGACCGCCGAAGCGGCGAGCCGCCACGGCGCGGATGCGGAACCGAACTGGGGAATGACCCTCGGAGTGGAGGCGATCCTCGATTCAGACGAGGTCTGGCTGCTCGTCACCGGATCCCACAAGGCCGACATCCTCGACCGAACCCTGAACGGCCCGATTGGACCGGACGTCCCTGCAACCTACCTACGCGAACACCCCAATGCGGTCGTGTTCGCGGACCGGGCAGCAGCGAGCAAGTAGACACGAGACAAAGGGCGGTGAGGGCTTGGTGGTTTTCATCCCTACGCAGCTACAACGCTGCTGGCCGTACCTAGGAGCTCCGGCGCGCCAGACGCGACGATACGCGCTCTGATCGTTCTCAGCATGGGCGCGATCGAACCCGCGTCGACACGCGATACTCCGAGGATCGCGCGATCGGCGAGGGCGTCGTGCATCAGAACCCGTTTCTACCACGCTCGGTGCCGGCAGCCCTCATCCGGGTGTCGTCTGGCTGGTCAGCCAAGCTGAGAAGTCTCGGCTCGAATCGAAGTACTCATCGGGTCCGGAACGGCGGAGCGCTTCGACGTCCGTGTGGTCGGACCATGCGGCGGCAACCGCGATCGTCCCCGCTTTGTGTGCCTCGATTGCGTCGTGCGGATGATCGCCGATGTAGACCACGGCCGCCGGTGGGACGCCCCATCGCTCGAGAATGTGGGAGATCTTCTGTGCCTTGATCGCCCCGTCGATCGATCCCGCCTCGACCGCATCGAACGCGTCTTCGATGCCGAGAACCTCGAGGGAGATCTGCGCGCTCCGGGGCCCCTTGCCGGTCACCACAGCTGCCGGGATGCCAACGGTGCGGAGATGCTCGAGCAGTGGACGGATTCCGGGAAACGGCTCCGGCACAGAAACGTGGAGGCGCTCATACTCGGAGAGGAACGTCTCGACCGACTCTTCCCACTCAGGACCGACGGCTGCGCGAAGCACACCCTCCTCGGTCGGGCCCCAGAGCGCCACGACCTCGGCCGGGTTGAGGTGGTCTCCCGTGTGAGCCTTGATGGCGTATTGGAACGCCTCGATACAAACGTCGAGCGTGTCGGCCAACGTCCCATCAAGATCGAATATGACACCTTGCAGCATCCCGGACTCCCTACTCAGAACCGGTGGACTCGACGACTCGTGACGGACGACGCTAGCGCATTCAACCCCATTCCTCCCCCTGAGCCTGAATCGCCGGTTGGTGGCGGCGACGTGCGTGGATCAGCCCTCTGCCACAACGGACTCGGCCCTATTCCTCACCCTCAGCGGGAGGTGGCAGCGGCAGAGCCTCCGCGAACGCGACGCAACGGTTCGCCGTGTCGGATCGTGTCGAGAACCTGGGCGGAGCCGCTGACGGAGGGGGTCGAAGCGCTCCGGTGCGCGACCCGTTCGGACGCGGCGCGTCTCCATAGGTCGCGGAACCCCTTGGCCCCTCCGCCGCTTGGCATGAGAATACGATGGAGTCCCGCGATCGAAGGAGGATCATGGCCATCATGTTCGAGTTCGACATCTCGCTGCGTGGGGTTGTCGAACCGGCGTGGCGTCGCATCCGAATCTCGCAGAATGCTTCGTTCATGGATCTCCACGTCGCGATTCAGGATGCCTGCGGGTGGCAGAACTACCACCTCTTCCGATTCGAAGACGATGAGGGCTTGGCGATTGCCACAATTCCCGACCCGGATTGGGCGGACCCGGACCCCGATGCCGAGGAAGTTCTGATCCGGTCGTGCTTCCCTGCGTCACTCCGGTGCACCTACCTCTACGACTTCGGCGACGGATGGACCCACGACGTCGTGTTTTGCCAGGTGGTCGAAGAGGAAGGGAAGTCGTTTCGCAGGCTCGTTGCGGGAGCGCAGCCCTTCCCCCTCGAAGACTCCGGTGGCGTCTGGGGTTGGGAACGATGCCTTCGGATCGCGGCCCACGGTCCACGCGACGATGAGGAGCGAGAGATCGCCGATTGGCTCGGCGGTTGGTCTCCGGAGAGCTTCAACCTGCCGGCCGCTCGCAGAGCATTCGACGTCTAGGTCCCGAGTTCAGCTCTACCGCTCGACCGGTACACCGACGAGGTTGCCCCACTCGGTCCATGAACCGTCGTAGTTGCGGACCGTCGGGAACCCAAGCAGGTGGGTCAGCACGAACCACGTGTGGCTTGATCGCTCCCCGATCCGGCAGTAGGTGATGACATCGTTGCCAGGGTCGAGACCAAGGTCGGCCTGGTAGATCGTCTCGAGTTCGTCACGGTTCTTGAAGGTGCCGTCGTCGTTGGCTGCCATCTTCCACGGGACATTGGACGCTCCGGGGATGTGTCCGCCTCGCAGCGCCCCTTCCTGCGGATAGTCCGGCATGTGCATCAGCTCACCGCTGAACTCGCCGGGCGAACGCACGTCGACGAGCGGTTCTGAGGTGTCGAGGTGCGCAAGGACGTCGTCTCGGAACGCCCGGATCGGGGCATCGGAGCGCTCAACGATCGGGTACTCCCTAGCCGGCCTCGTAGTCGGATCGGTGGTCATCGACCGGCTTTCGGCGACCCACTTCTGGCGGCCGCCGTTGAGGAGACGGGTGTCACCATGGCCAAAGAGGCCGAAGACCCAGAGAGCGTACGCCGCCCACCAGTTGAAGTTGTCGCCGTAGAAGACAACGGTGTCGTCCCTGCCGATCCCCTTCTCCGACATCAGCTGGGCGAACGCTACCGGATCGCGATAGTCCCGAATCAGCGGATCGTTGAGCTCCGTATGCCAATCGACCTTCACCGCTCCCGGGATGTGGCCGGTCTCGTACAGGAGGACATCCTCGTCGGATTCGACCACCACCAACCCTGGATCATCGAGGTGTTCGGCGAGCCATCCGGTCGAGACCAGCTTGCCCGGACGTGCGTACTGCTCGAATGCTGGAGTTGTGTCGTGTGCAATCATGTGGTTCCTTCCTCCAGAACCCAATTTACACTACGGTGGTAGTGAATAACACGGAGATGTTGATGACCGCCACCGACCGCCTCAACCGGACCGTCGAGATGTTCGCCGATGCGCCGAAAGACGTGCGCCTCCTCGCGTTGCTCGACTATTCGAAACGCCTCCCGGAGCTGCCGGAACGGTTGGCCGACCACCCCGAGCTTTTCGAGGACGTGCCGGAGTGCCAGTCGCCGTTCTCTCTCGTCGTCGAACAGGACGAGGACGTGGTGCACTTCTACTTCCGGGTCCCGTTTGAAGCCCCGACCGTTCGGGGATATGCGAGCATCCTTCACGAAGCACTCGACGGCGCCCCGGGCCAGGAGATTCTCGACGTGCCGGACGACTTCTACCGGCGTATGGGTCTCCAGGAGGCGGTCTCGGCACAACGCCTCAACGGGATGGCTGCCATCCTCCGCCGCCTCAAGACGCAGGTGCAGGCACTCGATTCCTGATCGTCTCGGATCTCGGGTCTCGGATCTCGGGTCTCGGGTCTCATGTCTCGGATCTCGGGTCTCATGTTCTTCCTCTCCTCTCCCAGAAGGGCCAAATGGACCTGCCCGAGCGGTCGGGGAGGCGGATAATGGGGTGGTGACCACTTCACCCACTCCCCCAGCAACACCCGCCATCGAGGTCGACGGGATCCGGTTCAGCTACGGCGACACACCGGCTGTCGACAACGTCTCGTTCTCGGTCGCGCGCGGCGAGATTCTCGGCTTCCTCGGGCCGAACGGTGCCGGGAAGTCGACAACGATCAAGATGCTCACCGGTCAGCTCAGCCCAGAAGCGGGCACCATCGAGATGCTCGGCATGGCGATGCCGGCGCAGCGAGAGGAGATCCAGGAGCGCCTCGGGGTCTGCTTTGAGGAGAAGAACCTCTATCTGTCGATGACCGGCCGAGAGAATCTCGCATTCTTCGCGAAACTCTTTGAGGTCAAGGATTTCGACCCTGAGCCGATGATGGAACGCGTCGGTCTCTCGGCGAGGCTCGACGACCGCGTCTCGGAGTACTCCAAGGGCATGCGGCAGCGTCTCATGATGGCTCGAGCTCTCGTCAACACGCCCGACGTGCTGCTCCTCGACGAGCCCACGGACGGCCTCGATCCGGTATCCGCACTCGCCATTCGCGACCTGATCCGCAAGGAAGCCGACCGAGGATCGGCAGTGCTGCTGACGACCCACGATATGCACGAGGCCGACACCCTCAGTGACCGGGTCGCGTTTATCAACCAGGGCTCGATCCTCACGATCGACGCCCCGGAGAACCTGAAGCTCGCACATGGGCAGCGGTCGGTCCGTATTCGCACACGCCACGGGGACGGTGTGGACGAGCAGGTGATCCCTCTCGATGAGGCAGGTTCAGGCGACTTGATCCGCGACGCCGTCTCGGACGCTGACCTGATGACGATTCACACCGAAGAAGCGACACTCGAAGACATCTTCGTCGAGTATGCCGGGAGAGGCCTCGCCTGATGAACGGCTCGCGTATTGCCACCATCATCCGAAAGGACTTCGGCGAGTTCGCTCGCAACCCGTTCTTCGTGTTCATCACCCTGATCGTGCTCGTCGCGTGGGTTGCGGTGTTCTGGTTCCTCCCCGACAGCGTTGACGAGACGGTGCGTGTGGGGATCTCCCAGTCTGATCTCGGAAATGTGCTGCCTGCAGCCGACGGCGTCGAGGTGGCGGGGCTCGCCCTGGTGTCATATCCATCCGCAGCGGAGCTCCAGACGGCGGTTGAAGATGGCGACAACAACATCGTGGCCGGGATCGCCTTCCCGCCTGAGTTTCTCGCGACGTTGGCGGCAGGTGAAACCCCGACCGTCACCCTCTTCGTCCCGGCTGGCCTCCCTGCTCAGCAGGAACAGATGATGGAGGGCCTCATCGGTGAAGCGGCCTTCGGGGTCGCCGGCGTGCCCCCTCCAGTCAATCCCGTCACTGAAGCCGTGGTCTTGGGAACCGACCGAGTCGGGCAGCAGGTCTCTCTCCAGGAGCAGATGCGGCCCATGCTTCTCATCATGGTGTTGGTGGTCGAGACGTTCGCGTTGTCATCGCTCGTTGCCATCGAGATCCAGCAACGGACCGTGGTAGCCGTGCTCGCTACCCCTGTGAGCGTCGTCGACTTCCTCGCCGCCAAGGGCATCTTCGGTGTCGGCCTCGCCTTTCTCGAAGTTACGCTGCTTGGCCTTCTCATCGGAGCATTCGCCGTCAACGCCCCCGCAATCGTCGTGATCCTCCTCCTGGGCGCGATCCTTGTGACGGGACTGGGCATGATCGCCGGCTCCTACGGTCGCGACTTCATGGGGACACTTATGGTCTCGATGCTGTTCATGATCCCCCTGATGATCCCGGCGTTTGGTGCGCTCTTCCCAGGAACGTCGCCCGCCTGGATCAAGATCCTCCCGACGTACGGCTTGGTCGAGGCGGTTGTTCGGGTGA
>Ga0316198_10000755_pt1 | contig 17734 bp, 15 predicted proteins | sample OudBieAanoxic_MG_FD_204935 | JGI IMG/M metagenome (GOLD analysis project Ga0316198, IMG submission 204935) | Coastal sediment microbial communities from Oude Bieten Haven, Netherlands - site A anoxic | ecosystem: Environmental > Aquatic > Marine > Coastal > Sediment | place: Netherlands...
GAATTGCAACAAAACAGGCGGCAAACATCTGTTGAAAAATTACACACCCTTATTTCTGCTTATAGCGGTGGTTTTGGTCGGCGTCGTCCTGTACTGGCACGTAGACCGTCGCCATCAGGATTACATAGACAGCCAGGAAGCACTGACGCAACAATCGACCACGGGCACGGCAAGCCTGATCGGCCTGTATATCAAGGAGGCGCGCCGGCGAGTTGACCTGTTTACCGCGGCGGAATTGAACAACATCAGTAATCTTGCCCGAAATCCTGCTGATGAACGCTTGCAGCAACAGTTTGCGGAAAGTGTCAAACAGCACTTTCCCGAGTCCTTTGCCTCGACCATCACCGATGAAGCTGGCGAAATACTGATCGATGATTTCGACGGCAGGATTGCTGCATTGTGCGAGGCGGATATCTATCAATTTACCGAGCAAGAATCGCAGAGTGTTTTCATCCACCCCAACCCCGTTGGCTATCATTTCGACATCATGGCCCACTGGCGGGGTGGGGATGGCGACGAGGGTATTTTCTTTGTCAGTTTCAAACCAACGGAATTGGCACGTATTCTGGCCAACAGCCAGCTGCACGATCACAGGCTGATTCTACTGCACCGTAACAAGCCCGGTCTTGTTGAAGTGACTGCCGATGGTACCCGTGTTGACCTGCTGACTGAGCCGACATTGAGCGAGGAAGAGATGGCGCGCATCGCTTTCACGGTCGATGTGGCGGGTAGTCTCTGGACGCTCGCTGATTTACCCGCTACCGGGCTGTTTGCTACCCACAAGGTGACACTGCAGCGCGAGGCTGCCTCTATCTTTCTGGTGTTCCTGTTATTCAGCGGAATCATCTACCTGCTGGCCAGGCGGGCGGAGTTACGTCGCGCCAGCGCTGAACAGGCGGTCCGCCAATCCCGAATCCAGCTCGAAAAGCGCGTGGCTTATCGTACCCAGCAGTTATCCGAGATCAACACACAATTGGAATCGGAGATACACGAGCGTAATCGGGCAGAGCTGGCACTGAAGCAACAAATTGTAGAACGCGGGCAAACGGAGGATGCGCTCCGCGCATTGCATGCAATCACCTCGGCGCATGATCTTCCATTTCCGGAAAAACTCAGGGCGTTGCTTGAAAATGGCTGCCGGCAGTTCAACCTTCCGATTGGAATACTTTCGCATATTTACCAGGACAAGTATGAAGTTATTCAGGCCATCTCACCCGACAATTCCATTCCGCCCGGCAGCATTCTTGAGCTTGGTAATACCTATTGCAGCGAAACAATCAGGGCCCGCGGTCCGATCGGATTTGAACATGCAGAAGAATCGGAGTGGAAGACCCATCCCTGCTACCGGGACTTCAAACTGGAAACTTACTTCGGCATACCGGTAGTAACAGGTAACGAGGTCTACGGTACACTGAATTTCTCAAGCCCGACACCACGTGATAACCATTTCACGTCTAATGATAAAGAGGTCCTCAATCTGATGGGCCAATGGGTTGGCGGCGAAATATACCGCCAGCAAACTGAACAGGCGCTCAAAGACGAGAGAAACAGGGCGCAGCGCTATCTCGACGTTGCCGGCACTATTATTCTGGTGGTTGGTGCCGATCAGCAGGTCCACCTTATCAATAAGAAAGGTTGCCAGCTGTTAGACAAGGACGAGCAGGACATCATCGGCAGGAACTGGTTTGATACGTTCATACCGGCAGGCATCAGGGAGCACGTCAGGGGATTGTTCGAGAAATTGATGTCGCAGGAGCAGGCTCTGATCGAGTACTACCAGAACCCGGTACTGACCAGCAGCGGAGAGGAAAGGCTTATCGCCTGGCACAATACACTGCTGTATGACGATGACGGCAAGGTTACCGCAACACTGAGCTCCGGTGAAGACATTACTGTACAGAAACACGCAGAAGAGCAACTGCGCCAGCACGAAGAACAACTGCGACTGACATTGGAAAATGCGCCGATCGGTATCCTGACAACCGATTTGACGGGCAAGCTGCTCACGGTCAATCCTACCTTGTGTACTGTTTTAGGCTATTCACCTGATGAACTGACGGGCATGAGCATCAAAGACATTACCCATCCCGATGACTGGAAAGAGACCACGAAAAACTTTCAGCAGCTTATACAGGGCGACATTAAAAGCTACGAGATGAAAAAGCGCTATATCCGGCACGATGGCGCAGTCATCACTGGCAGAGCGCGTGCCGGACTCGTGCGTGACGCGCACAACGAGCCGCTGATGGTGGTGGGAGAAATTGCGGATATCACGCAGCGTGAGCGCGCGGAAACGTTGTTACGGCTGGTGGTCGAGTCAGCCCCGAATGGCATCGTCATGGTCGATTCGACGGGCAGGATAGTGCTTGTCAATGAACAGACAGAGAAATATTTCGGCTACCGGCGGGAGGAAATGCTGGGCCAGCAAATCGAGATATTGATTCCGGAACGTATGCGCAGCAGGCACCCCGGCTACCGTGGCGGCTTCATCGCCGAGCATCGCGCCAGGGCCATGGGGCTGGGACGCAACCTGTTCGGCCTGCGTAAAGACGGCAGTGAGTTCCCCATCGAGATCGGCCTCAGCCCGGTCGAGACAGATCAGGAATTGCTCATCCTCAGCGCCATCGTGGATATATCCGAGCGCGTTCAGGTTGATCACGAACTGCAGCGTATGCGCACTTACCTCAAGAATATTATCGACTCCATGCCATCGGTCCTGGTCGGCGTGGACAGTCAAGGGCGGGTAACCGAGTGGAATCAGAGTGCGGTACAAAGCACCGGCGTGCCGACCGAGCGCGCGATCGGAGAACTATTCGGCACCTTGTTTCCGGAATTCGAAACACAGCTGGAAAATATTCAGGAAGCAATCCGCAGTCACAGCCCGATACGCACAGAGCGTCTCATTACTGAGAAGAATGGGGAAACGCAGTATGCCGACGTCATGGTCTATCCACTGTTGGAGGATGGTGCGGCCGGTGCCGTGATCCGGATTGACGACATCACCAACCGGGTTCGTATGGAGCAGATGATGGTGCAGACGGAAAAGATGATGTCCGTGGGTGGGCTCGCCGCCGGCATGGCGCACGAGATCAACAACCCGCTGAGCGGCGTGCTGCAAAGCAGCCAGAATATCCAGCGCCGGATCTCTGCTGATCTGGAGGCCAACCGTCGCACCGCCGAGGCACTGGGCGTTGACCTGCAGCTGGTGTATCGCTACCTGGAAGAACGCGGCATCCTGGAATTCGTTGATTCCATCCAGCAGGCAGCCAGCCGCGCCAGCCGCATCGTGGCTGACATGCTCGCCTTCAGCCGCAGCGCGGCTACGGAGTTCCTGCCCGCAGACATCCACGAAATACTCGATACAGTGGTCCGGCTGGCTGCCAGCGACTATGATTTAAAGAAAAAATATGACTTTAAACAGGTAGAGATTGTGCGTGATTTCGATCCGGCACTCGAATTGGTGGTTTGCGACCACACCGAGATCGAGCAGGTGTTTCTCAACCTGGTCAAGAATGCCGCCCAGGCTATGGGTCACAGCAACAGCCCGCCGCCGCACCGGATTACCCTGCGTACCCGCAAGGACGATGAATACGCCCGCATCGAGGTCGAGGATAACGGCCCCGGCATGGACGAACGGACGCGGCGACGGGTGTTTGAACCGTTCTTTACCACCAAGGCTGTCGGTGAAGGAACCGGACTGGGCCTGTCGGTCTCTTATTTCATGATCACCGAGCAGCACAAGGGCACTATTGACGTCACCTCGACCCCGGGTGAAGGAACGTGTTTTACGGTACGTTTGCCACTTCATCACAAGCCGGCGTGATCGACATGTCCAGGCACACGTCAGGGCCCGATACAAACTGAACTATAATTAAAGCTGGCGAAAGAGCACTGTGATGACTGAAACAGCGAAAATTCTGACGATTGAGGACGAGTCTCCGATTCGCAGCGGCATTGTGGCCTATCTTGAGGACAGTGGTTTTACCATGTTGGAGGCCAATGATGGCCCCAGCGGTCTGGAGATCTTTCGGCGCGAAGGACCCGATGTGGTGTTGTGTGATTTACGCCTGCCAGGAATAGATGGCCTGGAGGTGCTGGCCGCTATTACCTCTGAGTCACCGGAAACCCCGGTGATCGTGGTCTCAGGCGTCAGCCTGCTCAGTTATGCGGTACAGGCACTGAAACGGGGTGCCTGGGACTATGTCACCAAGCCTATCCATGATATGGCTGTGCTGGAAAATGCAGTTCGCCGCGTGCTGAAACACGCTGAACTTGTCCGCCAGAATCGTGAATACCGTGAGAATCTGGAAACGCTGAATCGGGAGCTGACCGAGACGCTGCAGCAGTTACAGGACGATGAGGAGGCCGGCCGGGCGATTCAGTTCCAGTTGCTGCCGGAGGACAACAAGCGCTTCGGAAATTACAGGTTCAGGCGGCGCCTGTACCCTTCCATGTATCTCAGCGGGGATTTCATGGACTACTTCCCAATCGACGATCAGCATATTGGTTTCTACATGGCGGATGTTTCCGGTCACGGTGCAGCCTCGGCGTTTGTGACAGTGATGCTTCATACCCTGATTGTGCAGTACCGTGATACCTTGTGGCAGACAGTTGACATGACGATCCTGCATCCGCAGCGGGTCCTTCAGCGCCTTAACCGGGACTATTGCCGTCTGAATCTGGATAAGCACCTCACTATGCTCTACGGTGTCATCGATCTGGAGAAAAACACCCTGGTCTACAGCAGCGGGGGGCAGTTTCCCTGCCCCTTGTTGTACGATGGCGAGGAGGTGGCGATACTTGATTGCCGGGGTCGTCCTGTCGGACTGTTTGACGACGCCGAATTCAACGCCCGACAGGTCGACCTGCCGGATTCGTTTGACCTGGTCCTGGTATCCGACGGGATTCTGGAACTAATGCCGGCCGATAAACTGCAGCAACGCTACAGTGCTATCCTTTCCCGCCCGAAAGGGAAAGGTCTGGATCTCGATGAAATGACAGCCGGACTCGACGTACTGGTTGATAAACACCTGCCGGATGACATCGCCTTGATGGTGATTGACAGGAATGGCCGTAATGAATAGTGGCAAGGTATTGCATGCCACCCATGAAGGTATCCATGTGCTGCGTTTCGTCGGTGATATCCGCTACACGCTGAGTCCTTCTATCGATCGCTTTCTGAAAGAGGTATTTTCCGGTCCGCCACCAACGCATTTTTTCATCGACCTGACAGAAACAGACAGCATTGACAGTACCAATCTCGGCCTCCTTGCGCGCGTCGCCAAGTCGATGAAAAGTCTCAACGGCTCCCGGGTGACGATTTTATCGGATCGAGCGGACATCAACTCGGTGCTGACCAGTATGGCCTTTGACGAAGTCTTCGATATCGTTCCCCATACAGCGCCGGAAACCGGAGCGGAAAAGGAGTTGGCCGGACAGAGCACTGACAAGGAAACCTTGAGCCGTACTGTTCTTGAAGCACACCGTGCTCTAATTGAGCTCAGCGAGTGCAACGAGGAACTGTTTCGCGATGTGGTTACGACACTGGAAAAAAATATGGAGGAGGTTGATACCAGTAAGTCGGGAGCCAAATCAGTCAGCTAACATTGCCGGAATTCTCCAAAGCAAGCTCTGCTTCTGTTTTCATGCCGAAGTTCTTCATCAGCATTGTTGGAGGACAGAAGCCGGTAAAGGAACTCTGCAGGCAGTTGAAGCCGATAAATAAAGTGAACCATGTCCAGTAAGCGCTGTGGAATAAGGCAAGCAAGGATGTCAGCATTACCATGATGCCACCGAATGCAAACATTGCCCTCTCTATAGACATCTGTCTTTTCTCCTGTCGGGGTTGATCAGACTTTAACTCAATAGCTTTTCAGCCATGCTAAACAGGTATTGTACAGAAGTTACGATTGTTTGGGCCAGGCATTTTAAAATCTATCAAGCGCTATCGAGCGTTGAAGCGTAGAGGTGAATAAATGGTCAGTAAAGACCCCAGCGCCGCTCCATCAGACACTGTCGAACAGGCCATGAACCGAGTGCTTCAGGCCGAGCGCGATGCCGAGCAGGCGATAGCCGATTGCGAGCTTGAAGCACGCCGGATATTGCAGGCCGCCCAGCAACGCGTCAAGCGCATTGCCGACCGGACTGATGAGCGCCTTGCACTGATACAACAGCGCCTGGCTCAAAAGATCAAGGCACACATAGATGCGCTGGAACGCGCTGATCGCAGCGCGCAGCTTGAACCATCGGTATACGATCTTGATGAAGCCGGGCTTGCCACGGTGGTTCGGGAAGTTGCCGCAGAGTTGACCGGTAACAGGCGCTCTACGGACGACGGGCGAGAGAAATCCGGCGGTGAATAATGTTACGCGTTTTGCCTATGCGCAGGCGCGCCTGCAGGCGCGTCACGGACAGCGCGCGGATGAACAGGTGTGGCGGCGTTTGCACAGCACCGGTGATCTGGCCAACTACCTGCAGATGACGCGGCAAACCGTTCTGCGTGCCTGGGTAATTGGTATCGATAGCAGTCAAAGCAGTCATGACATAGAGTTTTCTCTGCGCCGCCAGTTTGATCGTTATGTCGATGATGTCGCTCACTGGCTACCGGCTGACTGGCGGGCTGCGGTCCAGGCACTGAAACGTTTACCGGCTCTGCCGGCCCTGCAGCATCTGTTGAGCGGTGCAAGCGTGTCGGCATGGATGCTGGATGATCCAGAGCTGCGTCATTTTTCCAGTGAGAATGTCAAGTTGCGCATGGAAGCGATACAGGCTTCAGAGTATGGCTACCTGGTCCAGTCATGGCAGCGAGGGGAAACCCTGTATGACGCCTGGTATGACAACTGGCAGCGCCAGTGGCCGGGTCCGGCGCGGCTTAACCTGGCCATGGAACAGCTGGGCAGGCTGCTGTTGCAGCACATTCAGTCCCAGGGCTCAAGCACCGGCACCTCAACCCGGCAGCAGAGGGAAGTGCTTGTGAGCCGACTGAATGGGGTATTTCGCGGGTTCAGTTTTCAGCCGGCGGCGGCTTTCGCTCATCTGGCACTGATCGCACTGGATCTGGAGCAGCTGAGGGGAGATCTGCTGAGCAGGAAATTGTTCGCTGAAAACCTGGGGCCTGTTAACACACCTGGGGTGGCATGATGGGATTGCGTCCCGAAGCCGCCCGCTGGTTCGAGCTGCTCACCGCTCGGGCCGATTTGACGCTGGCCCTGGAAACCCTGGCCCGTACCGGCAGTATCGAGCTGGAAACCCACAGCGATTCGCGTACCAGGCTCAATCTCCCGGACCTTCGCGATCGTATGGAAGAATATAATCGTCTGGCGAGGCGTTACCATCCCTACTGGCCGCAACCGGAAACGCGGTCATCTTTCGTGCCGGCCAGTCCCATCAGGCTTCTGGATAGCGCCCTGCAGCATCTGCGGTCCTGGGAGGATGAGGCCGCGCCCCGGGTTCATCAGCTCGAAGCCTTAAGCGGCGAACAGTCGGAGTTGCAGTTACTCGAGACCATGCTGTTGCAGGTGCAGGATGATACGCTGGACTTCAGCCTGCTGGCCAAGGCGGGACCCGAGCTGGCAGTACGGCTGTTCGTGTTGCCGCCGGGCAGCCGCATTGAACACTTTCCCGCCGCGCTGCTGGTAAAACGCGTCAGCTCCAGCCGTCATGACTTCCTGCGGGCGGTAGGCTTGCCGGCTGATATCGAAGCGCTCACTGTCGAACTGACTGCCCACAAAGCCCGTGCCGTGACTATACCGCCGTTCCTGCGCGGCAGCCGGATCAAGGCACTGGTGCAAGTTAAAAACCGGCTCCAGGAACTGAATCTGCAAGTGCGTAGAACACGCGAGCAGATTGATGCCTTGTCAGAGCGATACCAGCTCTCGGAAGTCCTCAGTGATATTGCTCGTCTGGAATGGTTTATGCTTCACGTGACCAGCCTGCCGGTGTCCGAGAATTTTGCCTGGGTCACGGGTTGGACCGATGATCTCAGCGGCGAACGGCTCAAAAAGGCGCTGACTGAAGCAGGTGTCAAGTCGATTATCGATTTTCCGCAAGCACCGGCTGAGGCCAAGGCGCCGATGGTCATGCAGAATCCCTGGTGGGCGGAGCCCTTCGAATTGTTTGCGCGCATGCTCGGTACACCCGCCGTGGACGAGGCGGACCCCAGCCGGTTGCTGGCTGTGCTGGCGCCACTGTTGTTTGGCTATATGTTCGGTGACGTTGGCCACGGTCTGGTGCTGGTGGTGGTCGGACTCCTGTACCGGAAACGCTGGCCAGTGCTGCGTATACTCATCGCCAATGGTCTGGCGGCAATGATTTTCGGCTTTGTCTTCGGCAGCGTGTTCGGCCGCGAGGACATCATACCGGCGCTGTGGTTACACCCGATGGAGGATCCGTTGCCGGTGTTGTTTGTCCCCCTCGGCGGGGGCGTGCTGGTGCTGCTGCTGGGGCTGCTGCTCAATGCCGTGGAGCTCTACTGGCGTGGCGAATGGCTGCGCTGGGTTCAGGTCGAGGCCGCAGTCGTTGTTCTGTACCTGTCAGTTATTGCAGCCTTTTTTATGCCGCGCCTTCTGCTGGTCAGCGCAGTGGCTATGCTGTGGTTTTTTGCCGGCAGTCTGCTGCAGGGGCGGGGTAAGTGGTGGATGAGGCTGGTCAGCGCAGGCGGAGCCTTGCTCGAAAGCGTATTCCAGTTACTGGTCAATACCGTGTCATTTGTCCGCGTCGGTGCTTTTGCACTGGCCCACGGCGGTTTGTCACTGGCATTTATTACGCTGGCCGCGGCGACAGACAGTGTGATTGCCGGTATGCTGATTCTGTTACTGGGTAACCTGATCGTTATTATGCTGGAAGGGCTGGTAGTGGCCATCCAGACGACACGTTTGATCTTGTTTGAGTTCTTTATTCGCTTTTTGCAGGGTACGGGCCGCAGTTTCCGTCCTCTGGCCGCACCGGCCGGTGATGCCGGCATAAGGAGAAAGACGTGACAGTTAGAATCAGAGGTATTGCTGTGTGGTTCGCCGCCGCCAGTATTCTCAGCGTGGCGGCGACGATTCTGTTCTGGTGGTCGCCTGCTACTGCTGCTGAAGCAAGCGCATCGGCGGTGCCATTGCCACCCGCTGCCCTCAACTGGGGCTTTGTGGCAGCAGCGCTGGCTACCGGTCTGTCGTCGCTGGGTGCCGGCATCGCGGTCGCAGCGGTCGGTAGCGCGGCGATCGGTGCCCTGGCGGAAAAGCCGGAGTTGCTGGGGCGTGCCCTGATTATGGTGGGTCTTGCTGAAGGGATTGCGATCTACGGCCTTATTATATCAATCCTGATCCTGAACAGGATAATGTAGGCATTACCCGATCATGTCTCTGCCTGTATTCATCGGTGATGAAGTGAATGCCGCAGGTTTCCATCTGGCGGGGTTGCGGGTTCGAACGCCTACCGCTGACGAGCTCCTGGAGGTGGTTCAATGGGCTCGTGATCATGCGCCGCTGGTGCTGATCAGTGCTGATATCGCTCAACGCCTTCCTGCGGCTGTACTCGATCGTTTACTGGCCGGCGTTACACCGCCCGTGGTTGTTGTGCCGGATATGCACAACGCAATGCCGATGCCGGATCTGTCGATACGCCTGCGCCGGCAGCTGGGAGTTCTGGAATGAGTGACTCCGGCCCTGTCGTCAGCGCACAGCTGAAACATCTGCTCGCGGTGGTCGAACAGCGTCGCAGTGAGCGTTGCAGGGCAGTCATGGACCAGGCGCATGAGCAGGCGCGGGAGGTGGTCAAACAGGCCTATCGCGACGCGCGCCAACGCATGCACCGCGAACTTGATGACATACGTCAAAAGCTGCGCCAGCAGATGGTATCTGTGGTCGCGCGGCGTCAGACCAGGAAACGTCAGCGTCGGCAGCAGGCGGATGAGGAATTGTTGACAACAAGCTGGCTGAATTTGCACGAAGCCTGTTTGTATTGCTGGCGGGATTCGCTGATGCGCCGGCGATGGGTCGAAGACCTGGTGGGTCAGGCAGCATCAGTGCTGGTAGACAGCCACTGGCTGATTGAACATCCGTTCGACTGGCCCACGCAGGAGCGTTCGGCGCTGCAGCTCAGGCTGCAGGAGCGGCTCGCCCACGCGCCTCAATTTGAAGCCAGCTCAACGATTGAAGCCGGTTTGCGTATCTGTGCGGGCGGAGCTTGTGTGGACGGCAGTGCAGACGGCCTGTTGCGTGAACGTCTTGCCATCGAAGCGGTCCTGCTGGCCAGAATCAACGAACATCGTGATAAACATGACTGATGACTCACTGACCATGACTTTCTTAACGACCCTATGGCAGATGCAAGCATAACCTGGATCAGTGGCCCTGTGCTGCGTGCCCGCACACAGGTGGCATTCAGCATTAACGAGGCCGCTCTGGTGGGTGAACAGCGCCTGCTCGGCGAGGTGATTCGCATTAACGGGCAGGAAGCGGTGATTCAGGTTTACGAAGATACCACTGGCCTGAGACCCGGCGATCCTGTCAGCGCCACCGGCTCCGCGCTGTCGGTGTCACTGGGCCCGGGCCTGCTGGGTAATATCTTTGACGGCTTGTTGCGTCCGCTAACCGGGCAGGGCCGCTATGTCAGACCGGGTGTGGACTGGTCGAACACGCAGACGCTTTATCCCTTCAAGCCACTGGTCAAACCCGGGGACCGCCTGGCAGCCGGCAAACCCTTTGCCGCCGTGCAGCGTAGCGATGCCAGGGGACAGCGCTGCCTGGTGCCCCCGGGGTGTGAGGGTGAGGTCATATCCGTTGAACCGGCAGGTGAGTATGGGGATGACCATACCGTATGCGTGCTGCGCTGTGATGACGGTGACAGCAGGGAAATCAGCATGAGTCACCGCTGGCCGGTGCGTCAGCCCAGACCGGTAGCGGCGCGCATGCCGGTCGAGGGTCCGCTATTCACGGGGCAGCGTATCCTGGACAGTATATTTCCTCTCGCCTGCGGTGGACGGGCCGCCATGCCGGGCGGTTTCGGCACCGGCAAGACGGTGTTACAGCAGACGCTGGCAAAGTGGTGCGAGGCGGAGGTGATTGTCTATGTCGGCTGTGGTGAGCGCGGCAACGAAATGGCGGGCGTGCTGCACGAGTTTCCGGCGCTGGTGGATCCGCGCACCGGCCGGCCTCTCATGGAACGGACCGTGATTATCGCCAATACCTCGAACATGCCGGTCGCAGCCCGGGAGGCCAGTATCTATACCGCGGTGACTGTGGGCGAGTATTTCCGCGACCAGGGCCTGCGTGTCGCCTTGATGGCCGATTCCACCAGCCGCTGGGCCGAGGCCTTGCGCGAAGTGTCCGGCCGCCTGGGCGAGTTACCCGGCGAGGCCGGTTATCCCGCCTATCTCAGCAGCCGCCAGGCGGATTTTTATGAGCGCGCGGCCCATGTGCGCACCCTCAGCGGTGAACTCGCCTCGCTCACTGTTATCGGCGCGATCAGTCCGCCGTCGGCTGATTTCTCGGAGCCGGTCACCAGCCACACCAAGCGCTACGTACGCTGTTTCTGGGCACTGGATGCAGGTCGTGCCCAGGCACGCTTTTACCCGGCCATTCACCCCCTGCAATCCTACTCCGAGGACATCGAGGTGCTCGCTCAGTTCTGGAGTCAGCACGGCAATCCACAGTGGGCTGAAAAGAGGCGGCGTTTCCTGGGTCTGCTCGAGGAACAGGCACACCTGGAACGCATGGCGCGCATCGTGGGAAAGGACGCCTTGCCGCCGCGACAACAGCATGTTCTGTTGTGTGCCGAACTGATCAACGAGGCTTTTCTCCGCCAGTCGGCATTTTCAGAAACGGACCGTTTCTGTCCGCTGGGCAAACAGATTGCCATGATGCAAGTTATCACCCGTTTTATCGATTTGTCGGCGGCCGCGGTTGCGCAAGGGATCCCTGTGGAGGCTATCAATGCGCTACCCCTGATGCGCCGGATTCGGCGCATGGGAGAAGATATCGATGAAGACGAGCAGCTGGAGCAATTCGATGAGCTGCGGCGGGACCTTGATGCTGCGTTTACACGGCTGACCCGGGAGGCGGCAGGCGGTGCAGGCTGATGTTTATACGCTAGGTGCCGTAACCCGTATCGAGGGGCCGCTGCTGTTTCTAAGGCGCACTGTTGATGCGGGTTTGAATGATGCGGTTGAAGTCGAAGACAACGCCGGGCGCCGGCGCCTGGGCCGGATTGCTGCGCTGGACCATGACCTGATTACCGTCGAAGTACTGGAATCCACGGCCGGCCTGTCGTTGTCAAACACGCGTGTCCGCTTTCTGGGTGAACCGCTTCACTTCGCCGTTGGCCCGGATATCATGGGGCGCATATTCGACGGTGTGGGGCGGGTGATCGACGGCGGCCCGCCAATTTCGGCGGCCCGCAAGCTGCGTATCGATGGCATGATGATCAACCCCGCGGCACGTGCCATGCCGACCGATTTCATCGAGACCGGCATTTCGACCATTGATCTCATGAACAGCCTGGTGCGCGGTCAGAAGCTGCCCATTTTTTCCGGTGCTGGTCTGCCGCATGACCAGCTGGCCATTCAGATAACGCATCAGGCACGCTTGCGTGATGCCCGTATGGGTGAATTTGCCGTGGTCTTCGTGGCGGTGGGTGTGCCATACGATACCGCCGAGCGCTTCCGCTCTGCCATGGAAGACAGTGGTGCGCTCGAGCATACCGCACTGTTTCTGAACCTGGCGTCGGATTCCAGCACCCAGCGCCTGCTGAGTCCGCGCTACGCACTCACCGCCGCAGAGTACCTGGCCTTCGAGCAAGGAAAACATGTGCTGGTTGTGATGACGGATATGACGAATTATTGTGAAGCGCTGCGTGAAGTCTCGGCGAGTCACGGCGAGGTGCCGAGCCGCAAAGGTTTTCCCGGCTATATGTATTCAGACCTGGCCACACTCTATGAACGCGCGGGCAGCATGGAGGGGGTACCGGGGTCGCTGACCCAGCTGCCGATCCTGACCATGCCTTCGGACGATATTACCCATCCCATCCCTGATCTCACCGGCTATATTACCGAGGGTCAGATTGTTCTGGACCGGGGGCTGGATCGCGCCGATATCTACCCGCCGGTGCGTGTATTGCCATCCCTGTCGCGTCTCATGAAGGACGGTACAGGCGAGGGGTATACACACGCCGACCATCCTGATCTGGCCAATCAGCTCTACGCCGCTTATGCACGTGCCGTGCATGTGCGTGTTTTGGCCAGTGTCGTGGGGCGCGAGGGTCTGGCCGGGATCGATCAACAGTTTCTCGATTTTGGTGAGCGTTTCGAACAACAGCTGGTCCACCAGACGGATATCAGAACACTGGAGCAGAGCATGGAGGCGGGATGGGCTTTGTTGCGGGAGCTGCCGGCCTCGGAGCTGCATCGCCTCAACGATACCCAGATTGCACGTTATATCGAACCTGAGGCTGATGCATGATCGGCCCGGAACAGGCGCCCACGCGAGCCGCGGTTATCGAACTCAGGCAGGAACGCAGCGTTGTCGCGGAAGCCTATGACTTTCTGGATGAGAAACGCCTGTTACTGGCCGCCGAAATGTTACGCCAGCTCGACGCCTACCAGAGCCTGCAGGCAGAGATTGAATCACTGGGCGGGCAGGCAAGGCAGCGCCTGATAGCGGCTGTCGAACGGCATGGGTTGCAGGGACTGAGCGTTTATCCGGCTGCGCTGCTGGAGGGGCTGCGTCTGGACATACAGCAACACAACTTCATGGGTGTGACCCTGGTGGAAACGCGGTTGCTGGTTCCCGAGTCGCAGACCAGTGGTCCGCGCCTGGCCAGCAATCCTTCCAGCGAAGCCGAGGTGTGCCGCACAGTGTTTGCCGACATGCTCCAACACAGCGCGGTGCTGGCAGGGCTTTCAGGCAATCTGTACCGTTTGCTGGAAGAATACCGTCAGACCGAACGTCGGGCGCGTGCGCTTGAAAACGTTATTCTTCCCGAAATTGAGCAGTCCCTTAACGAGATGATGAGTTATCTGGAAGAAGTGGACCTTGAAGACGCCGTCCGCGCACGGTTGCAACGCCGCGAACTTTGATCGCCCATACACTATTAGCGTTGGTTGGTATTCTCTTTCGGTATGTCCGCACGTCGTTGGAATCGCACAAAGATACCGTATTGTCTGCGCCCGGGCAGCGTTGCCTCACCGATCAACTTGTTACCATCCAATTTAGCTTTTACGGTCACACACACCTGTTCGCTCTTTTGACCAAACAAGGTCCGCTTTTTTCCATACTGGTTGAGCTCCATGTGGAATACCGCGCCATCGCCCTTTGTTTTATACTTGCCGAGCGTGTAATGGTTTCTGCCGCAGCCCTGAAGATGGCCATCTTTGAGAAACAGGGTGCCAATCGGTTCCCAACCATAAGCGCCGCCCAATTCGCAGCTCCAGATTCCGTTTAAAGACATGGGTCAACCTCTCGTGGGTCAGTGGGTTTTCTCTTCCGGCAGGTCCGCACGTCGTTGGAAACGCACACAGATACCGTATTCGACGTGCCCAGGGAGCGTTGCCTCACCGATTATTGTGTCACCCCCCCGCTTGCCTTTTACGACCACACTGACCTGCTCACTCTTTTGGCCAAACAAGGCCCGTTTTTTCCCGAACTGATTGATTACCATATGGAATACAGCGCTATCACCCTTTGTCTTGTAGGTGCCGAGCGAGAAATGGTTTCTGCCACCGCCCGTCAAATGTCCGTCTTTGAGGAAGAAGGTGCCAATGGGTTCCCAGCCATAGGCGCCGCCCAGTTCGCTGCTCCAGACTCCGTTTAAATTCATTGTTTTCGCCTCATGCAGGTATTCAGACAATCATAATACAAGACATGGATCGCTTACACGACAATTTGCGCATCATCAGCAGGGGGTGTTGCACAGATGCGTCAGCCGCCGGATTGCAGTTCGCCGGCGGCGATTTCACGCTGCCATTGTTGCTTGCCGTTGGCATCAAATACGCTGATGCTCAGCTGCCGTGCCGTGGCGGGGCCGGAGAAGTCGAGCTGGCAGAAATTCCGTTCGCCGACGAAGGTATCCGGCAGCGGTGGCATGCTGATCGATGAGTAGGCCTTGGGCCGTGGACCGGCGGTGAGTGGTGAACAGGTCAGCTCGTAAAGCGGGTAATTGTTCTCGCGTTCCAGCTTGGTCAGCGCACTGAAGTGTGTATCGCCACTGAGAAACAGCACGCCGCTAATGCCGGTTTCGTTCAGCCAGTCCAGAAAACCGGCGTGTTCGGCGGGAAAGTTGCGCCAGCTTTCCCGGTCCTCCAGCTGATTCAGCATCTGACTGCCGTTGGCGATGATCTTGAACGGCGCCTTGGAGCGAAGCAGCGCATCCTTCAGCCAGGCCAGCTGTTTGCCGCCGAGCATGCCTTTATGCGGCGTATCCGGGGCCTGGTCACTGTTGCGGTTGTAACGGTTATCCAGCAGGAAGAAGTCGATGTCCCTGAAGCTGAAGGCGTTGAAGATTCCGGGCTCTCCCGGCAGACCGTAGGCCGGGTTAGACCAGTAGCGTTTGAAAAGCGCCAGGCTCTGATCTTTCAATACGAAGCTGCGATTGGCCTCGTTGGGTCCGTAATCGTGGTCGTCCCAGATGGCGTAGTGGTGTGTGCTGCGTAACAGTGGCTGCAGTTCGGGCAGGGCACGGGTATGACGATAGCGTTCCGCCATGCCCCAGCGGCTGTCGAAATCCGCCTCGCGCGTGTAGACGTTGTCGCCCAGCCACAGCATCATATCGGGTGATTGTTCGGCCATGCGTGTGAAAATGCCATAGCCATCGCCGTAGGGCTTTCCGGGGCGATCGTAGGCGGCGTCGTTGATGTAGGCACAGGAGCCGGCAACGACACGGAACGCCGGCGGTTCGGAGCGCCATTTCCAGAATGGTTGAGTCTGGAACATCAGTTTGCCGGGGATCGCGACCGGCCTGCCGTTCAGCTTGACGCGGTAGCTGTAGGCAGTCCCCGGTTCAAGCCTGTCGATCTCGATGTGCGCGGTAAACTGTTCGTCCGCGTTGAGGGGCAGCGCCTTGCTGGAATGGAGCTGTTCGGGATGTCCGTCAGGCCAGTATTCCAGCGCGACTTCTCCGTTGGCATCGCCCTGTAACCAGACTGTGACGGCACGCATCGCGCTGTGGCCGGGCATCGGGCCGGCGGCCAGTTGGGGCTGTGCCTCCGGTGGCGCAGCAGTGGCGCGCGGCGACTGCATGGCGGCTGTTGTGGCGAGCAGCAAAGCGAGTATCGGAGCGATGGCAAAGCGTGTGGTGGGCATGGGGTGTCTATCTCCAATAAATCCGATCGGCACAGCGTGGAATCAAAGTGGCGGGGGTCAGACTTTTGCGGCGATGATGCGCTGTAAGGCGTTGCTGCGCAAATCGATCAGGTTGGCGAACTGATGGGCGGTCTGCGGATGTATTTCGAGCACGGACTCCAGCGAACTCAGTGGAATCCGCAGCACCTCCAGGTCTGTGTCGGCGACAATCGATGCCGCGTTGGGCTGGCCGCGGGTCAAGGCGGTTTCGCCGAACAGTTCGCCTGCACCCAGTTGCAGAATCTCGCTGGCCTCAGTGGCTTCACCCTGGTGCACAGTGGTTGCCTGGCCGGCGTCTATGATATAGACCGCCTCGCTCATTTCTCCCTGCTGGATAACGGTTTCGCCGGCGCCGAACCAGAGCCGGTCGGCGTGTTCGGCAAGTTGCCGCAGCTGGGATGGGTCCAGATCGGCCAGCGCTGCGACGCCGGCCAGACGGGTCACCGCAGGCTCGATATCTGCTGTGGTGTGGGGCGGTTCTTTCACCTGGTATTCGAGTGCCGTCGGCAGGGGCAGGCGCAGGCCGGCGCGTTGTGCGGCGTACCACACCCGGGTCGTGTAGTTGTCGATGAGCTTGCGGTACAGTTTGGGGTTGTCGAGACACAGCACCGCCTGGTAGCGGATGCGGTCGTTCTCGAACTCGACAGCGTGAGCTTTGGGGGCCGGTTCCGCTGCCACCTGCGGTGTTTTCAGGGCGGTGTTGCGCAGCATGTCCTTGACCCGGTTGGGGGGATCGTCCAGGGCGAAAGTAAAGTTCACCCGAACGGTCTGCAGGCGCGTGGGAGCCGAAAAGTTTGTGATCGTTTCGCGGCCAAGGGCTGAGTTGGGAAGCACCAGCAGGTTTCTGTCGATGGTGCGCAGGTGCACGGAGCGCCAGTTGATCTGCACCACTTCGCCGCGCTTGGCGCCGACCTCGATCCAGTCGCCGATTGAAAACGGTCGCTCGAACAGCATGGCGATGCCTGACATCAGGTTGCCCAGCGTTTCCTGCAGGGCCAGACCGAGGACGATGGAACCCACCCCCAGTGCCGCCACCAGGCCGCCCAGGTCGCGTCGCCAGACCACGGAAAGCACGATAGCGGCGCCAATCACCACCAGCAACACACGTAGCAGGTCCTGGAACAGTTTGGGTGCCCGAGAGCGCCAGGTGCCGGCTGCTGCCTGTTCAAAAAGCAGCAGGTTGACAAACAGCAGTACCGCGTAGATGACGCTGATCCAGAACAGCGTGGCGACGCCGCGTATGGTGGCGGAGTCGGCTTCCAGGCCGACAATCTTGCTCAGGAAAACGTAGAAAACCAGAAAGGGGAGAACGCCGTTGCGAATGGCGCGGAAGATACTGGCCAGCGGTCGGCCTTCGCGATCGGCGCGATAGATCGCTTCACCCAGGACCACGACCAGAATCTGGAAGCCGAGAA
>Ga0316198_10000756_pt1 | contig 17731 bp, 19 predicted proteins | sample OudBieAanoxic_MG_FD_204935 | JGI IMG/M metagenome (GOLD analysis project Ga0316198, IMG submission 204935) | Coastal sediment microbial communities from Oude Bieten Haven, Netherlands - site A anoxic | ecosystem: Environmental > Aquatic > Marine > Coastal > Sediment | place: Netherlands...
GCACAACGGCGATGACCATCGTCACGAGGTTGGCGGCGACCAGGAGCCAGTTGTTGAGCCGATAGGAGATCGCCGTCCAGGTGATGATGATGCCGAGCAGCATTCCTGCGAGGACGACAAACTGCCACGGCACGCCGGAGATGGTGGGGCGCAGCAGTTGGTTCATCATGAAGAACGCGAACGCCAGCCCGGCGAGGCCGGCTATCCAGCTGTTGCGGTAGACCATGCCCTCTCCATTGCCTCGCGCCAGACCGGCGCCCATGAAGCTCCCGCTGCGGAAAGCACGGTGATGGCCCCGGCTCTTCGTAATTGCAGTATGCCTTCATTCTCCTTTTGTGCGACCGCCATTGCCACCGTTTTGACATAGTCCCGGCTGAGCAGGCGGAACACAGCAAGGTCGGAATCGTCGGGAGCGCCGGTCACCATGATCAGAGCGCCGCCGCTCAGACCGGAGCGGCGCATTCGGCCGACCAGTCTGCGCAGATCGATGTCGGCGACGGCCTGCACGGTGGCCAGCTCTTCCATGCCGTGCGCATAGGCCTCGATCGAGGCGACGTTGGTGCCTTCCGAGACTCCGGTCCACAGCGTCGGGCTGAACCCCGACTGGAAGAGATGGCGCATCGCCGAGGCGGCTCCCCGGACGGCGTGTTCGAACGCCTCCCCGCCGGAGTAGCTGCCGACACGGGGGTCGAGCAGGACTAGCGCCCGCGACTGCCAGGGCATCTCTAGTTGGCGGATCATCAACTCATCCCGTTTGGCCGATGACGGCCAGTGGACCCGGCGCAGGTCGTCGCCCTGCTGGTACTCGCGCAGCGTGAAGAAGTCCTCTCCGCCGGTTTGCGAGAAGTTGGCCTGCGAAGTGTTCACAGTTGGGTCCTGGCCGCGCACGATCGGCAGACCGGCGAGGTCCTCGATGGTGGGAAATACAACGAGGCGATCGGCTCGCCCTGCGGTGCCGCCGGACTCCGCCATCGCCAGCGGGTCGCGTACCGAAACTGCGGCGGGTCCGACCTTGTAGACGCCGCGGGGCCGACACAGGATCTCGTAGCGGGCGACGACCGGGTCGCTATCGTCGACCGTATCTGCGGTGAAAGCCGCCGCCCCCAGGCCTTGGACGACGTCTTCGACGTTGACGTGGTGGATGCGGCGTCGTCCGGTCATTGCGATCTCGACGATGGCCCGGTCGCCGTCGTGCACCTGGGTGGGGCTGATGCGGCGCTCGACCGCAACTCTGGGCACCGTGCGGCGCACGTGGATGACACCGATCCCCACGGCCAGCAGCAGGAATGCGGCGGCGGCGAGCAGCAGTTGCTCTCCGAACGCGATCCAAAGCACCACGAGTGCCAGCGAGGCGCCGAGTGCGGCCCACCCCCGGATGGTCGGCATCAGACGCCGGCCTTGGTGCCGGGCACGTCAACACCCTGAGCGATACCGCTCACGATGTCTTCGACGGTGACGCCGCGCATCTGGGCCTCGGGTCGGAGGATGAGACGATGGTTGAGCACCGGTTGCAGCATCGCCTTCACATCGTCGGGCGACACGTAGTCGCGCCCCGCAGTAGCGGCGTGGGTTCGGGCGGCCCGCTGCAGGAAGAGGGTTGCCCGGGGCGACGCGCCGAGAAGGAGTTCGGGGTCGTTTCTGGTTGCCTCGGCGACGTCGACCAGATAAGCCTTGATGACCTCCGCGACGTGGATCTGGCGGGCGATGCTGCTCATGCGGGTGATGTCGTCGGCGTGTACCACGGCCTGGAGATCGTCGTAGGTCGAGTGGTCGCCGTGGGTGTCGAGCATTTCCAGCTCTTTGTCCCGTTCGGGATATCCCATTGTAATTCGCATCATGAACCGGTCGAGCTGAGCCTCGGGAAGGGGGTACGTGCCCTCGTGTTCGATTGGGTTTTGAGTTGCGACGACGATGAACGGGAGGTCCAGGGGGCGGGTCACCGCATCGACGGTGACCTGGCGCTCCTCCATGGCCTCGAGCAGCGCCGACTGCGTCTTGGGGCTGGCCCGGTTGATCTCGTCGCCTAGCACGACGTTGGCGAAGACCGGGCCGGGCCGGAACACGAAGTTGGAGGAGTCGCGGTCCCACACGGAAACACCCGTCACGTCCGACGGCAGCAGGTCCGGAGTGAACTGGATGCGTTGGAAACTGCAGTCGATCGAACGCGCCAAGGATTTTGCAAGCAGCGTCTTTCCGACGCCGGGCACGTCCTCGATGAGGGCATGACCGCTGGCCAGCAGGCACATCGTGATCAGTTCGATCGTTTCGCGTTTGCCCTGGATCACCTGTTCGATGTTGTCGGTGACCTCGCGGTAGCGCTCGCTGAACCATTGCAGGTTCTCAGCGGAGACCGTCACGCTGCTCCTTCCTCCGGCGGCGAATGCTGAGGTTACTCACCCTTGCGCGCTTGTTCCCCGGTTGTGACGGTACCGGTGACTCCCTGGCGTAGCGGTTTGCGGTTACGCTCCGGTCCCATGGTGGGTTGGAGTGCGATATGGGCGGTGTTGCGACAGCCCCGCTTGTGGCTCGAGGCGTTGCGGGCAACGTCGGCGTTGGCGCGCGACGGGTGGTGGCGGAGCCCGCCGTTTCTCCCGATTCCGAACCGGTCCTACATGCGATGGCGGGTGGCGACCGCCTATGGATCTGCCGACCATGCGATTGATCCCGACGACCTCGTGGCATATCTCGTATGGCGCAAGCGACAACGATCTTCGGGGGCGAAGTGAGGGGAGATCTCGTGGCGGGTTCGTTACGTGAAGCAGCAAGCGCAGAATGTCGGCCATGGGGAAGGTCTGGAGGCCGGCGTCCTCTGGCCCGATGTGGAGCATGGGTCACCATCACATGTCATACGTGGCGTTGGCGATCACGCCGCCGTCAAACGCCCAGATCCCATCAGCAATCGTCCAACAGTCGGGAAACCGCGACAGATGGAGGAGGTGGGTTTGCCCTTGTCCAACAGTCTTCACGTCTGCTACACGGTGTGTGGCCGCGAGTACCGTCACCTCGTTGATTCTGTCCTCCGGATCGGTCGAATCGACACCGGAGCCGAAGCCCGGGTGCATCTCCGATTTCCTAACCACATCGATGAGCCGATCTCGCATCTGAGCAGTGGTTGGGACATTGGACCTCGGGGATGCTCCGCCGACCGGCGGCGGTCGCTCGGGCCTACTGGCATATTGCCGACCGGTCAGACTCCCGGCAGATGCGGGAGTGTTGCGCCATGGCTCTATCCCATACATCTTCAACTCCGCGCTCGGGTGCCTATTGTGCGCCGACCGCTGATATGGCCGGCTCGGCGTCCGTGAGTCACCGCCTCGCCCCATTCCGTGGCGATCTGTTCGCAGCCTCGACTTCCCAGCCGGGGGAGCGGGGCGCGACAATCGCGAGAGCCAGATCCGGCGGAGGAACGGCATGGACAGGACCAAGAATCACCGAGTAGTCGTGACCAGTCGGGGAGGACCAGATGTCCTCGAGATGGTCACGGAGGACTTGCCAGAGCCCAGTCCCGGAGAGATCAGAGTCAAGACGTTGGCCGCTGGTGTCTCGAGCTACGACGTCATGCTGCGGGGGCACTGGTTCCCCGGGCTAAAGCCGCCGTACACGCCGGGCGAGGACATCGTCGGTCTCGTGGACCAGCTGGGAGATGGGGTAGCGGGTCTCGAGGTGGGCCAGCGGGTCGGGCTGTGGACGTTCGGTGACGCAGGTGGCTACACGGAGTACATCACCACGCCCGCTGAGCGAGCAGTCCCCGTCCCCTTCGACCTCGATTCTGTTGAAGCCGTTGCCCTGGTCGTCAACTACCTGACCGCCAGTCTGGCGCTACACCAGATGGCCGGTGTACAGCGCGGCGAGCGCATTCTCGTCCACGGGGCAGCCGGAGGAGTCGGGAGTGCCCTGGTCCAATTGGGCACACTCGCCGGCTTGGAGGTCTACGGAACCGCGTCGCCGTACAACCACGAGCTGGTCGAATCGCTCGGTGCCGTGCCCATTGACTATCGCAACCACGACTTCGTCGCCCGGATCCGTGAGCTGACCGGCGACGGCGTGGATGTCGTGTTCGATGTCATCGGCGGCGGCCGGCAGCTCTGGCGTTCGTCCCGTGCGCTTCGCAAGGGCGGACGACTGGTCATGCTCGGTATGGCCAGCGCCGTGAAGGGCGGTATCAGGAAGGTCCCGGGCAGCATGGTGGTCGTTGGTGTGGTCAAGATTCTGCCGAACGGCAAGACGGCACCGATGGGGCCGGGCATGGAGAGCTACCCCAAGGACCACATGGATTGGTATCGAGACTCCCTCGTCGAGTTCTTCGAACTCGCAGTGACCGGCAAGGTGAAGCCGGTGATCGCAGCCCGCTTCCCGTTGTCCGAAGCAGCCCGCGCTCACGAGTTACTCGAGCGCGGCGGTTATGCGGGCAAGGTGGTGTTGACCGTCGAGTAGGCGGCGTCCCTCTCCGTTCGTGCCTACCCGAGCCCTCAGGCCGGTGTCAGGGCGCGGACCCGGTGTTCCTTCGGGCTCACTCCCCGGACTCGTTTGAATGCGGTACTGAGGGCGAACGGGCTGCCGTAGCCGACCTTTTTTGCCACCGAGGTGACGGTTGCGTCCGGTTCGCGAAGCAGGTCGGCGGCAAGGGCCACCCGCCATCCGGTGAGGAAGGTCATCGGCGGTTCGCCGACGAGGTCGTGGAACCGACGGGCCAGCGCCGCCCGCGACGCTCCGGCCTCGGCGGCGAGGCTCGCCACCGTCCACGGATGGTCGGGTCGGTCGTACATCATTCGCAACGCCTCGCCGACGATCGGATCACCCTGGGCTCGATACCACGCCGGCGGATCCGCCTCGGGACGAGCCAGCCACTCCCGTAGGAACGCGATGAGCAGCAGATCGAGCAACCGATCGAGCACCGCCGACTGGCCGGGATCGTCCTTGACGACTTCGTCAACCAGCAGCGGGATGAGCGGGCAATCCCATTGATCGTTCCCCAGAGACAGTACGGGCGGGAGCGCTCGGAGCAGGCGCTCGCTGACGTCGCCCATCGCTTCGTAGGCACCGACGAGCATCACCGTAGAGCCATTGGGGTCCTTGCCCCAGGTCCGCACGCCGAGGTTGAGGGTCTCGAAGAGATCCTCGCCGTCGACGGTGGTGCAGCGCTGGCCGGGATGGATCACGATGTCGGGAAGGGTGCCGGGATCGTCGGCGACGATGTAGTGGTCGGGGCCGCGGGTGACGGCCACGTCGCCGGGACCGAGCCACACCGGCTCCCCCTCGTCCGGGATGATCCACGCCTCTCCTTCCGCCATGGCGAGCAACGTGATCGGCGCTTCGGCGAGTACCCGCAACGACCATGGCGGCGTCATCACCGACCTCAGTAAAAAGGCACCGCGGGCGCGTGGTCCGTCGAGCAGGCTGGCGAGTGCATCCATGGGGTGTAGACGATATCACATGGATTCGAGCGTTTCAGCTATGGCTCATCTCGTTTCGGGCGCATACCGTTCCGACCAACAAGTCCGAGAGACGGACCCAAGACGAAAGGGAAAACATCATGACCGCTACCCAACACAAGCCAATCCTGGTCACCGGCGCCACCGGCAAGACCGGCCGCCGCATCGTCGAGCGACTGACATCGGCCGGGCTGCCCGTCCGCGTCGGGTCTCGCGCCGCCGAGCCGCCGTTCGACTGGTACGACCCGACGACCTGGGACCCCGCACTCGAGGGCGTTGAGTCGGCGTACATCTCCTACTGGCCGGACCTTGCCGTGCCGGGCGCAGTTGAGGCCACGAGCAAGTTCGCCGGGATGGCGGTGGAGAAAGGGATTCGGCGACTGGTCCTCCTCGCCGGTCGCGGCGAGGCTGAGGCCGAACGTGCCGAGCAGGCCGTGGCCGAGTCCGGCGCAGACCTGACGATCGTTCGTTCGACCTGGTTCATGCAGAACTTCAGTGAAGGTGATTTCCTCGGTCAGGTCCTCAGCGGAGAGGTCACTCTTCCCGCCGGCGACATGGTCGAGCCGTTTGTTGACGCCGACGACATCGCCGACGTGGCCGTGGCTGCGCTCACCGAGGAGGGACACGCCGGCGAGCTCTACGAATTGACCGGGCCGAGGCTGCTGACTTTCGCTGAGGCGATCGAAGAGATTGCGGAGGCGACCGGCCGCGAGATCCGGTACGCACCCGTCTCAGTGGATCAGTTCGCCAGCGCCATGGCAGCCCAGAACGTGCCACCCGAGGCGATCGAGATCTTCAGCTTCTTGTTCGGCGAGGTTCTGGACGGCCGCAACGCACACCTGACCGATGGCGTGCAGCGAGCTCTCGGGCGCGAACCCAGAGACTTCAGGGACTTCGTGAGGGACGCCGCGGCGACCGGCGTCTGGGACAACTGAGGGGGATCAACGATGGATGTACTCCAAGGAAACGTGCTGATGGCGGCGACGATCACGATGGGTATAGCGGCGGGGGTCTACATGCTCTACAGCTTTGCCATCATGCCCGGGCTGGCCAGAACCGACGACAGAACGTTCGTCGGAGCGTTCCAGCAGATCGACACGGCGATTGTCGGACCGTTCCTGCTCGTCTTCTTCATTGCTCCGCTGGGCTTGGCCGTTCTGGCTGCGGTGCAGCAGGTCGGTAACAGCGACCGATCGGCGCTGGTTCCGATCGTCGCAGCGATCGTCCTGCAGCTGCTGATGGTCGTCATCACGCTCCGTGTCAACGTGCCGCTGAACGACGCGATCAAAGCGGCCGGAGATCCGAGCGACATCGACGTCGCCGCGGTCCGTGAACAGTTCCACGAGGCCAAGTGGGTTCGTTGGAACAGTGTGCGGGCGGCAGCTGCGACGGTTGCGTTCGGCTGCCTCGTATGGGCGTTGGTGCTTTTCGCGGGTTCGTGACCGCGGCGCGATCGATGAGTTCGTCGTTCGTGGCTTGGCAACGCTTGACTACCGGTGCCCGGCAAATGGCCGGGCACCGGGGCTCCGGGGGCTCACGCCGGCTTGAGAGCAACCGTCTGCAACTGCTCGAAGGACCCGACGGCGGCTCCGCCCGAGTGCCGTCCGACCACGTCGGGGAACGCGACACTGAGTACCCCGGCGCGGCCCCGAAGCGGTCTCAGGGTTCTCAGGGTCGGATCGGGGTCATACCCAATAGCTGATCGGGCCGCGACCCCGCAACATGCGAGGTATGGCAGCCCAGATCCACGAAATCGCAACCAACGCCGGTGGCGTCCTCTTCGACCCGATCCTGCTGATCGTGCCGATCGTTGTGGTCCTCGCAACCATCACCGGGTTGACCGGCAGGGTTGCCCTCGTTCTCGAGGATCTCCGCTACGAGCGGTTGATCAGTTCCCGGGCCACCTACCCGTATGCGTCCCACACCTCGCCATCAACGATGACGTGTCGAATCGCGGCGCCGACATCGTCATCCAGTGCAACCACGACATCCACGTCGCGGGATTACTCGACAACGCGCTCCGAGCCTTCGGGGACGAAGTACTGCTCGATGCCGTACTCGAAGCGAGCCGTCTCGGTTCCAGTCCCCACCACAGTGCCGCGGACCGTGTCTCCTACCTCCTCGAACGGCTGCCGCTCGACGCGCGAGGCGCTCCGAACCAGCCCAACGAACACGGTGTCACCCGGTTCCAGGTCCAGCCGGTCCACCCGGCTCGAGGCGATCCCGCTGTGCTCGTAGTCAAGGGCACCGGTGGTCCCCTCGTTTGTCCGATATCGATGGGTGCCGTGACGTTTCGTTCGATCCAACCAACCGGTGTCACGTTGGAGCACCATCCTGAACGAGCGCTTCGATCTGTTGGGCGAGGAAGCGACGATCGGCTTCCGTGGCTGCAAGGCGGGCAGAGCGCTCGTAGGCGGCCCGCGCCGCGTCCCTTTGTCCGAGCCGGCGCAGCATTGCTGCGCGGGTGGCGTGCATGAGGTGATAGTCGTCGAGGTCGGCGGCGATTGTGTCGATCGAGGCAAGTCCGGCTTGGGGGCCCTCGACCTCGGCAACGGCAATGGCTCGATTGAGCGCAACCACGGGCGTGGGCATGAGTGCGTAGAGGTGGTTGTAGAGGATGATGATCTGGGGCCAGTCCGTGGCCGCGATTGAGCCAGCGGCGCAGTGGACGGCCTGGATTGCTGCTTGAAGCTGGAAAGGGCCCGGTTGAGCGCGGCGGATGCAGGCTCGCACGACGGCGTGCCCCTCGTCGATCAGCTCCTGGTCCCACTTGGTGCGGTCCTGGTCGCTGAGAAGCACCAGCTCACCCGCTTCCATGCGAGCCGGCAGCCGGGACTCAATGAGCAACATCAGCGCAAGAAGCCCCGCAACTTCGGGTTCGTTGGGCATCAACTGCACGAGAGAGCGGGCGAGCCGGATGGCGTCGTCGCGCAGCGAGGCGCGCTGCGGGTCGTCGAACCCGGTGTTGTAGATGAGGTATACCACCGACAGGACCGAGCGGAGTCGCTCGGGCAGGTCGGCGTCGGCGGGCACCCGATAGGGGATCTTGGCGGCCTTGATCTTGTACTTGGCCCGGACAAGACGCTTCGCCATCGTCGACTCGCTGACCAGGAACGAACGGGCCACCTCGTCAACGGTCAGCCCGCCCAGCAGCCGCAACGTCAAAGCCACCTGGTGTTCTATGCGAAGCGCCGGATGGCAGCAGGTGAAGATCAGTCGGAGTTGGTCGTCGCTCACGGGTCCGTCCACTTCCCAGTATTCGTCATCGGTGGGGTGCGCTCCGCCTGCGACCGCTCCCAGTTGCTCGTGGAGTTCGCGGCCCCGAGCAGAACGGCGGAGATCGTCGATGGCGCGGCGACGTGCCGTCGTGATGATCCAACCCGCCGGATTGGGCGGGATCCCGTCCCGTGGCCACCGGTCGCTCGCCACCACGAACGCGTCCTGGACCGCGTCTTCGGCGAGGGTGATGTCGCCGAAGACGCGAGCCAGCGTTGCTACCGCTTGGCCGTACACCTCACGAAATACTCGCTCGACGTCGGTCGCCTCCCGATCGGTGGCGGCAGACCGGGGCACGCTCTCAGGCGCCCGGCATGTTGTGAACTTGATCGGCCACACGACCCGTGGCGAAGAATGGGCGGATTTCGATCGGATGCTGCGTGGCCTCGGCGACCTTTCCGGCCCACGTCATTGCCTCGTCTAGGTCGGCGGCGTTGATGATGTAGAACCCGGCGATGTGCTCCTTCGACTCTGCGAAGGGGCCGTCGGTGACGACGACGTCGGCGTCGCTCGGTCGGACAACGGAGGCCGCATCGACGCCGTGAAGGGCGCCACCGAAGACGAAGGTTCCGCTCTCGTCCATCTCGGCCTCCAGGGCAATGACCCGCCCCATGAAGGCCTGCATCTCCTCGGGTGAACTCGGCGCCCCGGGGACCCCGTCCTCGACGGTGTACGTGGACAACAGATACTGGCTCATGATCTCTCCCAATCTTCATGCGGGTTGCTCCCGCGTTCACCCTACCTACGAACAGGATCGGCCCGCGAGGACACTTCACGGCAGAAATCCCGTTTGGTGAAACGCAGCCGGAGGCCGCGTCGAAGAAGCTACTGCCCTTTGACCGGCGATCGCCCCCACGGGTGTTGTCAATTGACGTGCGGTCTCGCTCCCGCCGCCAACTGTCTGGTCGCCGTCATGGTGGTGAGCCTGAACCGACATCGGTCAGCAGCCCCTGGCCCGGGTCCTTCCGGGCGTCTAGGGTTGGCCCATCAGCAAAGGGACTGGTGGGATGCGGCGACGGATCCTGATCACGGGCACTTCATACGGCCTCGGCGTAGCCATTTCCGAGATGGTGCGACGTCGCGGCGACGTCGTGTACAGCCTGAGCCGAACAGCGCCGGCTGCAGAGGACGAAATCTGGACCCAGACCGATATGGGGGACGACCGCTCCATCGAGGCCGCAGCTGTCGCCATGGCCGGGCAGCTCGACGGTCAGCAGTATGACGGTGTTGTCTTCAACGCAGCTCTCGCCGACAAGAGCCGTTCGCAGTGGACCGCCGAACAGGCCGAACGCCACATCCGGATCAACGCCCTTGGGCCGGTCACACTGTGGTATCTGCTCGAGGAGCATGATCTCGTCGGCGACCCGTGCAACGTTGTGCTGATGGGGAGCTTTCTCCAGAATGGCAACGTGAGGCAGCCCGCCTATGCGATGAGCAAGGCGGCACTGTGGGCCTGGATGCGCTCCTACACGATGGCGCAGGACGGGATCGCGCCCGTCAGCATGAATATGGTGTGGCCGGGTCGAGTTCTCACGCCGGCCAATCCTCGGCGCGAGCTTCCGGCAGGCGACCCCAATCTGTTCTATGAACCCGACCGGGTTGCCGCAGTGATCGAGGGCTTCTTGTACCAGCAGCCAAATGGTCCTCGCGGAACCGTCACCGACATGGGGAGGTCCTAACCGTGGCAATGCGCAAGCTCGAGCCGGAGTGCAACCTCGAAACGGTGCGCGATGGACGGGGAGGCATCTTCACCTACTATCCGCAGGACGAACCGATCGTCGAGTGGAACCTGCTCTTCACCCGCGCCGGGCAGGCTCGCGGCTTCCATTTTCACAAGGAGTTCGACGAGTACGTCCTCATCACGTCCGGCCACGGTACGTATGTCGAGAAGCGTGCTGACGGTTCGGAGGGGTTCTTCAAGGTTGCGGCGGGTGACTGTTTGCACTTCCCCAAGCTCACGGCACACACGATCTACGCCATCAGCGACATGAGGATGGTTGCGATGCTGACCAAGCGATGGAACGATTGCGACGACCCGATCACGAGGATCGACTGACGTGCGGGTCCTCGTCACCGGCGGGGCCGGGTTCAAGGGGTGTGTTGTCGCCGAAACGCTGCGCGCCGCCGGCCACGAAGTGACCGTCTTCGACACCTTCCGGTACGGCGATGGGCCCGGCATTGGGCTGCTGCGTCACGGAATCAGGGTCGTGCGGGGCGATGTGACGATTCCGGAGATGGTGTCCGCTGAGGTCTCGCATCACGACGCCGTTGTTCACCTTGCCGGGCTGGTCGGATTTCCGCTGTGTGACGCCGAGCCGATCATGGCTCACGAGGTCAACGTGACGGGGACCCGCAACGTCGTGGCGGCCATGCATCCCGACCAGCTCCTCGTCTACGCATCGACCGGGTCGGTGTATGGTCGCGTTGAGGGAACGTGCGTCGAAGACCGGACACCTGCGCCGCTGACCTTGTACGGGCGCACCAAGCTCGCGGGCGAGCGTCATGCTCTCGACTTCGGCGGTGTCATCCTCCGCTTCGCCACCATCTATGGGGTGAGCCCGTGCATGCGTTTCGACCTAATGGTCAACGCGTTTGTGTACCGAGCGATCCACATTGGGTGGATGGTGCTCTATCAAGCCGACGACCGAAGGTCCTTCCTCGATGTCGGCGACGCCGCCGAGTCCTACCGGTTTGCCCTGGGCCACTACGACGACATGGCGGGCCAAGTCTTCAACGTGGGCGATCCCAAGCTGAACCTCACGAAACGGGACATCGCCGAAGCGGTCGGCGACCGGTTCCCGATGCGGATCGTCTATCACGATGTGGCCACCGACCCGGATCAACGCGACTACGAGGTTTCGTTCGAGAAGATCCGTTCTGTCGGCTACAAGGCCGAGCTTTCACTCGTGGACTCCATCGACCAGATCGGCGCTGCGGCTCGATTGAACAGCGGCGAGGCGATGTGGCGGTTCCGGCCCTGAAGGGGACTCAGCGGGAACGGTTCCAACGGGCCTGTAGCGCAAGCGCCGCAAAGTGGACCATCTCGAGGGTGTAGCGCCGCCACAGCCGGCCGGGTTCTCGCTTGAGCCGGTAGAGCCAGTTGAGGGAGTAGCGATTCGCCCACTCCGGGTACCAGCTCTCCGGCCATCGCTCGTTGTCCGCAACGTGGTCTAGAAAGGACCCGCCGGTCATGATGACGGGGGCCGCGATCGCCTCTTTGTTCTCTATGACCCAACGCTGCTGCAACGGCGTCGGCAGACTCACTAGCACGAAGTCCGCTCCCGAAGAATTGATGCGGCCGACTATCCGATCATTGTCGGCCGGGTCGAATCGGCCCGGATGGCCCCGTTCGACATCCCAGTAGCCGTGTTCGACGCCGGCGAGGTCGAGCGATGGGTAGGCGGCAGTCAACTGAGTTGCGGCATCCTCCGCAACGCCGGGGGCACACCCGAAGAGGAACACACGGGCCTCAGCGGCTGCCAACTCGGACAGCAACCGAGGAGCCACACCGTCGGTATCGAGCCGCTCCGGCACACGAAACCCAAACAGCGGCGTCATCCATCGCACGCCGTTGCCGTCGACGAGCACGAGGTCGAAACCGTTGATCCAGGATCGAAGCCGGTCGTCTTGGAAAGCACGGCGTGCGTAGTCCGGGTTGATGAACGTGATGAGCAGCTTCTGTCGCGAACGCAGGCGCGCCCTCATCAGGTTCGTCAACTCTCCCGCATCGAGCGCACTGACCTTGATATCGCCAAAGTCGCAGTCGTACCGAGATGGTCCCTCGGTTTGGGCCGAATCCCCGATTGTGCCCGCCACGGTCGAATGCCATCAGACTATTGATCTGGCCGAGGCAATTCCAGTCCAAGCGAACGCGCCGACGGCCGCCGCGAACCCGCAGCGGCCGTCGGCCTCCGGCCTACAGGCGCCGGTCTCAGGAGACTGTTGAACCACGCAGCACAAGCCCACTGTCGTGTGTTGGACAGCCCTGGGAAGCTGCTGAACAATGTCAGTTTGGGCTCACCACGATGGCCGTGACCAGCCAGTTCGCGACCGGGGCGAGCCGGCACGCCAATTGTTCAGCACCCTCCTAGCCGTCTTCGTCCGTCTCGATTCCGAGCTCTACGAAGATGCGATGGCGTTCCTGGTCGAATTGGTCCTGGGGGACTTGGCCTTCGGCATGGCGCTCACTCAGCACGCGGAACTCCTCCATGAGGGCATCCTCGTCCGGCGCGTCCACGGGGGCGGTGGCCTCCTCAGAGCTGCCGCCCTGGCGTCGTTCCCGCTTGGCTGCCTGCTTTTCTAGTCGCGCCCGTTCCCGAGCGCGCTTTGCCATTCCTTCTCGGCCGCGTGCCACGTCAGACGGGCTTGACGTTGACGGCTTCGGGGCCCTTACGGCCTGGTGCGGTCTCGTACTCGACGGTCTGGCCCTCGGTGATGGTCGCGCCATCAACGATGTTGGACACGTGAACGAACACGTCATCGCTGTCGGGCGAGGTGATGAAGCCGAATCCCTTTTGCTCATTGAAGAACTTGACGGTTCCGGTGGTTGCCATTTCGACCTCCTGGGTCATTTTGTGTAGTGGCGCGCCGGGGTTTGGATCCCGGGTTGCGATGTTTCTCGCGGGTGACCGAGGCGGGTCCGCGAAGGGCAGGGGATGAGCTGATTCGCTCGATCCTCAACCCGGCTCACGAAGCCGACTCGTCGTGCATTCGGAACGCAGACTCGAGAGAACCGCGAGAGACGAATGGCCGATCGATGCAGCGATGGATCGACATTACGAGGCCCGAATTCGCTCGGGCACCGACGATGGTAGCCGCGTTTTGTCGGTCAAGGGACATGCCTCGTGGGTTGAGGCGGCCGACATGGCCGCGCCGGGGAGTTCCGTCCGGCGATTGGGCCTGCCTGAAGCCCCTTTTCTGTCGTACCCAACCCATATGGTGTACCTATGTTTGAGACCGCAACAACCACCATCGACCAACGAGAACTTGAGCTGCTGGCGTGCGAGCGGATCATTGCGAAGGCCCGGGCTCGGGAACTCGAACTGTTGCGCTCGTTGGACTCCGACCAGGTCGCTCAGCTCGACGGATCGCGGTCCATGGCCGATTGGGTTGCCGCCAGGCTCGACACCTCGTCCGTCACGGCGAGGCTTCTCGTGCGGGCGGCCAAGTCCCTGGAGGAGCAACCTCAGCTCGCCGGGGCCTTGGCCGAAGGTCGCGTCTCGTTTGATCGCGCGGTCGCCACCGCTCGGCTTGTAGCCGCGGGGGCAAGCCGCGAGCAGGTCGAGGCCAGCTACGGCTTCGACCTCAACGGTGTGGCGCGCATCGCGGCCCGTCACCGGCGGATGACCAGAACGTCCGAACAGGCCGCCTACCGCGACCGGTTCTTTGCGATGCAGCCGTCGTTCGGCGAGTCGGCATGGCGATTGTGGGGTCAACTCCCCGGCTACGAAGGTCGGATCGTCGAGAAAGCGCTGAGCGAGCGCGCCGACACCTTTCCGAACACCGACGGCGCGCGGCGGGTCGGTCGCGGCGAGCGGGCGGCCGATGCTTTGGTGTCGATTGCCCAGGACAGCGTCGACGGCGGGGCCACCGGCGGCGGCTCATCGACGCCGCTCGCCAACGTGTTTGTCGATGCGGCCATTGCCGAAGCCTCAAACGGCGAGGCCGGCGCCGAGATTGCCGCCGGGCCTTGCGTCGGGCCCGCCACCCTGGAGCGCATCCTGTGCGGTGGGCGGGTGAAGCTCATCGGGATGAGAGACAACAAGCCGGTCTGGCACAGTCGGGCCGGCCGTTCCATTCCGCCTGCGATTCGGCACTTCGTGCTCCATCGCGACGGCGGCTGTGTCATCGACGGCTGCACCTCCCGCTACCGGCTCGAACCACACCATCTCCTCCCTTGGGGTCAGTTCGGTAGCCATGATCCCGACAACCTGGTCACGCTGTGCTGGTACCACCACCACGTTGCGATTCATGGTGAGGGATATCGCTTCGAACCGGATACCCCGCCGCAGCGGCGCCGCTTGATTGGGCCACGCCGCAGACACGACCCGCCCTGAGCCGGGCCGCTGCAACCCCCGCCGAGTCCGTCAACCGATCCCAAGCTCTCCAGACACGCCGAAGCCGCGGCCACGCGGCCTATCGGCGCGCCAGAGCAAGGTTGAAGCGCGCAGGGAGCCATTCGACCCCTTCCGACTGTTCAACCCGGCGTGCAGGCTGTTTGGGTGACCGACGTGAATGGCATCCGTTGTTTGCCGTCAGGCGCCCTCGGATTGCGCCCGGGGCTGCTCCTGGCGGTCCTGCTCGGGTTCGGTCTCGGCGCTTGCGGTTCCAGCGAGCCAAACACTGCACCGACTACGACCGATCGGGCGACAACCACTATCGCCGCCACAACGACGGCTACGACAAGTGTGACAACCACGGTTGCAACCACCGCCGTTCCTCCTTCCGAGGTGCCGGCGACCACCACCATGACAACCAACACCTCGACGGCGGCGCCGTCCCCGCTCCCGGGTCAAGAACTGCTCGTCCCGGTCCAACCCTCTCCCACCATCGACGGAACGCTCGAGCCGGGGGAGTGGGACGGTGCCTCCGTGGGGGAGATGTCGGACGGAACGGGGCTGTTCGTGATGCACGACGGCGAGTCGCTCTATGTCGCTATCGACGGCGAGCATCTCGGCGCCATCAACATCGCAATCGGCGGTCCCAAGGACACCTGGATCCTTCACTCGTCTGCCGCCCTGGGGTCCGTCCGATACGACTCCGGCGGTGAACTCTCTCACGACTTCGATTGGTGCTGCCGTGACGCCGACGACCCATCGAGTCGCCTTGCCCTGCTCGATGCGGAGGGCTGGCAGGCCAACATCGGCTACACCGGCGAGCCCGGGATTGTCGAGTACCAGGTGGCGCTGCCGTGGGTCGGGGCGGCCATTGCCGCCTCGGCTCAGACCGAGGTTTCCGAACCCGCGTTCTTTCCTCCCGGGCTCCCGCCGGAGGCTCGCGCCCAGCTCGTCGGCCCGTGGCCATCGACGAGGACGTTCCAGCGGGGCGACTGGTACACCCTGTTACCCGCCGAGGAATAGCCCTCGGTATGGCCGCCTAGAGTGCAACCATGATTCGCGTTCGATGGCGCGAGGTGCGCGCCGCCCCACTGGAACAGTCCGGGAGGTCGGTGACTTTGGTTGCTGCCCAGGTGACTGCGACGGTGACGACTCCGTGGTTTGGTGCAGCCGCCTCATATCGCTTTCCCAGGAGGGCTGAGCTCGGGAGAGGGAGCAAGAACGCCGTCCCCATCCGAGACCACGTCATGTTGGCCCGCATTGCCGGTATCGCCGCGGTGGCGGCGGCCGGGTTACTAGGAAGGATTGGTCGATGACAGACGACCCGTTTCACGCCGCCCTTGATACAGCCTCGACGCGCAGCGTTGAGGCGCTGACGGCCATCTTCGGCGAAGCCTCACCCAACACCATCTTCTCAGCCCCCGAGCGAGTTGGCGACGACCTGATCGTCACGGCTTCGGCCTGGGATCGGGCCGGCGGCTTCGGTTTTGGTGCCGGAGGCGGCGGCGATGCCGACGAGAATGGCGTCGGCGGGGGCGCCGGCGGGGGCGGTTCTTCGCAGGGCCGCCCCGTCGCGGTGATACGGATCGGCTCCGATGGGGTAGCCGTCACGCCGGTGGTGGACCTGACGAAGATCGCCGTCACCGCGCTCTTCGCCGCGATCGGCGTTTGGCGGGCGGTGCGGAGGTGAGACGGGCGTCGAGCTGACGCCGGGACAAGACGACGACCGACGTCGTCGGCTTGGCCTACCGGCTCGTGTGGTTGCGCGACCCAGGGTGATTCCGTAGCTTGACCGCAGACTGAAGAAGGGTCCCTTGGAGTACGCAGTCGCTTTCATTGCCCTGTGCGTGATGGGCTACGCACTGGTGGAACACCGGCTGGTGACCACCATCATCACGGGCCCGATGGTCTTCATGACCCTTGGGTTTCTTGGTGGCAACCGTGGCTTCGACATCATCGACCCGCAATCGCTTCTGTCGGTCGAGGTCGTCGACGCCTTCTTGGTCGCAGCGCTGACGCTGGTGTTGTTCACCGACGCTTCCGCTCTCCATTTCTCCTCGTGGCGCCGCGACGCCGAGATCCCGGGCCGACTGCTGGGGATCGGCATGCCGCTCACTATTGCGTTTGGGTGGCTGATTGCTGCGCTGCTGTTCACCGATCTCAGCGTCTGGGAGGCCGGCATGGTCAGTGTGGTCCTGGCGCCCACCGATGCCGCGCTGGGTCAAGCCGTCATCTCGAACCCTCGAGTACCCGAGCGGGTGCGGGCAGGACTCAACATCGAATCGGGACTCAACGACGGCGTTGCCCTGCCGATCCTGCTGATCCTGATTGCCGTTGCTGAGAGGGCTGAGGGGAGCCCGGCACTGGCGCGCATCTTCGTCGAGGAGATCGTGATCGCAGTCGCAGTCGGCGCAGTGGTCGGTTTGGTCGGGGGCCGCCTGCTGGTCAGGTCGAGGCGGTCGGGCTGGCTGAGCCCCACATGGAGCCGGATCGCCGTAGTGGCGATGGCCGCTCTCTGCTACGGATTCGCCGACCCGCTCGGGGGAAGCGGCTTCATCGCAGCCTTTGTTGGTGGTCTGATCTACGGGAGGACCACCGACGGCGAGTTGGGCGCCAACGAGCAATTCGCCGACGACTTCGGCAAGGTGATGACGCAGATTGCCTTCATGATCTTCGGGGCCGTTGGCCTCAGCTTTGCGTTCGAGAGGTTGACCTGGCAGGTCGTGGTGATGGCGGTGCTGGCGCTGACGGTGGTGCGGATGATCCCGGTCGCTATCGCAATGCTCGGCGCCCGCCTCTCGGTGAACACCGTTCTGTACATGGGATGGTTCGGCCCCAGGGGCATCGCCACGGTGATCTTCGCCCTGGTGGTGGTGACCGACACAACCCTTCCCGGTACCGAGGTCATCATGACGGTTGCGCTGATCACAATGGCGCTGAGCGTCTTTGCCCACGGGATGACCTCAA
>Ga0316198_10000757_pt1 | contig 17727 bp, 17 predicted proteins | sample OudBieAanoxic_MG_FD_204935 | JGI IMG/M metagenome (GOLD analysis project Ga0316198, IMG submission 204935) | Coastal sediment microbial communities from Oude Bieten Haven, Netherlands - site A anoxic | ecosystem: Environmental > Aquatic > Marine > Coastal > Sediment | place: Netherlands...
TATCGCGCAAGTCCATGCTGGGCGCCGTGACCGGCAGGGCGGTGGATGAGCGACTGGCCGCAGGTATCGCGAGCGCGGTCATGGCCGTCGAGCGGGGCGCCCGTATAGTGCGCGTACATGATGTGGCCGCGACGGTGGACGCATTGAAGATGTGGCAGGCGGCCATGGATGCCGGCGTCGCAGAGGACTGAGGAAGACGATAAAGATGGCGCGCAAATATTTCGGCACCGACGGTATCAGGGGACGTGTCGGTGAAGGTCACATCAACCCCGAATTCGTGCTCAAGCTGGGTTGGGCCGCCGGACGCGTCCTTGGCAATGGCGAGGGTCGGGGTGGCAAGGTACTGATCGGCAAAGACACCCGGATTTCAGGCTATATGTTTGAGGCGGCGCTCGAGGCGGGTCTTGCCGCCGCTGGGGTGGACATCCGCCTGTTGGGCCCCATGCCCACCCCGGGTATCGCTTATCTCACCCGTACGCTGCACGCAAACGCGGGTATAGTGATCAGTGCGTCGCATAACCCGCACGAAGACAATGGCATAAAATTCTTTTCCGCCATTGGCAACAAACTTCCGGATGCCACTGAGGAACAGATCGAGCGCGAACTGGAAAAGCCGATGACCACGGTCAGTTCGGCGCGTCTCGGCAAGGCCAAGCGCCTGGAGGATGCGCGCGGGCGCTACATCGAATTCTGCAAGAGCACCATTCCATCGAAGATGGATTTTCGCGGTCTCAAGGTGGTTGTGGACTGCGCCCATGGGGCGACCTATCACATCGCTCCCGATGTGTTGGACGAGATCGGCGCCGAGGTCATTGCCATCGGCGCGGAGCCGAATGGCCTGAATATCAACGACGGATTCGGGGCCACCAAGCCGAGGGCCCTGGCCAGCTCGGTACGAGTCAACGGTGCAGACCTCGGTATTGCACTCGACGGTGACGGTGATCGGGTCATCATGGTCGATGAAAAGGGAGAAATCGTCGACGGCGACGAGATTGTCTATATCATCGCCAAGTCGCGTCTTTCCAATGGCGGACTGGACGGCAATGTGGTTGGCACCCACATGAGCAACCTTGGTTTGGAGGTGGCGCTACGCGAACTCGGCGTCGGGTTCGAACGCGTTGCGGTAGGTGATCGCTACATTCTGGAAAGGCTCAGCGAGAAGGACTGGACGCTTGGTGGCGAGCCTTCCGGCCACATCATCTGCCGTGACCGGACCACCACCGGGGACGGGATAGTTTCAGCCTTGCAGGTGATGGCCGAGATCAACAAAAGCGGCAAGAGCCTTGGAGAACTGCGTTCCGGTATGCGTAAGTACCCTCAGGAGCTGATCAATGTCCCGCTCGGCGCTATGCAGGCGGCCGACATCATGGGCTGCAAATCCGTAATCGACGCAGTCGAGGCGATCGAATCCGATATGGGGCGTGAGGGGCGGGTCCTGCTGCGACCATCCGGAACCGAACCCCTGATCAGGGTCATGGTCGAAGGACGCGAGGCAAAGCAGGTGTTGGCCAATGCGCAGTCGATCGCCGAGGCGGTTCGCGCCGAACTCGCCGGCTGACGCGTCCTAGGAGAGCGCCCGGCATTGATTTGACGGGCCCGCGCCGTTAAGCTACGCCGCCTGATTTCAAGGGGAGTATGAGATGCGTCAGCCGTTGGTTGCCGGTAACTGGAAAATGAATGGTTCGCGGGCCAGTGTCGCGGAGCTTCTGGGCGGCCTTAAAGCCGGCATCGGCCAGGTGACGACCGCCGAGGTCGCTGTGTGTGCGCCGGCCATTTACCTGCCGGATACGCAGGCAGCACTGACTGCAACCCCGATCAAATGGGGCGGTCAGGACCTGTCGGTACACGCTTCGGGCGCGTATACGGGCGAAATCGCCGGTTCTATGCTGAACGATTTCGGTTGTCACTATGTGATCATCGGGCATTCCGAGCGCCGCGCCTACCATGCCGAGACTGACGAAACGGTTGCGCAGAAGTTTGCCGCCGCGCGCGCTGTCGGCCTGGTCCCGATCCTGTGCGTCGGCGAGACCCTGGAAGAGCGCGAGCAGGGGATTACCGAGGAGGTCGTCGGTCGCCAGCTGGATGCCGTGGTCGCACATTGCGGAATCGATACCGTCGGAGAGGGCGTGATCGCCTACGAGCCTGTCTGGGCGATCGGTACGGGCATGACGGCGACACCGGAGCAGGCGCAACAGGTGCATGCCTTTATTCGTGCCCGACTGGCCGCCGGCAGTCAGGCCGTGGCCGACGGGATGCGGATTCTTTATGGCGGCAGCATGAATCCGAAAAACGCCGCGGAACTGGTCGCACAGCCGGACATCGATGGCGGTCTGATCGGCGGTGCGTCACTCAAGGCGCCGGATTTTCTGGCGGTCTGCTCAGCGGCCAACCGCTGATAATCGAGGTTTGAGATGGAATCCATATTGGTTGTCGTGCATCTGTTCCTGGCCATTGGCCTGGTGGCGTTGATCCTGATCCAGCACGGCAAGGGTGCCGATATGGGTGCCGCGTTTGGATCGGGCGCATCTGCGAGTGTGTTCGGTGCGCGCGGCGCGTCGAATTTTCTCAGTCGCACCACAGGGATACTCGCCGCAGTATTCTTCGCAACCAGTCTCGCCTTGGCCTACTTCGCGATGCAGAGCAGGGAGCCGGCAACTGTGATGCAGGACGTGCAGCCTGCTGCCATGGTCGAACCGGAGGTGCCGAATGTGATTGACCTGCCCAGCGTGCCCGAGGTGCCGCCCGCGCCCGCTGCCCCGGCACCCGATGCAGTGCCGAAGGTACCGGAGTAAGTTTCTGATTGGTCAAGAGTTAAAAGCCGAAGTGGTGGAATTGGTAGACACGCTATCTTGAGGGGGTAGTGGCGTAAGCCGTGCCGGTTCAAGTCCGGCCTTCGGCACCATATCAAACGGCATCGCGAGCCGTATCGCGGTGCCGTTTTTTTATCGCCGTTAAACGCAATAATTAGCGTTTAAAAACAAATAGATAGTAACGCCGATTAATTTGACACTGGCCGGCTGCGGTCGCTATGCTTTGTGCCCACCCTGAAATCGGTCCCGTAGAAGGCCGCTGAGGGCTGCCGCCCAGGAGCGCTTCAGAGATGCTGGAGAATTACCTGCCTGTCCTGATTTTCATCGTCATCGGCGCCGTGGTTGGCGCGGCGATGATTGGTCTGGGATTTGTGCTGTCGCCCAATCGGCCGGACAGCGAAAAGAACTCTCCCTACGAGTGTGGCTTCGAGGCCTTCGAAGACTCGCGCATGAAGTTCGATGTGCGCTACTACCTGGTCGCTATCCTGTTCATCATCTTCGATCTCGAGATCGCATTTCTGTTTCCCTGGGCCGTGGTGCTCGACCAGATCGGCATGGCGGGTTTCTGGGCCATGATGATCTTTCTGGCCGTTCTGGTCGTCGGATTTATCTACGAGTGGAAGAAGGGGGCCCTGGAATGGGAATAGAGGGTGTTCTCGAGAAGGGTTTCGTCACCACCACGCTGGATGGGGTGATCAACTGGGCGCGTACCGGTTCGATGTGGCCGATGACCTTCGGTTTGGCTTGCTGTGCGGTAGAGATGATGCACGCCGCCGCCTCGCGTTACGACATCGACCGCTTCGGCATGGTTTTCCGGCCCAGTCCGCGCCAATCGGACGTGATGATCGTCGCCGGCACCCTGGTCAACAAGATGGCACCGGCGTTTCGCAAGGTCTACGACCAGATGGCCGAGCCACGCTGGGTGATCTCCATGGGCTCCTGTGCCAACGGGGGCGGTTATTACCACTACTCGTACTCGGTGGTCCGCGGCTGTGACCGGATCGTGCCGGTCGATGTCTATGTGCCCGGCTGTCCCCCCACCGCCGAAGCGCTGTTGTGGGGGATCCTGCAGCTGCAGAACAAGATCAGACAGACAAACACAATTGCCCGTTAACTCCTCTGGAAGCCGTTTAGATGAGCCCGGAAGATCGACTGGATGAACTTGAGGAGGCTCTCGAAGAGCATCTCGAGGACTTCGAAGACTGCCAGTGGGAGCGTGCACTCTCACAGGTCACCCTGACTGTCCCGCGCGAGCGACTGGTCGAGGTGATGAAGCTGTTGCGTGAAAAGCGCGCTCTGGCGTTCGAGCAGTGTACCGATGTCTGCGGCGTCGATTATGCGACCTACGGTGAGTCCGAGTGGGTAACCAGCAACGCCGCCAACTCCGGTTTCGGCCGTGGCGCCAGCCGTGAACCGTCTGGCGAAATGGACCCGCAGAACCGGTTTGCAGCGGTCTACCATCTGCTGTCGGTCAGTAACAATGTGCGATTGCGGGTCAGAACATTCCTGGATGCGGACCGCCCCATCGTCGACTCGGTGGTGGACATCTGGTCGGGGGTGAACTGGTTCGAACGCGAGGCCTTCGACCTGTACGGCATCATGTTCCGCGGTCATCCCGATCTGCGCCGGATCCTCACCGATTACGGTTTTATCGGACACCCGTTCCGCAAGGATTTCCCGTTGATCGGCCAGGTCGAGATGCGCTACGACCCCGATCAGGGCCGTGTCGTCTACGAACCGGTCAGTATCGAGCCTCGTACCCTGGTGCCGCGGGTGATTCGCGAAGACAGCCGTTACGAGGCCGGCTGGAAGCCGGAGCCTTCAGCCGAGGAGGCGGAGTAGAGCCATGGCCGAAATCCGAAATTACACCTTGAACTTCGGCCCCCAGCACCCGGCCGCACACGGCGTTCTGCGTCTGGTCCTGGAGATGGACGGCGAGATAATCGAACGCGCCGACCCGCACATCGGACTGCTCCATCGTGCGACCGAGAAACTGGCCGAAAACAAGCCGTACAACCAGTCGATCGGTTATATGGACCGTCTCGACTATGTCTCCATGATGTGCAGCGAGCACGCCTACGTGCGTGCGATCGAGAAACTGCTGGGTATCGAGGCGCCTGAACGGGCGCAGTATATCCGCACCATGTACGACGAGATCACCCGCATCCTCAACCACCTGATGTGGTTGGGTACCCATGCGCTCGACGTCGGCGCGATGACCATGTTCCTTTACTGTTTCCGCGAGCGCGAAGACCTCATGGACTGCTACGAGGCGGTCTCGGGCGCGCGAATGCACGCGACCTATTACCGCCCGGGCGGTGTATATCGCGATCTGCCGGAGCAGATGCCGCAATACGACACAGCGCAGTTCGGCAGCAGCGCCGAGGGCAAGCGGCGTAACGAGGCGCGCCAGGGCTCGCTGCTTGATTTCATCGAGGATTTCGTCGACCGTTTCCCCGGCCTGGTGGATGAGTATGAAACCCTGCTGACGGACAATCGGATCTGGAAGCAGCGCACCGTCGGCATCGGCGTGGTGACCCCCGAGCGTGCCCTGCAGATGGGCTTTACCGGTCCGATGCTGCGTGGCTCGGGTGTGGCCTGGGATCTGCGCAAAAAGCAGCCTTACGCCAGTTACGACAAGGTCGATTTCGACATTCCAATCGGGACCAATGGCGACTGCTACGACCGCTACCTGATCCGGGTCGAGGAGTTTCGCCAGTCGGCGCGGATCATCAAGCAGTGCATAAAATGGCTGCGTGAGAATCCCGGGCCGGTGATGCTGGGTGATCACAAGGTCGCACCGCCGAAGCGCGCCGACATGAAGGACGACATGGAGGCGCTGATTCACCACTTCAAGCTGTTCACCGAGGGTTACTGCACGCCGCCCGGCGAGGTATATGCGGCGGTCGAGGCGCCGAAAGGGGAGTTCGGCTGTTACATCGTCTCGGATGGTGCGAACAAGCCTTACCGCCTGAAGATCCGCGCGCCGGGCTTTGCCCATATGTCCGCCATGGATGAGATGGCACGCGGTCACATGCTGGCTGATGTGGTGGCGATTATCGGCACCATGGACATCGTATTCGGAGAGGTTGATCGATGAGCATGCGCAGTGAACCCATGGCGCGCGTCAACAAGTGTGAGAGCAAGGACAACTTGTTCACGCCGGAGGTCCGTGAGCAGATCGACGCCTGGATTGCCAAGTACCCCGAAGGTTGGCAGCAGTCCGCCTGTATGGCCGCGTTGATGTTCGTGCAGGATATGAACGGCGGGCATGTGACCACCGAATTGATGGACCAGGTCGCGGACTACCTCGACATGCCGGCGATCGCGGTATACGAAGTGGCCAGCTTCTATTCCATGTACGAACACAAACCGGTCGGGCGGCACAAGATCTGCCTGTGCACCAATGTGTCGTGCATGATCAACGGTTCGGACAACATCCTGGAACATCTCAGCAACCGCCTCGGGATCGGATTCGGGCAGGTGACCGGCGACGGCAAGTTCAGTCTTAAAGAGGTCGAGTGCCTGGGCGCCTGTGGCGGTGCGCCGATGATGCAGATCGGGCATACCTATTACGAGAACCTGACGGCTGAACTGGTCGATCAGATTCTGGATGGTCTGGAGTAAACGATGACGAACGAAGTCTGTTTCCGGACACTGCACAAGGATCGTCCCTGGCGGCTGGAGACCTACCAGTCGGAGGGCGGTTACGAGGCCCTCAGAAAGATCCTCGGCGAGCGCATCGAGCAGGAAGAGATCATCGACATGGTCAAGCAGTCGGGACTGCGTGGCCGCGGTGGTGCCGGTTTCCCGACCGGTCTGAAGTGGAGCTTCATCAATCGTACCGCGCCGGGCGACAAATACGTCGTGTGTAATTCGGATGAGGGCGAGCCCGGCACCTTCAAAGATCGCGACATCCTGCGCTACAACCCGCATGCCCTGATCGAAGGGATGATCATCTGCGGCTATGCGATCGGCGGCGTGGCCGGTTACAACTACATCCGCGGCGAGTTCTGGGAGCCCTATGAGCGCTTCGAGGCAGCCCTCGCCGAGGCGCGCGAGGCCGGGCTGCTGGGCCGCAATATTCTCGGTTCGGGTTTCGATTTCGACATTCATACGCATCTGGGGGCGGGCGCCTATATCTGCGGCGAAGAGACCGCGCTGCTCGAGTCCCTCGAGGGCAAAAAGGGGCAACCGCGCTTCAAGCCGCCATTCCCCGCAATGTTCGGTCTGTACGGACGGCCGACGGTGATCAACAACACCGAGTCGCTGGCATCCGTTCCGGACATCATCCGCCAGGGTGCGGACTGGTTCCGCGACATCGGCGTGGCCAACAGCGGGGGCCCCAAGCTGTTTTCCGTCTCGGGCAATGTTGCGCGCCCCGGCAACTACGAGGTGCCGATGGGGACCCCGTTTGCCGAATTGCTCGAAATGGCGGGCGGCATGCGCGACGGCCGCCCCTGTAAGGCGGTCATTCCCGGTGGCTCCTCGGCGCCGGTATTGCCGGGTGAGGTCATGATGGATCTCACGATGGACTACGACAGCATTGCACAGGCCGGATCGATGTTGGGATCGGGTGCGGTCATCGTGATGGACGACAGCAACTGCATGGTCAAGGTGCTCGACCGGATCTCTTATTTCTATTTCGAAGAATCCTGCGGCCAGTGCACACCATGCCGCGAAGGCACTGGCTGGATGCATCGGGTGGTACACCGTATCGAGACGGGCAAAGGCCGCCCGGAGGACCTGGATCTGCTAGACGACGTGGCCAAGAAGATCATGGGTCGTACGATCTGCGCTTTGGGCGACGCGGCCGCTTTGCCGGTGGCCGGTTTCATCAAACATTTCCGTGATGAGTTCCAGTATCACATCGATAACAAGAAGTGCATGGTGTAAGCCGCATGTCCGACGAAAAAACCATCAGCATTGAAGTGGACGGTCAGCAGCTCGAGGCCCAGCCGGGGCAGATGTTGATCGAGGTTACGGATGCCGCCGGTATCAGCGTGCCACGCTTCTGTTATCACAAACACCTGTCGGTGGCCGCGAACTGCCGCATGTGTCTGGTCGAAGTAGAGAAGGCGCCCAAACCGCTGCCTGCCTGTGCCACCCCGGTGATGGACGGCATGAAGGTCTACACGCGTTCGCCACTGGCACGCGAGGCGCAGAAGGGCACCATGGAGTTCCTGCTGATCAATCATCCGCTGGACTGCCCAATATGCGATCAGGGTGGTGAATGCGAGTTGCAGGATGTCGCCATGGGTTATGGCGGCGATGTTTCGCGTTACAGCGAGCGCAAGCGTGTTGTGCGCGACGAGGACATCGGCGCGCTGATCGCCACGGACATGACGCGCTGCATCCACTGCACGCGCTGCGTGCGATTCGGCGGAGAGATTGCCGGTCTGCGCGAACTGGGTGCGACCGGGCGCGGTGAGCACATGCGCATCGGTGTTTACATCGAGCAAAGTGTTGCGTCAGAGCTGTCGGGTAACGTCATCGACCTGTGCCCGGTGGGTGCGCTGACTTCCAAGCCGGCGCGCTTCAATGCGCGTGCCTGGGAATTGACCGAACACGATGGAATCGCACCGCATGATGCCGTAGGCAGCAACCTGCGCATGCACGTTCGACGTGGCGAGGTCATGCGTGTGGTCCCGCGCGAGAACGAGGCGGTGAACCAGACTTGGATCTCTGATCGCGACCGCTTCAGTTATCAGGGTCTGTACAGCAAAGATCGACTGCTGCGCCCCATGCTGCGCGAAAATGGCAAGCTGCGCGAGGTGGACTGGCAACAGGCACTGCAGGCCGCAGCCAAGATGCTCAAGGGCACGGACGCGGAGCGCATGGGGGCCCTGGTCTCTCCAAACGCGACGCTGGAAGAACAGTATCTTGCAGCGCAGCTGCTGCGCGGGTTGGGAAGCAACAACATCGATCACCGCCTGCGACAGTGTGATTTCCGTGGCGACAGTGCGGATCCGGCCATGCCCTGGCTGGGTCAGGAGATTGCCGATCTGGCCACCAACCAGGCGACCCTGCTGGTTGGCTCCTGGCTGCGCAAGGATCAGCCGATGCTGAATCACCGGGTGCGTCAGTCGTCGCGCGACGGCGGCCAGGTCATGGCGATCAATCCGCTGGCCTACGACTTCAACTACGAACTGGATGTGGACATCGTGTGCGTGCCGTCGGCCCTGACCACCGAACTTGCAGGTGTGGCGGCGGCCCTAGGTGCGGATACCGCTGGTATCCGGGTCGATCCAGATCAGGCACACCGCGCGATTGCGGATGCACTCAAAAGTGCCGGACAGGGAACCGTGTTGCTGGGCACGGCCGCGGCCATGCATCCTGATTTCTCGATTCTTAGGGCACTGGCCGCCGGCATTGCGGCAGCGGCTGGCATTAAGCTTGGCTTCGTCGGCGGTGGCAGTAATGACTGCGGCGCCTGGATGGCCGGCGCGGTTCCGCATCGGGTTGCCGGCGGTGCGGCGACAGAACAGGCCGGATTGGACGCCCGTGCCATGCTCGAGCAGCCGCGCGATCTCTATCTCACCGTCGGTATCGAGCCCGAGATGGATGTCGCCGATCCGGGACTGATGGCAGCCGCGTTGGAAAAGGGCCAGGTGATCGCACTTGGCGCCTATCTGACGCCGTGGTTGCAGGAACACGCGGATATCCTGCTGCCAACCGCAGCTTATGCAGAGACCTCCGGTACCCTGGTCAACATCCAGGGCGAGGCGCAGAGTTTCCCCGGTGTTACGGCGCCGCAGGGTGAGGCGAGGCCGGCCTGGAAGGTTTTGCGCGTGCTGGGCAACCTGGTCGATCTCGAAGGCTTCGATTATGTGGGTTCCGATCAGGTGCGCGACCAGGCATTGGCAGCATGCGCCAATCTCAAACCCGACAACACGGTCGGCCGGTTGAACGACTCGCGCGTGCAGGCCGCGTCCGGCAGCTGGGAACGCATCGGCGGCGTACCGATGTACTCGGTCGATGCCTTGGCGCGACGTGCGCAGGCCCTGCAACGCACCCCGGATGCCTGGGGCTCCGTCGTGCGTCTGAATGCCACTGCTGCGCAGACCCTGGGGCTTGGTGAGTCCGGAGCGGTTCGCGTCACACAGGGGGATGGCAGTGCCGAGTTCGACGTCCGCGTCGATGACTCGGTGCCGGACGGCTGCGTCTGGCTGCCGACCGCGGTACCCGGCTCTGAGGCGCTGGGGCTGGGCTTCGGCCCGGTCTCGGTGGAGAAGGTGTAACCATGGATACCCTGATTGAATTGTGGATGGCCCTGCCGGTCGTGATCCAGATCGTGATCAAGATCATGGTGATCATGTTGCCGCTGATGGGCCTGGTCGCCTATTACACCCTCGCCGAACGCAAGGTCATCGGCGCAATGCAGGTACGGGTTGGCCCCAACCGCGTCGGTTTCTTCGGCATGCCCCTTTGGGGACTCGGTCAGCCGATCGCCGATGCGGTCAAGCTGATGTTCAAGGAGATCATCCTCCCCAGCGGGGCGAACAAGCTGTTGTTTCTGATCGCGCCGATGCTGTCGATAGGACCGGCGCTGGCGGCCTGGGCGGTGTTTCCTTTTGATGCCGGTCTTGTGCTGGCTGACATAAATGCAGGTCTGCTGTACATACTCGCCATGACCTCGCTGGGCGTTTACGGCGTGATCATTGCCGGCTGGGCATCCAATTCCAAATATGCCTTCCTCGGTGCCATGCGTTCGGCGGCGCAGATCGTTTCCTACGAGATCGCCATGGGCTTCGCGCTGGTCGGCGTGCTGGTCGCCGCTGGCAGCCTGAATCTGGGCGACATCGTGGCGGCACAGCAGGGCAGTCTGCTGCACTGGTTCTGGCTGCCGTTGTTGCCACTGTTCCTGGTGTACTTCATCTCCGGGGTGGCTGAGACCAACCGTGCGCCCTTTGATGTCGCCGAGGGTGAATCCGAGATCGTTGCCGGATTCCACGTCGAATACTCGGGCATGACCTTTGCGGTGTTCTTCCTCGCCGAATACGCAAACATGATCCTGATCTCGGGACTGAGTTCCCTGATGTTTCTCGGTGGTTGGCTGTCGCCCCTGCCGGCCAGCTGGGTGGACGGCGTGTTCCTCTTGGGCGACGGTTTCCACTGGTTGCTGATTAAGACCTTCTTCTTCATGTTCCTGTTCCTGTGGTTCCGTGCGACCTTCCCGCGCTACCGCTATGACCAGATCATGCGTCTTGGGTGGAAAGTGTTCATTCCGATCACGATCGTCTGGATCGTGGTGGTCGCGGTCATGAAGGTGACCGAGATGCCCTGGTGGTTTAACTGAGGCCCGGTGCGATGAAGACGATTACCAATTACATCCGCAGCCTGTTCCTGTTCGAGCTGCTCATGGGCCTGAGCGTCACCGGGCGGTATTTCTTCAAGCGTAAGTTTACGCTGATGTACCCGGAGCAGAAGGCCCCTGTGTCACCACGATTTCGCGGCCTGCATGCCCTGCGCCGTTACCCGAACGGTGAAGAGCGCTGCATCGCCTGCAAATTGTGCGAGGCGGTATGCCCGGCGCTTGCGATCACTATCGAGGCCGAGCCGCGCGACGACGGTTCACGCCGGACCACACGTTACGACATCGACCTGTTCAAGTGCATCTACTGCGGTTTCTGCGAGGAATCCTGTCCGGTCGACTCGATCGTCGAGACGCGGATCTATGAATACCACTTCGAAAATCGTGGCGAGCAGATCATGACCAAGCAGAAGCTGCTTGAGATCGGTGACAGATACGAACAACAACTGGCGGCCGACCGGGCTGCGCAGGTCAACGTGCGCTAATCGGGAGGCAGGTAAGAATGAGTTTCGAGAAATTTCTCTTTTATGTCTTCGCCGCCTTCCTGGTGGGCTCTGCGTTGATGGTGATTACACGCAAGAACCCGGTGCATTCGGCACTGTTCCTGGTTCTGGCGTTCTTCAACAGTGCCGGGCTCTGGATGCTTGCAGAGGCCGAGTTCCTGGCGATTGCGCTGGTGCTGGTCTATGTCGGTGCCGTGATGGTCCTGTTCCTGTTTGTGGTCATGATGCTGGACATCAATATCGCTGAACTGCGGGCCGGGTTCGTGCGCAATGCACCGGTCGCCGCCTTGGTGGCTATCGTCATGGTGGTCGAATTGTTCATGGTCGTGGGGCCTCAGCGTTTTGGTCTGGATGTGGTGGCTGCACCTGCCGCCAAACCGGCTGGGTACAGCAATACCGAGGAGCTTGGTTTGGCGCTGTTCACCGAGCACTTGTACGCGTTCGAGATTGCCGCGGTGATCCTGCTGGTGGGAATCGTGGCCGCGATCGGCCTGACCATGCGCCGGCGTCCGGACAGCAAATACCAGGATCCGGCGAGCCAGATCGCGGTCAAGGCCGCGGACCGCCTGCGCGTGATCAAGATGGATGCGGAGGAGAAGGCCTGATGATTGCCTTGTCGGACTACCTGATTGTCGGTGCCATTCTGTTCTCGCTCAGCGTCGCGGGGATCTTCCTCAACCGCAAGAATGTCATCCTGCTTCTGATGTGTATCGAGCTGATGCTGCTGGCGGTGAACATGAATTTCATCGCCTTCTCGCATTTTCTCGGTGACACAGCGGGGCAGGTCTTCGTTTTCTTCATTCTCACCGTGGCGGCGGCTGAGGCTGCGATCGGTCTGGCGATCCTGGTCGTGCTGTTCCGCAGCAGACAGACGATCAATGTTGCCGATCTGGACACCTTGAAGGGCTAGAGCATGGAATCGATCTTACTGACCATCGTTCTGGCGCCGTTGGCTGGCGCAATCATCGCCGGGCTGTTTCGTAACCAGGTGGGACGCAGCGGCGCTCACTCGGTCACCATCCTCGGTGTGGGTATCTCCTGCGTGCTTTCCTTGTATGTGTTGTATCAGCATGCATTTGCCGGTGCGCCGACATATAACGAGACTGTTTACACCTGGATGGTCAGCGACGGCCTGCGCATGGAGGTGGGTTTCCTGGTCGATCGCCTGACCGCGATGATGATGGCGGTTGTGACCTTTGTCTCGCTGATGGTGCATATCTACACCATTGGGTACATGGAGCATGAAGAGGGCTACGAGCGCTTTTTCAGCTATATCGCGCTGTTCACCTTCTCCATGCTGATGCTGGTCATGGCCAACAATTTCCTTCAGCTATTCTTCGGCTGGGAGGCGGTTGGGCTGGTCTCATACCTGCTGATCGGTTTTTACTTCAAGCGCGAGACGGCGATCTTCGCCAACATGAAGGCCTTTCTGGTCAACCGTGTCGGCGATTTCGGCTTTTTGCTGGGTATCGCCGCGGTTGCGATGTACTTCGGCAGCCTGGATTACAAGGAGGTGTTTGCCGCCGCGCCGCAGTTTGCCGATGCCACCATCAGCATCTGGGGCGACAGCAGCTGGTCGTTGATGACGGTGATCTGCATCCTGCTGTTCATCGGGGCAATGGGCAAATCGGCGCAGGTGCCGTTGCATGTCTGGCTGCCCGATTCGATGGAAGGCCCGACCCCGATCTCCGCCCTGATCCATGCCGCAACCATGGTCACAGCGGGCATCTTCATGGTCGCGCGTATGTCGCCGCTGTATGAACTGTCCGAAACTGCGCTTACCTTTGTTCTGGTGATCGGTGCCACCACCGCCTTCTTCATGGGCCTGATCGGTATCGTGCAGAACGATATCAAGCGCGTGGTCGCCTATTCGACGCTGTCGCAGCTTGGATACATGATTGCGGCACTCGGTGCGTCTGCTTACGCGGCCGGCCTGTTCCACCTGATGACCCATGCCTTCTTCAAGGCGTTGCTGTTCCTGGCGGCCGGATCGGTGATTATCGGCATGCATCATGAGCAGGACATCCGCAACATGGGCGGTATGCGCAAGTACATGCCGATTACCCACTGGACGGCGCTGCTCGGTTCGCTGGCCCTGATCGGTTTCCCCGGGTTCTCGGGCTTCTTCTCCAAGGATGCCATCATCGAGGCGGTGCATCACTCGCAGATCGCCGGGGCGGGGTATGCCCATGTCCTTCTGGTTGCAGGTGTGTTCGTCACCGCGCTGTACAGTTTCCGCATGTATTTTCTGGTGTTCCATGGTGAAGGTCCGCGTCACTTTGAACCGCATCATGAAGCGCATGACGAGGATGGAGGGGCAGAAGCGCACGAGCATCACCATGTGAATGACGAGCCCACACCACACGAATCACGCTGGGTCGTGACCCTGCCACTGATCCTGCTGGCGATCCCTTCGGTAGTGATCGGCTACATGACAGTCGGTCCGATGGTGTTCGGCGACTTCTTCGGTGATGCCCTGACTGTGGCGGCGGTGCACGACACCCTGGGGCAGATCGATTTCCATGGAGCCACCGCGTTCTTGCTGCATGGCGTCATGGCGTTGCCTTTCTGGCTTGCGATGGCCGGCCTGGCGACCGCCTGGTACATCTACACGCAGAAACCGGAGATCGCACGCACGCTGGCGGTCAAGTTGGATTGGGCGCACTTCGTGCTCGATCGCAAGTATGGCTTCGACGAGTTCAACCAGGCGGTTTTCGCCGGCGGCAGCAAGATGCTGGGGAAATTCCTATGGCTGGCTGGCGATCGTGCATTGATCGACGGGCTGGCAGTAAACGGTTCGGCGCATTCGGTGGGCTGGTTCGCCGCTGTCGTTCGGCGTGTGCAGACGGGAATGCTGTATCAGTACGCGATGGTGATGATCATCGGCCTGATCGCCCTGATCGGATGGTTCGTGCTGCGCGGCTGAGGGCGCAGGTTTGGTGAAGTGGAATTGAATTGAGCGACGTCGGGGTATGACTCAATGGCGCCGGAGTGGCCGGCGACAGGTGAAGCACCCGGGTGCGGGTCGCTGGTAACAGGACTAGAGACAACAGAATCATGACTGCAGACTGGCCGATTATCAGTGCGACGATTTGGCTCCCGATACTGGGTGGCGCCCTGGTGCTCGCGAGTGGCGACAAGGCACCGAATGTTTCGCGTTGGCTGGCGCTGATCTTTGCCGTTCTCACCTTCCTGGTCAGCATCCCTTTGTATACCGGGTTCGATATTGGCACCGCCCAGATGCAATTCGTCGAGCGGATGCCTTGGGTTCCCGCGTTCGGTGTTTATTACTACCTGGGCGTTGACGGAATCTCGATGCCGCTGATCCTGCTGACCACTTTCATCTCCATTCTGGTGGTGATCGCCGGCTGGGAGGTCATCCAATACAAACCGTCGCAGTACATGGCGGCTTTCCTGATGATGGAAGGTGTCATGGTCGGCGTGTTTGCAGCGCTGGACGCGATGCTGTTCTACGTGTTCTGGGAGGCCATGTTGATTCCGATGTTCATCATCATCGGCGTCTGGGGTGGGCCAAACCGCGTCTACGCGACTATCAAGTTCTTCCTCTACACCTTCCTCGGTTCGGTGTTCATGCTGGTTGCATTGATCTACATGTACTTCCAGTCCGGCTCGATGGAGATCCTGGCGTTCCACGACCTCAAGCTGAACCTGACCGAACAGGTGCTGATCTTCGTGGCTTTCCTGCTGGCCTTTGCGGTCAAGGTGCCGATGTGGCCGGTACATACCTGGCTGCCGGATGCGCACGTCGAAGCGCCAACCGGCGGCTCAGTGATCCTGGCGGCCATCATGCTGAAGATCGGTGGTTACGGTTTTCTTCGCTTCAGCCTGCCGATCACCCCGGATGCGAGCAATGAGCTGGATTGGCTGATCATCACGATGTCGCTGGTCGCGGTCGTTTACATCGGTTTTGTCGCCCTGGTGCAGCAGGACATGAAGAAGCTGATTGCCTACTCGTCAATCGCGCACATGGGTTTCGTCACGCTGGGTTTCTTCATCGCCTTCATGATCATGTCACGCAGCGACGTCGACAGCGGCGCGATATTGGGCATGCAGGGCGGTATGGTGCAGATGGTGTCACATGGCTTTATCTCGGCGGCCATGTTCCTCTGTGTCGGCGTTCTGTATGACCGTTTGCACAGTCGTGAAATCAATGATTACGGTGGTGTAGTCAATGTGATGCCCTGGTTTGCCGCCTTCATGGTCTTCTTTGCGATGGCCAATGCGGGACTGCCCGGGACTTCCGGATTCGTCGGTGAATTCATGGTGATTCTCGCCAGCTTCCGCGCCGACTTCTGGTTTGCATTCCTCGGTGCGACGACCCTGATCGTAGGTGCCGCCTACACCCTGTGGATGGTCAAGCGCGTGATCTACGGCGAGATCGCTTCAGACAAGGTCGCTGCGCTCGAGGATATCAACAAGCGCGAGGCACTGGTGCTTACCTCGCTGGCCGTTGCGGTGCTGGTACTGGGACTCTGGCCGGCGCCGCTGATCGAGGTGATGGATGTCTCGATCGAGAATCTTGTCAAACATATCGCTGTGACGAAACTTTGAGCTCAGCCTTTTAAACCAATGGCGCAGAATCGGTAAGCCTGTATGGAATACAACCTAGCAACAATGCAACCCGTGCTGCCGGAGATGTTCCTCCTGACTGCGGCCTGCGTGATTCTCGTTGTCGATCTGTTTCTGACGGATCGCACGCGCCTGCTGACCTATGGCCTGTCTCTCGCCACACTGATCGGCGCGGTTGCGTTGACTCAGTATGCTGCAGGGCCGGAGCGCGAGATCATTCTGCACGGCAGTTTCGTGCGCGATCCCATGTCGGATGTTCTCAAGACCGGTCTGCTGCTGGTGACCCTGTTCGGTTTCGTCTATGCCAAGGATTACCTGCTCGGGCAGGGCATATTGCGTGGCGAATACTATGTGCTTGGACTGTTCGCAGTGCTCGGCATGATGGTCATGATTTCGGCCAACAGCTTCCTTACCGTGTATCTGGGGCTGGAACTGCTCGCACTCTGTCTATATGCCCTGGTTGCCTTCCATCGTGATTCCAAGTCGGGCGCCGAGGCGGCGATGAAGTATTTCGTGCTCGGTGCGCTTGCCTCGGGCATGCTGCTTTACGGTATCTCGATGGTCTATGGTGCGACCGGCGAACTCACCTTCCCCGAGGTTGCCAAGGTGATTACGACAGGCAACGCAGATCAGACTGTTCTGGTGTTCGGCCTGGTGTTTATTGTATTGGGCGTCTCGTTCAAATTTGGTGCAGTGCCTTTCCATATGTGGGTGCCGGATGTCTATCAGGGTGCGCCGACATCGGTCACCCTGTTCCTCGGCAGTGCGCCCAAGATAGCCGCTTTTGCACTGGCCATTCGACTGCTGGTCGACGGCATGGGAGGCCTGGCGGCGCAGTGGCAGGATATGCTGATCATCCTCGCGGTTTTGTCCATGGCCCTGGGCAACCTGGTGGCTATCGCACAGACCAATATCAAGCGCATGCTGGCGTATTCGACCATCTCGCATGTGGGCTTCATCTTTCTGGGAATCCTCGCCGGAACGGACAAAGGGTTTTCTGCCGCGATGTTCTACGCCATCGTCTATGCGCTGACTGCCGCTGGCGGTTTTGGTGTCATCACCATGATCAGCCGCAAGGGTTTCGATGCGGAGAATCTGGACGACCTGAAGGGCCTGAACGATCGCAGTCCGTGGCTGGCGTTCATGATGATGCTGATTCTGTTCTCCATGGCCGGTGTGCCGCCGACCGTCGGATTCTTTGCCAAGTTGTTCGTGCTCGAGGCTGTGATCAGCATAGATCTGGTATGGCTGGCGGCAGTGGCGGTGTTCTTCTCGATCATCGGTGCCTTCTACTATATCCGCGCGGTCAAGGTGATGTACTTCGACAAGCCGATCGACGACGCACCGCTGGTGGCTGCCATGGACACCCGGGTCATGATGTCGATCAACGGTCTAGCCATGCTCGGATTTGGTATGTTCCCGGCGGCCTTGCTGGGCGCGTGCCAGGCTGCGTTTGGCCTTTAGTATTGAAACTGTTTAGGACAAAAAGCGTCATAAAGGCTTGTTATGC
>Ga0316198_10000758_pt1 | contig 17709 bp, 15 predicted proteins | sample OudBieAanoxic_MG_FD_204935 | JGI IMG/M metagenome (GOLD analysis project Ga0316198, IMG submission 204935) | Coastal sediment microbial communities from Oude Bieten Haven, Netherlands - site A anoxic | ecosystem: Environmental > Aquatic > Marine > Coastal > Sediment | place: Netherlands...
ACCTTGACCTGGGAGTGGCTGGCCCCGGCGTCCTTCAGCGCCGCCGCACGGTAGACGAGCAGCCGCGAGTTCTCGACCGCCACGTCCAGGTCGGCCAGCGGAAACGCCACGCCCTGGTTGGCCCCGATGGGCTTTCCGAACGCCACCCGCTCGCCCGCGTAGGCGACCGACTGCTCCAGGCATGCCCGGGACAGGCCCAGGGCAAGCGCTGCGATCGCGATCCGGCCGTCGTCGAGAGTGGCGAGGAACTGCCGGAACCCGTTGCCCCGCTCGCCGAGCAGGTTGGACGCCGGCACCCGGGCTGCGTCGAAGGACAGTCCGTGGGTGTCCGACGCGTGCCACCCGAGCTTGTCGTAGGCCGGCTCGACCGTGAAGCCGGGCGTACCGGACGGCACGAGGATGGCCGAGATCTCCGGGGTGCCGTCGTCACGGGTGCCGGTGCGGGCTGTGACAGTCACCACGGAGGTCATGTCGGTGCCCGAGTTCGTGATGAACGCCTTGGCGCCGTCGATGACCCACTCGTCACCGTCGAGCCGCGCAGTCGTGCGGCTGGCTCCGGCGTCCGACCCGGCCTCCGGCTCGGTCAGACCGAAGGCGGCCAGCGCGCGCCCCGCCACCAGGTCGGGAAGGTAGCGCTCCTTCTGCTCCCTGGTGCCGAACGTGGCGATGGGCGTGATGCCGAGGCCGACCCCGGCCGAGAGCGTGATGCCGATGGACTGGTCGACGCGTCCGAGCTCCTCGATGGCGACGCACAGGCTGGTGAAGTCACCCCCGGCTCCCCCGTACTCGCTCGGCGCCGTGATGCCGAACAACCCGATCTCGCCCATCTGCGCCACGACGTCCAGGGGAAAGTGGTGCTCTTTGTCCCAGCGTGTGACGTGGGGGGCGATCTCACCCTCGGCGAAGTCTCGGACGATCGCGCGGAACTCCTCGTGGTCCGCGGACAGCTCGACGCTCATGGCTTCACGGTAGGGGGTGGCCCTGGGCCGGACGACCCTGCCCGCCGCAGAACGGCTCCCCCTAGACTGCGGAGCCGTGCCGACGATCACCAAGGTCCTCATCGCCAACCGCGGAGAGATCGCCGTCCGTGTCGCTCGAGCGTGCCGGGACTCCGGCATCGGCTCGGTGGCCGTGTACGCCGACTCCGACCGAGACGCGCAGCACGTTCGGGTGGCCGACGAGGCCTACGCACTGAACGGCGAGACGAGCGCGCAGACCTACCTCGACATCGAGAAGCTGCTCGACATCGCGCGTCGTGCGGGCGCCGACGCCGTCCATCCCGGCTACGGCTTCCTCTCCGAGAACGCCCACTTCGCCCAGGCCGTCACCGACGCCGGCTTGATCTGGGTCGGCCCGCCGCCGTCGGCCATCGAGTCACTCGGTGACAAGGTGAGCGCCCGCCACATCGCCGAGCGTGCCGGGGCACCGCTGGTGGCCGGCACACCCGACCCCGTGTCCGGCGCCGACGAGGTCGTCGCTTTCGCTGAGGCCAACGGCCTGCCGATCGCCATCAAGGCAGCATTCGGCGGCGGCGGCCGCGGCCTGAAGGTCGCGCGCGAGATGAGCGAGGTCGCCGAGCTCTACGACTCGGCCGTCCGGGAGGCAACGGCGGCCTTCGGGCGGGGCGAGTGCTTCGTGGAGAAGTACCTCGACAAGCCGCGCCACGTCGAGACCCAGTGCCTGGCCGACCAGCACGGCAACGTCGTCGTGGTCTCCACCCGTGACTGCTCGTTGCAGCGGCGCCACCAGAAGCTCGTCGAGGAGGCTCCCGCACCGTTCCTCACCGCCGAGCAGAACGGCGAGATCTACGCGGCCAGCAAGGCGATCCTCAAGGAGGCGGGCTACTACGGGGCCGGCACCTGCGAGTTTCTCGTAGGACAGGACGGAACCATCTCGTTCCTCGAGGTCAACACCCGCCTGCAGGTCGAGCACCCGGTCAGCGAAGAGGTCACTGGCATCGACCTGGTCCGCGAGATGTTCCGCATCGCCGAGGGTCAGGAGCTCGGCTACGACGACCCCGAGATCCGCGGTCACTCGATCGAGTTCCGCATCAACGGCGAGGACGCCGGGCGCAACTTCTTGCCCATGCCCGGCCCGGTCACCGCCTTCGAGCCGCCCTCCGGGCCCGGGGTGCGACTGGACGCCGGCGTCGAGGCCGGCAGCATCATCGGCCAGAACTTCGACTCGTTGCTGGCCAAGCTCATCGTCTCCGGCGCGTCGCGCCAGCAGGCCATGGAACGCTCGCGCCGCGCGCTGGCCGAGTTCGAGATCGACGGACTGGCAACGGTCGTCCCGTTCCACCGCGCCGTCGTCGCCGACCCCGCCTTCGCCCCGGCTGACCCTGCGACCCCGTTCAGCGTGCACACCCGCTGGATCGAGACCGAGTGGACCAACACCATCGAGCCGTTCGCCGGGGGCGCCGGGGCCGACGAGGTGGCCGGGGAGCGACAGACGGTGACTGTCGAGGTCGACGGCAAGCGGGTCGCGGTGACCCTGCCCAGCTCGCTGGCTGTCAGCGCCGCCGCCCCCGCGGGGGGGTCGCGCCCGCAGGCCAGACGCACGTCCAAGCGAGGTGCCGGTGCGTCCGCCGGGGCGTCCGGTGACTCGCTGGGCTCGCCGATGCAGGGGACGATCGTCAAGGTCGCCGTCAGTGACGGCGACACCGTCGAGGCAGGCGACCTGGTCGTCGTCCTCGAGGCGATGAAGATGGAGCAGCCGCTCAGCGCCCACAAGGCCGGCACGATCACCAACCTCATCGCGGCGGTGGGTGCGAGCGTCACGGCTGGCGCCGTCATCTGCGACATCACCGATTGACGCCGCGGTCCTGGCGGGTCCGGGACGGCGACGCACGCGGCGCTAGTGCACCGTCAATCGCACCGCACTGACGTCGGGCGTGTGCTGGCCTGCGAGCTCCACCAGGCGTAGGGCGGCGGGTGCGTGCGTGCGGTCGCGACGCAGGGCGACGCAGATCTCACGTGGCTCCAGGGCGGGTCGCAGCGGGTGGATGTGCACTGTTGGGTCGTCCTGGTCGACGGCAAGCAGCGGCATGACCGCAGCACCCATCCCCGCGGTCACCATCGCCTGGATCGCCGCGTTGTCGTTGCTGCGGAAGACGTATCGCGGCGTCACCCCCCGTGCCTTGAGCCCGTCGTCAATCAGCACCTGGCAGGAGTCGTCGGCGTTCTGGCCGATCACCGGGAACCCGTCGAGGCCGCCCAGCGAGATGGCTCCCGCCTTGCCGGTCGAGCGCAGCGAACACCCGTCGGCCGGAGTGACAGCCACGAACGGGTCGTCGCACAGATGCGTGACCTCGATTCGAGGGTCGTCGAGCGGGCCGAGCATGAAGGCGACGTCGAGCTCACCGGACAGCAGCCCGCGCAGCAGGTCGTCGTTCACGTCGGTCTCGTGCAGCACGATGTCGACCTCTGGCGCCTCTCGCCGCAGCTGAGCCACCACAGCCGGCAGCAGCGCGACCGACGCGCTCTGGAACGTGCCGACGTCGAGACGCCCACCGAGTCCGGCTGCCAGGTCGGCGAGCTGACGGCCGGCCACGTCGAGCCGGCCCAGTACCTCGCGCGCGTGCTCGAGCAGCAGGCTGCCCGCAGGGGTCAGCACAGCGGCCCGCGGCCCGCCCGGTCGGTCGAACAGCTTCATGCCGACGGCCTTCTCCAGGGCTGCGACCTGCTGGCTCACGGCTGCCTGGGAGAACCCGAGGGCATCGGCCGCGCGACCGAACGAGCCCTCCTCGGCAACGGCCACCAAGGTGGCCAGCTGACGGATGTCGGTGCTGCGCAGTCCAGGCATATAGATAAGCATAGACGTTCATCAGGATAAGAAAACATCGTTTGTACTTATGCTTTGCTGAGCGTACCTTCCAGATATGCGCGCACTCGCACCTCAGTCCATCGCGACTCTCGACGACCTCGCCTTCCGCGTCGCAGCCGAAGGTGTCGACACCGACCGCGCCGCCGTCAGCAAGGTGGTGCGTCGGGCGGCCCGGCTCGGCGCCGACCACGTCCTCACCGACCTGGTGATCGACCCCCGCGAGCCATCCGTGGCCCGGCAGCGGGCGTTCGGCGAGCTGCTGGCCTACCTGGCCCGTGACCGCCGTCGGCCGACCGGCACCGACGAGGCACCCCGCCGGGACGCCGCGTGGCCCGCGCACGCCGCCTGAGGTAGACATAGCAGCATGGAGCTGCTGCTGATCCTGATCATCGTCGGGGGCATCATCTGGTTCGTGGGCAAGTCGACCCAGCAGGGCCGGCTCTCCGACGGCTCGGCCACCCGCCGGGTCAGCCGTCGTGGCGCCCAGCCGGACCCGCGCATGGACGCCGTTCGTCGCGTCGCCTCCGAGGATGTGACCCAGCTCGGAGAACAGCTCCAGCACGAGCCCCTCCCTGACGGCCTCGGTGACGAGGCGTTCGCGGACTGGCAGCGTGCGCTCGACGCCTACGAGAACGCCAAGGGCGCCCTCGACAACGCCGCGACCCCGGAAGACCTGCAGTGGGTCACCCGCGCGCTGGACGACGGACGCTTCGCCCTCGCCACGCTGCAGGCACGCCGCGAGGGTCGCGAGCTGCCCAACCGTCGGGGTCCGTGCTTCTTCGACCAGCGCCACGGCATCTCGGTTCAGGACTCCTCGTGGGCTCCCCCCGGCGGTGCCGCTCGCGACGTTCCCGTGTGCGCGGCGTGCGCGACACGAATCGCCGACGGGATCTCCCCGGACGCGCGCACGGTTCCTACGGCAGCCGGCGACCGCCCGTACTGGGAGGCTGGTGCCGAGTACGGTCCCTGGGCCCGCGGCTGGTACGGGGCCCAAGGCGCCTACCTTCTCAACGGCATGCTCGTCGGAACGATGCTGGGCACGATGATGTGGGCGCCGATGGGCTACGGGATGGATGGCGCCGCTGCCGACGCCGGCGGTGACGGTGGTGACGCCGGCGGCGAGGGCAGCGGAGAATTTGGCGGGGACGCCGGCGGAGACATCGGGGGCGGCGACGCCGGCGGTGGGTTCGGTGACTTCGGCGGCTTCGACTTCTGAGCCGATCGGCCGCCAGCGAGCACGGCTAGCGCCGGCGTAGCCGGCGAGCGGCCTCGGCGACCGAGCCGGACAGCGACGGGTACACGGTGAAGGCCCGGGCCAGCTGGTCGACGGTGAGCCGACACTCCACAGCGAGCGCGATCGGGTGGATCAGTTCGCTGGCCTGGGGCGCTACCACGACGCCACCCATCACGATCCCGGTGCCCGGTCGGCAGAACACCTTGACGAAGCCGTCGTGGATGCCGCTCATCTTGGCGCGGGCGTTCGTCGCCAGCGGCAGGTTGACCACCGCCGCGTCCACCTCGCCGGCGTCGAGCATCGCCTGCGTCCACCCGACCGTGGCGATCTCCGGTGAGGTGAAGACGTTGGAAGAGACGGTGGTCAGGTCCAGCGGGGCGACCGCGTCACCGAGTGCGTGCCACATCGCTGTGCGCCCCTGCATCGCCGCGACCGAGGCGAGCATGAGCACACCGGTGCAGTCCCCCGCCGCGTAGATGCCGCGCGCTGACGTGCGGCTCACTCGGTCGACCTGGATGTAGCCGCCGTCGTCCACCGCGACGCCCGCCTGCTGGAGCCCCAGTCCGGCGGTGTTCGGGATCGAACCGACGGCCATCAGGCAGTGGCTGCCCGCCACCTCGCGACCGTCGGCCAGCGTCACCAGCACTGCGTCGGCGCTGCGTTCGGCTGCGACCGCGCGCGACTCGGGAAGGACCGTAACGCCGCGCCGAGAGAACACCCCCTCCAGCACGGCCGCCGCGTCGGCGTCCTGACCCGGCAGCACCCGGTCGCGCGAGGAGATCAGGACGACATCGCTTCCCAGTGCGTCGTAGGCGCTCGCGAACTCCGCCCCGGTGACTCCCGAGCCGACGACGATCAGACGTTCCGGAAGCTCGTCGAGGTCGTAGACCTGAGTCCAGGTCAGGATGCGCTCGCCGTCGGGCACTGCCGATGCGAGCTCGCGTGGGTGGGCGCCCGTGGCAACGAGCACGACGTCGGCCTCGATCGACTCGCTGCCCCCGCCGGTCAGGTCGGCCACCACGCGGTGCGGTCCGTCAAGGCGGCCGCGTCCGGCCAGCAGACGTACGCCGTCGCGGGCCAGCCGCCGGGCCGTGTCGGCGGACTGGGCCTGCGCCAGCCCCACGACCCGCGCGTTCACCGCCCCAAGGTCGACGCCGACCCCGGAGACGCTGCCGCCGGTCGCGCCGTCGCCATCCGCGGCCTGCTGGCTGACCCGCACACCCAGCTCCCCGGAGTCGGCCACCTCGACCATCCGGTCGGCTGTAGCCACCAGAGTCTTGCTGGGGACGCAGTCGGTGAGCACGGCCGAGCCACCGATCCCGTCGGTGTCGACGACGGTCACCTCGGCCCCGAGCTGCGCGGCGACGAGAGCAGCCTCGTACCCGCCAGGACCGCCACCGATGATCGCCACCGCCGTCACGTCGGGCAAACTTACTCACGATGCGCCGCGCTGCGTCCTGCACGACTGCTCGCGGCGCGCTGGAGATACCCGACGACCTGGGAGACCCGTGCTCTACGCCGCCTACGCCTCGAGCCTCGACCCCGACACGATGCGACGCCGCGCCCCGCACTCGCCGTTGCGCGGTACTGGCTGGTTGACCGGGTGGCGGCTGGCGTTTGCCGGCGAGGAACTGGGGTGGGATGGGCCCATCGCCACTGTCGTCGAGGCGTCGCCGCACGAGGCCGACCTGCCCGAGCCTTCGGTGTTCGTGGCGCTCTACGAGGTCAGCGACGCCGATGAGAACGCGATGGACGAGTGGGAGGGCCTCGACCTGCGAACGTTCCGCAAGCACCGAGTGAGGGTGGAGACGATGGACGGCCAGCGTGCGGCCTGGGTCTACGTGGTCGATGCCTACGAGGGCGGGCTGCCGTCCGCCAGATACCTCGGCATGCTCGCCGATGCGGCCGAGGCAGCCGGCGCCCCGGCGGACTACGTGGCCGACCTTCGTCGACGCCCCTGCCACTGAGGCACGGCCTAGAGTCGTGCGGATGACGCCGAACCCCCCGCCGGACGAGCCGGGCGACGCCGGAGCAGCTCAGGCAGCAGCTCAGGCAGCAGCCACGATCGCCCGGCGGACAGGTCGTGACTCCCACGACGTCGCCGTGGTCCTGGGCTCAGGCTGGGGCCGGGCCGCCGAGATGATCGGCGACCCGCTGGCGGAGATCCCCCTTGCCGAGCTGCCGGGGTTCAGCGCTCCTGCGGTCGCCGGGCACGCCGGAATGGTGCGCAGCGTGCGTCGAGGCGACAACCAGTGCCTGGTCTTCCTCGGGCGCACCCACCTCTACGAGGGACGAGGCGTTGAGGCAGTTGCCCACCCGGTGCGCACGGCGGCGGCGGCCGGCTGCTCCACGATCGTGCTGACGAACGGGTGCGGCGGGCTGAACCCGAGCTGGGCTCCCGGCACGGTGGTGCTGATCGCCGACCACCTGAACCTGACGGCCACCTCACCGCTGCGCGGAGCACAGTTCGTGGACCTGACCGACCTGTACTCCCCCCGGCTGCGTGCGATCGCGCGCAGCGTCGACCCGGCTCTTGCCGACGGCGTCTACGCACAGCTGCCCGGACCGCACTACGAGACCCCTGCCGAGATCCGGATGCTGCGGACGCTGGGTGCCGACCTGGTGGGCATGTCGACCACGCTCGAGGCGATCGCCGCCCGAGCCGCCGGGCTGGACGTGCTGGGCCTGTCTCTGGTGACGAACGCTGCCGCCGGCATGTCGGGCGAGCCGTTGGACCATTCCGAGGTGCTGGCATCCGGACGAGAGGCCGCCGACCGACTCGGCGGGCTGTTGCGCGACATCGTCGAGAGAGTGTGAGGACATGGACGAGCTCATCGAGCAGGCGCGATCGTGGATCGCCGACGACCCCGACCCGGTCACCCGCCAGGAGCTGGCCGAGCTCGTCGACCGCGCCGAGGACGGCGTGGACGCCGCCGACGCTCGGGCCGAGCTTGCCGACCGCTTCGACGGCACGCTGGAGTTCGGGACCGCCGGGCTGCGCGGCGAGATGGGCGCCGGCCCCCGTCGGATGAACCGGGCCGTGGTGATCCGTGCGGCAGCCGGGCTGGCCCGCTGGCTACGTGACAACGACGGCGGCGGGGTGGTCGTCGGCTTCGACGCCAGGCGCAGCTCCGACGTGTTCGCCCGCGACACCTGTGCGGTGATGGAGGCGGCGGGCGTCGAGGCGATGGTTCTGTCCCGACCCCTGCCGACGCCCGTGCTGGCGTTCGCGCTGCGCCACCTGGGCGCCGACGCCGGCGTCATGGTGACCGCGTCGCACAACCCGCCGCAGGACAACGGATACAAGGTCTACCTCGGCGACGGCTCGCAGATCGCGCCGCCGGTCGACACCGAGATCGCGCAGCGGATCGCCGAGGTCGCCAGCGTCGCCGAGGTCGTCCTGGCCGACGACGGCTGGGTCACCCTTGACGACTCGGTCGTGGCGGCCTACCTCGACCGCGCAGTGTCGCTGCTCGACGCCGACGGCCCACGCGAGCTGTCCGTCGTGTACACGCCTCTGCACGGCGTGGGCCGCGACCTGCTGCTCGAGGCGTTCACCCGGGCCGGCTTCGCTGCCCCCGCCGTCGTGCCCAGCCAGGGCGACCCCGACCCGTTGTTCCCGACAGTGGCCTTCCCGAACCCCGAGGAGCCCGGCGCCACCGACGCAGCTCTCGACCTCGCCCGCGAACGCGGCGCCGACCTCGTCATTGCCAACGACCCTGACGCGGACCGGTGTGCGGTCGCCCTGCCCGACGCCTCGGGGGCCTGGCGCATGCTCACCGGGGACGAGGTGGGCGTGCTGCTGGGCTGGCACCTGCTGCAGCGAGGCGCCACCGGCACGTTCGCGAACTCCATCGTCTCCTCCACGATGCTCGGCAAGGTCGCCACGGCGGCCGGCGCGGCGCACGAGGAGACGCTCACGGGCTTCAAGTGGATCACCAAGGCCTCTGGCCTGCGCTTCGGCTACGAGGAGGCGCTGGGCTACTGCTGCGACCCTGAGGCCGTGCTGGACAAGGACGGCGTCAGCGCAGCGCTGCTCGTGGCCGAGCTGGCCGCTGTGCAGCGCGCCTCGGGACGCACGTTGAACGACGTCCTGGACGATCTCGCACGCGAGCACGGCGTTCACGCCACGAGTCAGGTCAGCGTCCGGGTGAGCGACCTCGACCGCATCGCGGCGACGATGGCCCGGCTGCGCGCCGACGCGCCGAGCACTCTGGGCGGGCTCGACGTGCTCGCCGTGGACGACCTGCTCGAGCCGGACGGCCCGTTGCCCCCCACGGACGGGCTGCGGCTGAACCTCGACGGGGGCGCGCGGGTGATCGTCCGGCCGTCAGGTACCGAGCCGAAGGTGAAGTGCTACCTGGAGGTCGTCGTCCCGGTCGACACCAACCTCGGCGCAGCCAGGGCGGTCGCCGCCGAGCGCATGCAGTCGCTGCGTCGCGAGGTCGAGACCCTGCTCGGCGAATCGGCCTAGGATCGCGGCCGTGGTCGCCTCGACGAGCCTGCCCAGCGTTGCCGACGTCACCCGGTCCGACGCCGATCTACAGGCCTTCCTGCACGGCCTGCCCGGGGTCGACCAGGTGGGCGCGGACGCGCGGGCAGGCGAGCTGGCCACCCGCTCGATCAAGAACAAGTCGAAGGCCCGGGCGATCGACCTGGCGATCTCGATGATCGACCTGACGACGCTGGAGGGACAGGACACCCCGGGCAAGGTGCGCGCACTGTGCGCGAAGGCCAAACGCCCCGACCCCGTCGATCCCTCGACACCGGCCGTGGCGGCCGTCTGCGTCTACGGCGACATGGTGGGCACCGCGGTTCCCGCCCTGGCGGGCTCCGGCATCAACGTCGCCGCCGTGGCCACGGCCTTCCCGTCCGGACGCGCATCGATGGCCGTGAAGCTCGCTGACACCGCCGATGCCGTGGCGGCCGGAGCCGACGAGATCGACATGGTCATCGACCGTGGGGCGTTCCTGTCCGGGCGCTTCCTGCAGGTCTTCGAGGAGATCGTCGCGGTCAAGCAGGCATGCGGGGACGCCCACCTCAAGGTCATCCTCGAGACCGGTGAGCTGGCCACCTACGACAACGTCCGCCGCGCCTCATGGCTGGCGATGCTCGCCGGTGCCGACTTCATCAAGACCTCCACCGGCAAGATCTCCCCGGCAGCCACTCGGCCGGTGACGATGATCATGTTGCAGGCGGTGCGCGACTACCGCGAGGCCACCGGCCTCATGGTGGGCGTCAAGCCTGCCGGTGGCATCAAGTCGACCAAGGACGCGATCCGCTACCTGGTGCTCGTCAACGAGACGGCCGGCATCGACTGGCTGTGCCCGGAGTGGTTCCGGTTCGGGGCCTCGAGCCTGCTCAACGACCTGCTGATGCAACGGCGCAAGCTGCACACCGGGCAGTACTCCGGCCCCGACTACGTCACGATCGACTGACCAGGAGCCGCTGTGAGCCTCTTCGAGTACTCCCCCGCCCCCGAGTCGCGGACCGTCGTCGACATCGCGGAGTCCTACGACCTGTTCATCGGCGGGCAGATGGTCGAGCCGCAGGACGGGACGCGGTTCAAGACGATCTCGCCGAGCACCGAAGAGGTGCTCGCCGAGGTGGCCGAGGCCGGCGAGCGTGACGTCGACGCCGCGGTACAGGCGGCACGGGTGGCCTACACGCGCGTGTGGTCGCGGACGTCAGGCCGCGAACGCGGAAAATATCTCTTTCGCATCGCCCGCCTGGTGCAGGAACGGGCCCGCGAGCTCGCCGTTCTGGAGACCCTCGACAACGGCAAGCCGATCCGCGAGACGCGCGATGTCGACATCCCCCTCGTGGCAGCGCACTTCTTCTACCACGCAGGCTGGGCCGACAAGCTGGGGTACGCAGGGCTCGGGGCGAACCCGCGACCACTCGGGGTCGCTGCGCAGATCATCCCGTGGAACTTCCCCCTGCTCATGCTGGCCTGGAAGGTCGCTCCGGCACTGGCCGCCGGCAACACCGTCGTGCTCAAGCCGGCTGAGACCACCCCCCTCACGGCCCTGGCCTTCGCCGAGATCTGCCAGCAAGCCGACCTGCCTGCCGGCGTGGTCAATATCGTCACCGGGGCCGGAGAGACCGGACGCCTGCTCGTCGAGCACCCCGACGTCGACAAGATCGCGTTCACCGGCTCGACCGAGGTCGGTCGGCTCATCGCGGCCTCGGTTGCCGGCACCGCCAAGAAGGCCACGCTCGAGCTCGGTGGCAAGGCCGCCAACATCGTCTTCGACGACGCCCCCATCGACCAGGCCGTGGAGGGGATTGTCCGCGGGGTGTTCTTCAACCAGGGGCACGTGTGCTGCGCCGGCACGCGCCTGCTCGTCCAGGAGTCCGTCGTCGACGACGTGATCGACTCGCTGAAGAACCGGTTGGGCACGCTGCGGCTCGGCGACCCGATGGACAAGAACACCGACATCGGTGCCATCAACTCCGCGGTGCAGCTGCGCCGGATCCAGCAGATGAGCGAGGTAGGCGAGGCAGAGGGGGCCACCCGCTGGTCACCGGCGTGCACATTGCCCGAGCGCGGGTTCTGGTTCGCCCCGACGGTGTTCACCGACGTCGCACAGACCCATCGGATCGCCCGCGAGGAGATCTTCGGCCCGGTGCTCTCGGTGCTCACCTTCCGCACCCCGGACGAGGCGCTGGCCAAGGCCAACAACACCCCCTACGGGCTGTCCGCCGGGGTGTGGACCGAGAAGGGCTCGCGCATCCTCTGGATGGCCCAGCACCTGCGCGCCGGGGTCGTCTGGGCCAACACGTTCAACCACTTCGACCCGACCTCACCGTTCGGCGGGTACAAGGAGTCCGGGTACGGGCGTGAGGGCGGGCGGCACGGCCTGGCGGCCTACCTGGTGGCCGACGAGACGGAGGTGTCGGCCTAATGGCCCGCGAGCTGATCCGCAAGACCTACAAGCTCTACATCGGTGGTGCCCTGAGCCGCTCGGAGAGCGGACGGTCCTACGCCGTCGTCGATGCTGACGGCGGGTTCGTGGCCCACGCCGCTCAGGCCTCGCGCAAGGACGTCCGGGACGCCGTTGTGGCCGCGCGTGCTGGTTTCCATCGCTGGTCGGGCGCCACGGCCTACAACCGCGGCCAGGTGCTGTACCGGGTTGCCGAGATGATGGAGGGCCGACGCGAGCAGTTCGTGGCCGAGGTGGCCCGGAGCGAAGGACTGACCCGACGCCAGGCGACCGCGGTGGTCGACGCCTCCGTCGACCGGTGGGTCTGGTACGCGGGATGGACCGACAAGCTCGCCCAGGTGCACGGCAACGCCAACCCGGTGGCTGGTCCGTTCTTCAACTTCTCCCTGCCCGAGCCGACCGGCGTCGTCGGCGTGGTGGCTCCGGGTGAGTCCTCGCTGCTGGGCCTGGTCAGCGTGGTTGCGCCGGTGCTGGCCACAGGCTGCAGCGCCGTCGTGCTGGCCAGCCAGTCGCGTCCGTTGCCCGCCGTCACCCTCGCCGAGGTGCTTGCGACCTCGGACGTGCCCGCGGGGGCCGTCAATGTCCTGACCGGATCCGTCGCCGAGACGGGTCCGCCGCTGGCCGGCCATGCCGACATCAACGCCCTGGACCTCACGGGCGTCGACGACGCTTCCCTGGCCGTCGAGCTCGAGCGGGCAGCCGCCCAGACGCTCACCCGGGTGCGCCGTCCCGATGCGGGCGAGGACATCTCCGCCACCCCCGGCCTGTCGAGGATGCTGGGCGTTCTCGAGGTCAAGACCGTCTGGCACCCCGTCGGCACATGAGCGAGCGGGACGTAGCCGATCCGGCTGCTGCGGCGCCACCTACTCGGGTGATCCTGCTTGCCGGCCCTTCCGGCAGCGGCAAGTCGCACCTGGCTCGAGCGAGCGGACTGCCCGTCCTGTGTCTCGACGACTTCTACAAGGACGGTGACGACCCGACCTGTCCGCGAGAGGACACCCTGGGGATCATCGACTGGGATGACCCGGCGGCATGGGACGCCGACGCCGCCGTGGCGGCCATCGAGGCGATCTGCCGCACGGGCGGCTGCGAGGTGCCGCGCTACGACATCGCCGCCGATCGGGCCGTCGGCTCGACCCCGTTCAGCTGCGACGGTCGGGACGTCTTCGTCGCCGAAGGCATCTTCGTGGCCGAGGTCGTCGCGCGGTGTCGGGAGGCCGGCGTGCTCGCCGACGCGATCGTCATCACCCGCTCGCCCTGGAAGAACTACGCCCGCCGGCTCGTGCGAGACCTCTCCGAGCGCCGCAAGCCACCGCTGACGCTGCTGCGACGCGGCCGCGCGCTCATGTCGGCTGAGTCTGACCTGGTCGACGGACTCGTCCGGGCCGGGTGCCGTCCGCTGGACGCCCGCAGTGCCGCGCGAGCGCTGGCCGCCCAGTCCGGTGCCACGGTGGCCCGAGAGCCGAGCTGACCATCATGGCTGTCGAGGCTGCGATGGCGGTATGGGCGGCAGCGGGCGGGCGCGATCAGTACGGTCGTCTCTGTGACTCGAAGCATCTACATCGCCGCAGCCCAGCCCTACAGCGGCAAGTCCGCAGTCGCCCTCGGCATGTACGAGCACGCCCTTCGACGCTCGGCCGAGGTGGCCGTCTTCCGGCCTGTCGTGCGCTCCACCGACGAGCCGGACGCAGCGATCGAGCTGCTGCGCTCCCGCGGCGGGGTCGACCTGCCTGACGACGCATTCTTCGGGACGACCTACGCCGAAGTTCACCGCAACGCCGACGACGCCCTGTCGACGATCATCGCTCGCTACCGTTCGCTGGCCTCGAAGGCGTCGGCCGTCCTGGTGCTGGGCACCGACTTCACCGACGTCGGCGCCCCGGCCGAGCTGCAGTTCAACGCTCGGGTAGCCGCCAACCTGGGGGCGCCGGTGATGTTCGTGGTGACTGCGCATGACCGGAGTCCTCAAGAGGTGCGCTTCGCGATCGACCTCGCCGAAGACGTGCTCACGGCTCACCATGCCGTGCTCAACCGGGTGATCGTGAACCGCACGGCATCGAACCAGATGGGGGCCACGCGCGCCGCCGTCGCCGATCTCGCCGCGCCGGTCGACCTGCTGCCCGACGAGCCGCTCCTTCTCGCGCCCAGCGTGCGGCGCTTGGGACAGCGGATCGACGGCACGCTGCTGGCCGGTGACCCCGACCTGCTGGCTCGTGAGGCGCGTGACGTCGTGGTCGCCGCCATGACGCTGCCGAACGTCCTCGGCTACCTGCGCGACGGCAGCGCTGTGGTGACCCCGGGGGACCGCACCGACATCGTCCTGGCCATGCTGGCCGCCCACCGCTCCGAGACGTTCCCCTCGCTGTCCGGGGTGATCCTCTCCGGCGGGCTGCGTCCGGACGAGACCGTGTGGCGGCTCATCGAGGGCGCCGGCTCACGCCTGCCGATCCTGTCCACCCAGCTGGACACCTTCGAGACGGCAGCCGCCCTGGCCGACGCGCGAGGTGGCATCCACGCCGACTCGCAGCGCAAGATCGAGACCGCGCTGGAGCTCGTCGACCGGTCGATGGACGTCGAGGCCGTCCTCGACGACCTGGCCGTCGCCGACGTCGGCACGGTGACCCCGCTGATGTTCCAGTACGAGCTCGTGGAGCAGGCACGCTCCGACCGGCGCCACGTCGTGCTTCCTGAGGGTGGCGAACCACGCGTGCTGCGCGCCGCGGCGATCGCGCTGCGTCGCGGCATGGCCGACCTGACGCTGCTCGGCGACGAGGCCGAGATCCGCGCGGCTGCGACCGACCTCGGGGTGGACATCTCGGGAGCCCAGGTGATCGACCCCGCGACGACGGACCTTCGTGATTCGTTCGCCGAGGAGTACCACCAGCTGCGCCAGCACAAGGGCGTGAACGTCGACGCCGCACTCGACATCGTCTCCGACGTGTCGTACTTCGGGACCCTCATGGTTCATCGCGGTCTGGCCGACGGCATGGTCTCCGGGGCCGTGCACACGACCGCCCACACGATCCGTCCGTCGTTCGAGATCATCAAGACCAAGCCCGGTGTCTCGATCGTGTCGAGCGTATTCTTCATGCTGCTGGCCGACCGGGTGCTCGTCTACGGAGACTGCGCGGTCAACCCGAACCCGAACGCCGAGCAGCTGGCCGACATCGCCATCTCCTCGGCCGACACCTCCGCCCAGTTCGGTGTCGAGCCACGGATCGCGATGCTGTCCTACAGCACCGGCGCGTCCGGGTCCGGCACCGACGTCGAGCGGGTGCGCACCGCGACCGAGCTGGTACGGCAGAAGCGTCCCGACCTGTCGGTGGAAGGGCCGATCCAGTACGACGCTGCTGTCGACGCCAGCGTCGCCAAGACGAAGCTTCCGGACTCGACAGTCGCCGGCAAGGCGACCGTCTTCATCTTCCCCGACCTCAACACCGGCAACAACACCTACAAGGCCGTGCAGCGCAGCGCGGGCGCCCTGGCCATCGGCCCGGTCCTGCAGGGGCTGAACAAGCCGGTCAACGACCTCTCGCGCGGGGCACTCGTCGAGGACATCGTCAACACCATCGCCATCACCGCCGTCCAGGCCCAGGGAGGCCGGTCGTGAGCCGCAGCGTCCTCGTCGTCAACTGCGGGTCATCGTCGATCAAGTACCAGCTGATCGACGCCGACAGCGAGATCGCCCTGGCCAAGGGCCTCGTGGAGCGCATCGGCGCCGACAATGCCCTGCTGCGCCACACCGGGCCGAACGGCGTGGTGGAGACCGAGCAGCCGCTGCCCGACCACGACGCCGGCCTGCGAGCTGTTCTGGCCGCCTTCGGCGAGGCCGGTCCCAGCCTGGGCGAGGCTGGGCTGGCTGCCGTCGGGCACCGGGTGGTACACGGAGGCGACAGGTTCGCCGACCCCGCGGTGGTCGACGACAGCGTCCTGGACACGATCCGCGACCTGATACCGCTCGCCCCCCTGCACAACCCGGCAAACCTCGAAGGCATCGAGGTGGCCATGCGGGTGTTCCCCGAGGTGGAACAGGTCGCGGTGTTCGACACCGCCTTCCACCAGACACTGCCCCGACATGCCTTCACGTACGCGATCGACCGCGACGTGGCGGCAGACCTGGGGATCCGCCGCTACGGCTTCCATGGCACGTCGCACTCCTACGTCTCGCGAACAGCGGCCCGGCTGCTCGACAGGGACCCGGGCGAGCTCAGCATGGTGGTGCTCCACCTCGGCAACGGGGCGTCGGCGTCTGCCGTGCAGAACGGGCGATGCATCGACACATCGATGGGTCTCACCCCGCTCGAGGGCCTGGTGATGGGAACCCGCTCGGGCGACATCGACCCCGCCGTGACCTTCCACCTGCGTCGGGTAGGGCAGATGAGCTGGGATGAGATCGACACCCTTCTGAACAAGCGCAGCGGGCTGCTGGGGTTGTGTGGGGCCAACGACCTGCGCGAGGTCTGGGCGATGGCCGACGCCGGGGATGACGACGCACAGAACGCGCTGGACACCTACGCCTACCGCATCCGCAAGTACATCGGTGCCTACGCCCTGGCGCTGGGAGCCCTCGACGCAGTGGTGTTCACCGCCGGCGTCGGGGAGAACGATGACCGGATGCGCGCCAAGGTGCTCGACGGCCTCGAGCAGCTGGGCATGGTGCTGGACCCGCAGCGCAATGCCGACCCGAAGCAGCTCGGACCGGTCGTCTCTGCGCCGGAGTCGACGGTCTCGGTACTGGTCGTGCCGACGAACGAAGAGCTGGAGATCGCCCAAGAGTCGCTGCGTGTGGTAAGCGGCTAGCGGCCGGTGCCTGGGCGGTGGGTGGCACCGGAGCGGGGCCGGTCACTCGGGGTCGCGATGGGCCAGGTCGAGGCCGAAGGCCGGGACGCAGACCGCGACGTAGTGGGCGCCACCAGGTCCGACGGAGAAGCGGACACGCTCACCCGCGCGGGTGATGACTGCCTGGCCGGCCCTGACGTGCAGCGAGCCACCCGCGTGCTCGACGACGACATCGCCAGTGAGCACCACGGTGATCTCGTCGAAGTCCGGCTGCTGCGCGGGTTCGGACCACCCCGGCGGGGCGGTCATGACGGCAACACTCACCGCGGTGTCGCCGCTGACAACCCGTCCGGCGTACTCGTCGATCTGCTTGCCTCCGGGCACCGGGATCTGCGCAGGCGCGTCGATCAGCTGGGGCATCAGCTCTCCCTGCCACCAACGTCAGTCCGATGAACGAGCAGCCCGTTCGCGTGCGCTCGAGTGGTGTCCAGGGCTATGAGTGCCGTGTCGTCGTCCACCATCGCGAAGCCCTCGGGCTTGGTGGCCTCGGGCGGTAGCCGGTAGGTCTGGCTCAGGGACGTGATCGTCCCGCCGCCGCGCGCCAGGCGCTCGGTGAGCTCGATTCGGCCGACGCAGGCGGACTTGTCGCTGAGCAGCCACAGTGCCCGGTCGCGCCCAGCAGCAATGGCGCTGATGTCGCCCAGCGACTTCTTCGCGGCGTCCTTGAGCCTCCAGACGGCCAGCGCGTGGTAGTCGACCTCGCCGAGCGGTGAGTCCCACTCCTCGTCCACGCCGAGCAGGTCGTCTTGTCCCACGCCGAGCGGACTGGTTCCCGCCGGGCCGAACTCGACAAGCGCGCGCGGGCGCTTCTCCTTGGCCACCAGCAGCCGACCGCCGCGCAGCAGCAGCAACCCCTCACCCCTC
>Ga0316198_10000759_pt1 | contig 17670 bp, 17 predicted proteins | sample OudBieAanoxic_MG_FD_204935 | JGI IMG/M metagenome (GOLD analysis project Ga0316198, IMG submission 204935) | Coastal sediment microbial communities from Oude Bieten Haven, Netherlands - site A anoxic | ecosystem: Environmental > Aquatic > Marine > Coastal > Sediment | place: Netherlands...
CGGCCGTCAGGTTCTTGTGGATAATGCCAAGACCGCCTTCCTGTGCGAGCGCAATTGCGAGCTTCGACTCGGTCACGGTGTCCATCGCGGCGGAGAGTATCGGGACGTTGAGCTGGATATCGCGGGTGACGCGTGTGGTCAGATCTACATCCTTGGGCAGCACGGTCGAATGGGCGGGCACCAGTAAAACATCGTCAAATGTGAGGGCTTCCTCGATAATGCGCATGTGGGTACCTGCCGGGCGGATAAAAGCCGGTAATTATAGGCTTCTGGCGGGTTCGGGTAAATACGGTATCCGCCTTTTCCCGGCAATGTCGTGCCCCATACATGTGCCGAATCGAATAAGCACAGTAAAATCAATGAATAATTAATAATTAATAATTAATAATTACGGGATAGCGCGCGGTAGCGAAAACACCGATAATTATTCACTATTCATTTTTCATTATTCATTTGTTTTTATGGATCGTTCCGTATTAAGCGTCTCCGAGCTCAACAGCGCGGTCGCGCGCCTGCTGGAGCAGGAGTTCGCCTGGGTCTGGGTCGAGGGCGAAATCTCCAACCTGGCGACACCCGCCTCCGGTCACATCTATTTCACGCTGAAAGACGCCGGCGCCCAGGTCCGCTGTGCGATGTTTCGCGGCCGCAACCGCGAGCTGAAGTTCAGGCCGGAGAACGGCAGCCAGGTTGTCGTGCGCTGCAAGGTCAGCCTGTATCAAGCGCGTGGTGACTATCAGCTGATCGTTGACCGCATGGAACAGGCCGGCGCCGGTGCGCTGCAAAAAAAATTCGAGGAGCTCAAACACAAGCTCGCTGCTGAGGGACTGTTCAGTGAAGCCGGCAAGCAGGGCCTGCCCGAAGTTCCGGCCTGTATCGGTGTCATCACATCAAGGACCGGCGCCGCCATTCGCGATGTATTGAGCGTGATTGCGCGCCGCTTTCCGTCGGTGCCGGTCAAGCTCTTCCCGGTGCCGGTGCAAGGCGAGGAATCCGCCCCTGCGATCTGCCGTGCGCTGGAGCTTGCACAGCAATATGGCGCCTGTGACGTCCTGCTGCTGGTGCGTGGCGGTGGTTCGCTCGAGGACCTGTGGTCTTTCAACGAGGAATCCGTGGCGAGGGCTATTTTCGATTGCTCGATACCCGTTGTCAGCGGCGTCGGTCACGAGGTCGATATCACCATTGCCGATTTCGTCGCTGATCACCGGGCGGCAACACCGACAGCAGCAGCAGAGGCTGTGACACCCGACCAGCAGGCCTGGATGCAGACGCTTGACTGGTATCAGTCACGACTGCAGCAACTGGCCGATGAAAAAATATCGCGCATCGGTGAGCGACTGTCCTGGCTGCGTACACGATTAACGCAGCAACACCCATTAGCCAACCTGCAAAGACTGGGGCAGCGGGTGCGCGATATAGACAAACGTATGCGTATTACGATGGATTACAAAATCCGCGCTGCAAACGACCGCATGCAACATCTGCATACACAACTGCTGTCGTGCTCGCCTGCCATCACCATTCGCAATTACCGTCATAACATCGAACGCCTGCAGCAGCAGGCACAGTTCCACATCAGGTCCGCTGTGGAACAGCGCAAATCACACTTGAGCACACTTGCAAGCACATTGAATGCGATCAACCCCTTGCAGACATTGAGCCGGGGTTATTCCATTACCAGCAGCAGCGATGGGCAAACAATTACCAATACTGACAGTGTTTCTCAGGACGAGTTGATCAATACCCGCTTGCACAGGGGGCAGTTAATCAGCCGCATCGAAAAAATCATCAAGGATTAACTGCGCTTGCATATCACATCGAAAAATATCCGTTATATGTTGAGCATGGCGCTGTGTTTTGTGACAACAATATCGGCTTGATACGCTCTGCTGACGGGGAATCCGATCAGCCTGTACACGGTATTCGGCCTGATCGCGCTTACCGGTATCGCGGTAAATGCGGCCATTGTGTTGATTTCAGCGGCCAACGACCGGCTCATGGCAGGCATGACGATTACCCATGCAACCATCTATGCTGCACGCCGCCGTATCATACCGATTGTGATTACCACCCTGACGACGATTGCGGGTCTGTCGGGGCTGGGGCTGGGCGGGACCTCCCTGATCCGGGGCCCGGTGGCGACCGCCATCGTTTCCGGGCTGGCTTTTTCCAGCGTGCTGACCCTGTTCGCGATCCCGCTGCTGTACCGTCTGTTCGTCAAAGCCCCGGAATTTTCCTGAAAAGCTGGAATTTCCCGGCGAAATCTGCTCCAACTGGGCTATTATAGATAGTCAGGAATCCTTGCACTGGATACCCAAAACGTGATAAATAGTCGCGTCCTGAAATTAACACTAGATACATACGGAGCGTTTCATGCCTCAAGCAGCGCCACTGACCGAGCACGAGTTCAAGCCTTACAAGGTCAAAAAAGGGGAAGAATACATGAGTGATGGCCAATTGGCCCACTTCTCAGAAATACTGAATGCGTGGAAAAAGGAGTTGATGGACGAAGTCGATCGCACCGTTGGCCACATGAAGGATGAAGCGGCCAATTTCCCGGATCCGGCAGATCGGGCCACCCAGGAAGAGGAATTCAGCCTCGAACTGCGCACCCGCGACCGCGAGCGCAAGCTGATCAAGAAAATCGATGAGTCGCTCGAAATGATCAGCAACGGTGAATACGGCTACTGCGAAACCTGCGGTGTTGAAATCGGCCTGAAACGCCTCGAAGCTCGCCCTACGGCCACCCAATGCATCGACTGTAAGAGTCTTGACGAAATCAAGGAAAAGCAGACACGGGGCAAGTAAGCCGTCCTGGTAGTCATTTATCATAAGCCGAAGCCCTGCTTCGGCTTTTTTGATTTGAACGACAGTAAACGCAGGAGCGGCTTTAGCCGCGAATGTTAATTTTTGTCATCTCGACCGAAGGGAGAGATCTCCATGGATTCGGGAGATCTCTCCCTTCGGTCGAGATGACAATTATATTTTTAGCATTCGCGGTACAAGCCGCTCCTACAAAACGAATAACCTCTGTGGCAAATTTTTTTCTGAAAACCCTCTCATACTAGCAACGATATAAACCGACAGTGACAGACACACCCTACAGGGGACGATTTGCGCCATCGCCGACGGGCAGCCCGCACCTGGGCACCCTGGTAGCCGCTGTCGCCAGTTATCTGCAGGCACGCGTGAACAAGGGCGAATGGCTGCTGCGCATCGAGGATGTCGATACCACACGCCGCGTTGCAGGCGCTGCTGACACCATGATGAGGACACTCGATAAATTCGGCTTCGAGTGGGATGGCGAGGTCATCTGGCAATCGAAGCGCAGCGGGTTTTATGCACAGGCACTGGAACAGTTAAATAATGACGGGCTGGTTTTCCCCTGCACCTGTTCACGCAAGTTGCTGGCACAGACCGCCGTCGAACAATCCGGTATCTACCCGGGCACCTGCCGCTCGCAAAAGCTCCCGTTTCCTCATGATCACGCGGTTCGAGTGCGCGTCCCCGACACCACCATCAGCTTCGATGACGCGATAACCGGTGAAAACCAGCAGTCTCTGGCGGCCGAATGCGGTGATTTCGTGATCAAGCGCCGCGATGGCCTGTTTGCCTACCAGCTGGCCGTGGTGGTCGATGACGCCCTGCAGGGTGTCACAGAAATTGTGCGTGGAGCGGACCTGCTGGACTCAACACCCCGGCAAATTTTCCTGCAACAGTGCCTGAATTATACCCGGCCCGGCTATCTGCACCTGCCCCTGATACTGGACCACGATGGACGTAAACTCAGCAAGTCAGAAGGCGCAGCCGAACTGAATCCGGACAGGCCTGTAAAAAGCATCCACGCAGCACTTCGCCACCTGGGTCAGCAGCCACCCGCAGACCTGGTTAAGGCGGGTACTGTCGATGTCTGGCAATGGGCAATGGAAAACTGGCGCATCAGCAGGGTTCCGACTCCGCATAACGTCATCAAAACTTCATAAAATATTTTCAGTCACTTGCTTCACATCACTTGCATCACAACTGCTGTGCTGTGTATGCTCTCACGTCTGTAAACTGCATGGGGAGCACACAGTGTCCAGTAATGATATTAATTCCGTCCTGATCGAAAACCGTCGCTTCGACCCGACATCAGAATTTGCTGACAAGGCGCGCATAAAAGCTGCAGACCTTGAAGCGCTCAATAAACAGGCAGAACAGGACTACGAAGGTTTCTGGGCAGATCAGGCCAGGCAGTATATTGACTGGCACAAAACTTTCAGCAAGGTTCTGGATGACAGCAATGCGCCGCATTACAAGTGGTTTGAGGACGGCGTACTGAATGTCTCCTATAACTGCATCGACCGTCATCTGGCAGACAAGGCCGACAAACCGGCCATCATCTTTGAAGGTGAGCAGGGCGACGTCACACATATCAGTTACCAGCAATTGCATGATGATGTATGCCGTTTCGCCAATGGCCTCAAAAGCCTGGGTATCAGCAAAGGTGACCGTGTCATTATTTATATGCCGATGACCGCACATGCTGTCATTGCGATGCAGGCCTGCGCCCGCATTGGTGCAATCCATTCAGTCGTGTTCGGCGGCTTTTCGGCAGAGAGTCTGCGCGACCGTATTGAAGACGCTGCAGCCACAGCGCTGATTACAGCAGACGGCGGCCATCGCGGCGGCAAGGTGGTTGAACTTAAATCTGCCGCAGACAAAGCGCTCGAAAGTAACTGTGACAGCATCAAAAACGTGGTTGTACTGAAGCGCTCCGGCCATGACATCAACATGCAGGACGGGCGCGACCACTGGTGGCACGATGTTACCGAAGGCCAGGCCAGCGAATGCGAGCCGGAATGGGTTGAAGCCGAACATCCATTGTTCCTGCTCTACACCTCCGGCTCTACCGGCAAGCCCAAGGGTATACAGCATTCATCTGCAGGCTACCTGCTTAACACCGTTCAGACCAACCTGTGGGTATTCGATCTGCAGGACAAGGATGTTTTCTGGTGTACGGCGGATGTCGGCTGGATCACCGGCCATACCTATGTCGCCTACGGCCCGCTGGCCGTCGGTTCAACCACGGTGATTTACGAAGGCGCTCCGGTGATTCCGGATGCGGGCCGTTTCTGGAAAATCTGTGAAGATCACAAGGTCAGCGTGTTTTATACCGCACCGACGGCCATACGCGCGCTGATGAAGTTCGGTGACGAATTCCCCAACAAGTATGACCTGTCATCGATCCGCCTGCTGGGCACCGTGGGTGAGCCCATCAACCCGGAAGCATGGATGTGGTATCACCGCATTATCGGCAAAGAAAACTGTCCGATCGTTGATACCTGGTGGCAGACGGAAACGGGCGCCAACATGATTGCACCGATACCGGGTGTGACCAGCACCAAACCGGGCTCATGCACCCTGGCCCTGCCCGGCATTGCTGCCGATGTCGTCAACGAGGACGGCGACAGCATCACCGAAGCAAACAAGGGTGGCTACCTGGTGATAAAGAAGCCGTGGCCATCCATGCTGCGCACGATCTGGGGTGATGACCAGCGTTATGTCGACACCTACTTCCCGAAGTTCGATGGCAAGTACTACCTTTGCGGTGACAGTGCCCGCAGGGATGACGACGGTTACTTCTGGATCATGGGCCGCATCGATGACGTGGTCAATATTTCAGGACACCGCCTCGGCACCATGGAAGTTGAATCGGCTCTGGTTTCGCATGAACGCGTCGTCGAAGCCGCTGTTGTCAGCCGGCCGCACGATGTAAAAGGTGAAGCCATCGTTGCTTTCGTCATCTGCGCTGGCGATCGCCCGCTCGGTGATGAAGCGAAGAAGATGGAAGCAGAACTGCGCAACTGGGTCGGCGAACAGATTGGCGCCATTGCAAAACCGGATGAGATCCGTTTTTCCGAAGGCCTGCCTAAAACGCGATCCGGTAAAATCATGCGCCGCCTGCTGCGCACCATTGCACGTGGCGAAGAAATCACATCGGACACATCGACACTGGAAAACGAACAGGTTGTACTGCAATTACAGGGCAAGGCATAGGCATTTGCATCAGAGGTCGCAGAGAACACGGAAGTTCTCAGCTTTGCAGCAGCGACTCGAGCCGCCTGAGCGATGTAAGGATTATCATGATATTGACACGAGGTATCTGCTGAGGGTACTGATGTGGTATCAGAGGCGGCAAATTGCTCAGCAAAGCAGTTCTTTATTCGATCAAGCATTACAAATAACAAATCGAAAGCCTGTGAAAAACAATTCAATGAAGTTGTAGAAATGCAGGTTAATCAAATCAACAAAACACCTGGTGTAAATACGCAATCAACACATGCCTGACAAATCATTTGTGTGTGACAGTCGCAAACAGCGCGCCTGCCTCACCATTCATACATCAGGCTTCACAGCGGATGAGTTGAAGCATCGCTGCCTGTATTAAATAGCTGGAACTCCACATGTCACTTACTGATCTCATCACTACCTTGCAGTTGTCGATTGGCCCGGTCATCCTCATTTCAGGGGTGGGCCTGATCCTGCTGAGCATGACTAATCGTTTGGGGCGCGTCATCGACCGGTCTCGTCTTCTGTCGCGGGAACTCAAAGGTACATCCGATACCGATCGCACACGTATCCTGGCAGAGCTCAGAATCCTCTCGAGCAGGGCAAATCTCGCCAGAACAGGCATTGCACTGGCAGTCTTGAGCGCCCTGCTGGCATCTCTGCTAATCATCAACCTGTTCCTGGGCGCTCTATTGCAGATGAGCATCGCTGCGTTCATCGTGACACTGTTCATTCTCTGCATGATCAGCCTGGTCTTTTCACTATTCCTGTTCCTGGTCGACATCAACCTTTCTCTCAAAGCTCTCTGGCTTGAGATTCCACCTGAGGGACGTAGAGATGCATGAATATTGCATCAAGCTGACCATCTTCTGCACCGTTTCGCTGCTGCACGGCATATAAAACGAGCCATTATGCTGAGCGCTATATGGACAGGCCATGTTACTGACTCGCAGTTATGTTTTCAGTAATGATCAGTATCACAGCAAATGCTATGGCCGAGAATACCTGCATGGAATCGTCTCTGGCAGCAATATCCGGATTGTTGCCAGGCATGAATAAAATCTCTCTGAATCGAATCAATCATAATGAATAAATTTATTGGAAGAATATTACCGCTGACATTTTTAGTTGTTGTGTCATATGGGGGGTTTGGCTCACTGCTGTCCCACTTAATTTCGAACCGATGGCAAATATAATTGAACGTATAAAGATGCTGACGTGGTGTTGCTTCACTTACTCGTCATCCCGGCATGTTTTTAGCCGGGATCCAGTGACTCAAGACGCTGGATGCCTGCCTGCGCAGGCATGACGTAAATTATACGAGGTCATTTTATTCGCTGAATAAAACATTCATTCTGCTCCGGGAATTCAAGTCTATCTGCAGACCAGCCGCAGAAAAATGCAATATCTATAGGACCAGGCGCCAGGATGCGTCAATTAAGTGGGACAGCAGTGGGTTTGGCTGGTAATAGCCGGGCAGCTGAAGACAATATCGTTACTGTGAAAGTTGAAGGGGATTTCATTGATGTGTCTTCCAATGTGCGGGCCGCTATCACCGGAAAGGGCATCAATATTGCAAACATCCTGCCCGCAAGTGAAATGCTGCACAGGACCGGCCCTGCGTTCGGCTATAAAAATGATGTTTATCCTGATGCGGAAACTTATGAATTTTGCAGTGCAAGCATCTCCCACAAACTCGCCAGAAAACATCCAGACAATATTGTACTCTGCCCTTTTACCATAAGCGTCTATACAGTAAGTGGAGAGCCCGGCTTTGTACGGCTATCCTACCGTATCCCAACGGGCAAACCCGGCTCGGATGAAATCGTTGAGGAAATTGTCAGTCTCATACAGAGCATTATTGATGACGCCACATGGTGATATTGACCTGATCATTCATCATCACGCTTCGCATCTACCGTTACTTCTTCGCCTGTTACAGTGACATGAAAATCTATCGGACTGCAGCAGACGCAACAGTCCTCGATATAGCTCTGCTGCTCTAATGAACCGTCAATAACTATCTCGATTGTTTCACCACAGTAAGGGCACTGTATTCGTACTGTATCAGTCGACATGTACATGGGTAATCAGCCGCCCTTGTTTTTTACCAGGTACATGGTCAGTTCGGGCCAATAGGTAATCACCAGCACAGCCGCCATCAGGATGAACATAAAGGGTATGGTTGATGCATACAGCTCGGTGACCGGTTTATGGAAACGGTAACTGGCTATAAACAGGTTCATGCCTACGGGTGGTGTGAAGTAACCGATCTGCATGTTGGCAAGAAAGATAATGCCAAGGTGTATCGGATGTATATTGTAACCAACCGCCATGGGCAGTATCAGCGGAACCATTATCACCAGCGCGGAGAACACATCGAGGATCATGCCCAGCAGCAGCAGGAATATATTCAGCAGTATCAGGAACGTCAGCTGGCTGTCGATTTTTGATTTTACAAATTCAAACAGCCGGACCGGCACTTCAGTATCAATCAGGTAATTGGTCGATGCCAGCGAGACTGCAAGGATGATCAACACGCCGCCGACCAGCACCATCGAGTCGCGCATGATATCCGGTAATTTTTTCAATGGCACTTCACGCAGGATCACCACTTCCACAACCAGCACATAAAGCACCGCTACCGCGGCAGCTTCGGATATTGCAAAGTAACCGCTATAGATACCGCCAATCAAAACGAAAGGCATTGGAATTTCCCAGATCGACTCGAGTAATGCCGCACCAAGCTTTGACCAGCGGAACTCGGAGCGCACAATGTGCATTCCGGTGCTCCTGTACATGCTCCACAGGGTTAACAACATCAGCATGAACAGGCCGGGCAGCAGGCCTGCAAGGAAAAGGTCATCGATGGCGACGTTTTCGCCTATATCCATCTGCTGGGCGATTACACCGTATAGAATCAACGCGATTGATGGTGGAAACAGCAGGCCCAGGCTGCCCGATGATGTAATCAGGCCGAGATTGAATTTCTCCGCATAACCGGCCTGTTTCATTGCCGGGTAAAGAATGGCGCCCAGGGCGATGATGGTGGCGCCCGATGCGCCTGTCAGTGCGGTAAAAAAGGCGCAGGCAAACAGTGAGACCACGGCAAGGCCGCCGGGGAACCAGCCGAGCATGGCGTCTGTCAGCCTGACCAGGCGTTCAGATGCCTTGCTCTCGCCGAGAACGTAGCCGGCCAGGGTAAACAATGGGATCGCAAGTAACACCGGTGTGTCGGCAATACGATAAATTTCGATCGCAATAACCGAGAGATCGACATCGATTGAGGAAAAGCCTATCAGTGCGCTTGTGGCGATGATGATGAACAGCGGCACACCGAGCACCACCAGTACCCCCAGTATGATTGCAGCGTTCATCTTTTATCTGACCGCGGGGGCGACAGAAACAGCAGAAAATACCGAAGCGCCATCAAACCAAATGCAACGGGTATGATCAGCTCGGTGATCCATGCAGGTACACCGGCAAAAGCTACCGTTTCATACTCATAATCCATCTGCACAAATTTGATGGAATACCATGCAATTACCGCACAGATAACCACGCAATACGCATGCACAAGACGCTTGATATGGAAGTAGTATTTTCCGCCGATATATTTTGCAAAGAAGTCGATTCGAATATGATTATCGGTGCGTGATGCGATCACCGCTCCCGACAGCGCCACCCACAGTACCAGCATGCGCAACAGTGGATCTATCCAGGCCACTCCACCGCCGGAGAAATTGCGATAGACGATCTGTGTCACAGCCAGAATCACCATGGTTGCCAGCATGCTGATCAGCAGCCAGTCCTCGATTTTATTAACTGCTTTGATCAGACGGACAATGTGCCGTTTATTCATTTTGCGAGTGGTTAATGACTCTGTGCTTGTTTTGATTCATCCAGGTACTTCATCAAATCATCGTAAGCCTTGTCACTATACTTGTTTTGCTTTTCCAGCATTTCTACTGCCTTATCGCCAACCTGGCGCCATTCCTTTGCTGCATCGGGTGCTAACCGGACAAACTCGATTCCCTGGTTCATTAAAGCCTGTTTCGCGGCAGTATTATCTTTTCTATTCTGAGCGTTTATCCTTTTAAAGGCATCATTCATAATACTGCGCACAATCTGCCTGTCTTCGTCTTTCAGCTTGCTAAATGCCTTTTTATCGATCACCAGCAATGCAGAGAAATAGGTTAAAGGCTCGTCCATGACATAGTTTATTTTTGTGTGCCACTGCAGTGCTATGGCGCCAATTGGAGGTGCGATAATGGTGTCGATCAAGCCGGTTTGCAGCCCGGTCAGAACATCGGACAAGGGCAATGGTACGGGCGAAATATCAGCACTGCTGAATACCGCCTCACCGACGTCATGGTTGGACGGCATCCATACTTTCTTGCTACCCACCTCGGCTACAGATTGCAGGGGTTCATCTGACATCATATAGGAGAACCCGCCTTCAGCCAGACCGAAACTGATGAATCCCTTTTTTTCCAGCCCGTCAATCAGTTCGTCATCCATTTTGGAACGCACATAATCGACCTGGTCCAGTGAATCGAACAAATACGGCAGTTCATATATTGCAATATCAGGCGCAATAGATGTCATGCTGCTGGCCGTAACCGCCCCGCCCTGCAACTGGCCAATCCTGATTTTTCTGAGCACACTTTCGTCGCTGCCCATGACACCACCCGGGTAAAACTTGAACGCTACCCTGCCCTGCGTCTTTTTCTTGATCTCTTCTGCAGCGGCACGCATCTCCTGCATCCAGAATGTGCCATCCGGTGAAACCGTGGCGATTTTAAAAGCCCTGGCGTTTGCAACAGATGAACCCAGCAACAGCAATGCAATCGCTGCTAAAAAAATACGTCCCATTTTCATATCCATCTATCTCTCTAATTTATATCAAAAATACTCATCGGACTGTGCCAACAGGCGTTTGGCTTTATGCTGCGCAATACTGTTGATCAAGGTCATTTCATCATTTTCGATCCGGCTATCGATAACTTCCTGAAGCAGTTTGTCATGCAATTCCTTATCAAATACCAGGCGCGCGTATTTCTCCGCATATAATAATTTTGCCATCAGGTTGGAGCCATTCGATACCTTTATGGCTTGCTCAAAGTTCGTTTTGGCAAGCTCCGGCTTTCCACCCATCGCCGGCGGCAAAAACGACTGCATCACGGCCATATATAAATACGCGTCGCCGTTGTTAATGGCCGGGTCGAGTTCAAGTACGCGTTGAATAATAGCATCTATCCGCGGCAGTTCTGCCACGGCATTCCAGTCTGCGCTGTTGGCCTGAAGCCAGCCTGCCCATGCACTTCCGAGTGCGAACAGAATCTGGACATCTTCTTTGTTGAACTGTTTAAGTGATTGTTCAAACTCGTAATATGATAGTTCGCGTATATTGCAGGCTGCCTGTTTATATACACAAAAGGCGTGATGCGCATAATCGAATGAAATTGTCGACAGGCGTTTTTGCCTGCCCCTGTCTTCTACAAAAACCGATGCATAGGCGCCATAGAGCTTAGAAGCCGAGATCAACAGTTCAACATTGTCCGGGTCTCCCTTGATCATACTGCTAACCAGTATCAGGTAAGCCGGCACTGCCTGTTTAACCGTCTCCGGGTCGTTCTGTTCCAGCATAGTCGCTGACAGATCTTCAGCGAATTCCTGCTTGGCATTAGATACCAGTTGGCCACAGCCTGACAAAATCAGTAATGCGAAAATAGTGGTGGCGCAGTAAAGCCTGCTGAGTAATCTGGACATACGATCTGGCTAGTGATGTGGTTGCTTGTTAACTTTATGAATACAGTTCAGGGATATAAATATTACAGGCTTTTCACCGGAAAATGCCACTCTAGTCGACATTTCTCACCAGGATTTCGGATTCAGGTGCATCTGTAGTGTTTCTGCGTGCGCGTCTGGACTGAAAAGCATAGCAATCGCTATGGTTTGAAGGACTAATTCGCCTGGAGCGAATCAGGATGCCTGTGCACCCGAAGGGTGAAACACAGGGACGTGTTTCATCAACATGCGTACGCAGAGACGCTACAGATGTGCATGGAACAAAATAGCATCCCACCAAACAGACTGAATTTGATTGAAATCGAGTTTCGGTTTGTATAATCATGCGGTTATTCGGGTTACGTAGCGGCCTGGTGAGAAATGCGGGCTAGTTTTGGCCCGGATTAACAAGCAAAGGGCCGGATATCCGGCCCTTCACAATGACAGACAAACGACCAGCGCTACTGGTACACAACCTTTTGCAAACCCAGGATTGAACGAACCCAGGGCTTGGTGCCCGTTCTCTGTTGCAGCAAAGCTGCATCAGCATCTGCGCTGGCACGGTCCGGGTGCGTGCTCACCAGTACGTACATGACTGAACCGTCACGGTCTGTTTTTACTGCGAGCATGTCTTCAAGCTCATTTTCGGCCCTGAACTTGTCAATACTCGCCAGCGTGCTGCCTGCAAAAATCTGCACCGCATAGCCAGCGTCCATTGACATAATTTGCTCTTCCGCTGATAACGGCACCGGCTCAGGCTCTGGTACAGCGACCGCAGCAACAACAGCCACCGGCTCTTCGATCATATAGGGCTCCGGCTCAACGACCATAATGGGCTCTTCAACTATAACCATTTCTTCATCAACGCTCTGTTCCGCCGCCGCATGTTTCTCACTCCACGGAGATTCATCCGGCCGGGTCCAGGGCGCAGGCTCAGATGAACATGCTGTCAGCCCGACTAATAATATGTTGCTTATCAGGATAGCCTGAATTTTTGTTATTGTTATTTTCACAGTCTTCTCCATCGAATATGTCTGATAAATATTGTAGCGCAAATCAATAAAAACACATATAAAACAATGTATAGCTGGCAATAAAAAAGGAGCCTGTGGCTCCTTTTTTATATTTAAGCTTACAAAGCGGATGCGATCAGGCTACGGCCTCCTCTATCGCTTTCATGCTGAGACGTATACGGCCCTGACGATCGATCTCCAGAACCTTGACCTTGACCACATCACCTTCAGCCAGTTTGTCGGTGACCTTGTCAACACGCTCTTCACAAATCTGTGAAATATGGACCAGCCCGTCCTTACCGGGAAGTATTTCAACGAAAGCGCCGAAGTCCATGATTTTCTTCACGGTACCATCGTAGACAGCACCAACTTCAGCGTCGGATGTGATCTGCTCGATACGGGTTTTAGCATCTTCAGCCGCTGCCAGGTCACTGGAAGCAATCTTCACATTGCCTTCATCATCGATATCGATCATGGCGCCGGTTTCTTCAGTCAATGCACGAATCACTGCACCGCCCTTGCCGATAACATCACGGATCTTGTCCGGGTGAATCTTCAATGTCAGGTAACGCGGTGCGTACTGTGACATTTCTTCACGGGTTTCAGAAATGACCTTGTTCATTTCGCCGAGGATATACAGGCGGCCTTCTTTTGCCTGCGCCAGGGCCTGCTCCATGATTTCACGGGTAATGCCGTCAATCTTGATATCCATCTGCAGTGCGCAGATACCGTCTGCTGAACCGGCCACCTTGAAGTCCATGTCGCCGAGATGATCTTCATCACCCAGTATGTCTGTGAGTACGGCGAAATCATCGCCTTCCTTGATCAGGCCCATTGCGATACCGGCAACCGGCGCCTTCAGGGGCACACCCGCATCCATTAATGACAAGCTGGTGCCGCAAACCGAGGCCATGGAACTTGATCCATTGGATTCGGTGATTTCAGAGACCACGCGAATGGTGTAAGGGAATTCTTCTTGTGTCGGCATAACGCCGAGGACGCCACGTTTTGCCAGACGACCATGGCCAATTTCGCGTCGCTTGGGGCTGCCGACCATACCGGTCTCACCGACACAGTAAGGTGGGAAATTGTAGTGCAGCATGAACGGTTCATGATAGGTACCACCCAGCGCATCGATGATCTGTGCATCACGTGCGGTACCGAGCGTGGTCACAACCAGTGCCTGGGTCTCGCCACGGGTGAACAGGGCTGAACCATGGGTACGGGGCAGCACACCGGTGCGCACCGTGATCTGGCGCACATCGCTCGTGGTACGGCCGTCGATACGCTTTTCTCCTGCGATAATACGGCCACGCACGATTTTCTTTTCCAGTTTGCCGAAGGCAGCCTGAACGTCTGCTTCACTCCAGCCTGTTTGTTCATCTGTGGCACCTTCACCAGCGGCCAGTGCTTCCACGGCTGCATTGCGCGCGGCCTTGACCGCATCCTGGCGCTGCAGCTTGTCAGCAATCTGGTAGGCTGTAGTCAGCGCATCGGTTGATATGGCAGCGACTTTCTGAGCCAGAGCTTCATTCGCTTCAGCTGCTGCCCAGCCCCAGGCAGGCGTGCCAACTTCGGCAGCAAGCTCGCTGATTGCATTGATTACAGCCTGCATTTTCTCATGGCCAAACAACACGGCACCGAGCATTACATCCTCAGACAGCATCCTGGCTTCAGACTCAACCATCAGCACCGCATGAGCTGTACCGGCTACCACCAGGTCAAGATCGGATGTTTCCTTCGCTGCTTTTGATGGATTGAGCAAATACTCGCCGTCTTTATAGCCGACGCGCGCTGCGCCCAGCGGACCGTTGAATGGCAGGCCGGAGATCGCCAGCGCTGCGGATGCACCGATGATCGCGGGAATTTCCGGATCGATTTCGTCACAAACAGAAACCACGGTGGCAACGATCTGGGTGTCGTTAGTAAATCCCTTGGGAAACAGCGGACGAATCGGACGGTCTATCAGTCTGCAGGTCAGCGTTTCGGCTTCACTCGGACGACCTTCACGACGGAAGAACCCCCCCGGAATCTTGCCTGCAGCGTAAGTACGCTCCTGGTAATTCACTGTCATCGGGAAGAAATCCTTGCCTGGATCCGATTCCTTGAGCGCCACGGCAGTTACAAATACCACGGTATCTGCAACGCTTACCATGACGGCACCACATGCCTGGCGTGCGATTTCACCAGTCTCAAGGGTTACTGTGTGGTCGCCGTACTGAAATGTTTTCTTAATTGCTGTTGGTGTCACGTTTCTATTTCCCGATGCCTGATCTTTGTTTGCCTTAATTGTTTATGTTATCTACGCAAGCCAAGGCTTGAGATCAGCTCTTTATAGCGATCCTGGCTCTTGCCCTTGAGGTAATCCAGTAGTTTGCGGCGCTGGTTTACCATACGTAATAATCCACGACGCGAGTGATGGTCGTGTTTGTGTGCTTTAAAATGCTCTGTCAACTGGGTAATTCTTGCTGTCAGCAGTGCAACCTGCACTTCGGGTGAACCCGTATCTCCTTGTTCACGCTGATGTTTTTCAACAATTCCAGCTTTATCTGTGGTCGTTAACGACATAGTGTCTCCGAAATCTGTACTTACACTCAAAAAAGGTGTGCGATTTTATCACGTAATTGCAAGCGCGCAAAAACAAATCTTTTCATTTTTTTCAGGCACTTGACTGTATCATCCTGCGCGGTGCCACCTTGCCGTCATCCTGTATTTCTCCGACACCCAGAAATTGCGATTTATCGTAGATACGCACCCAGCCTTCAGTCGGTGCGTGCGGTACCAGGATGGGCTGCCCCTGCATCATATAGAAGGCCGCATCGGGATCCAGGTGCACATCCGGCCAATGCGAAATCGCACTGTCGATGGGCAGCAGATATTTATCAAGTGCAGCAAAACCTTCAGCTTCAGAAACATCGGCCACTGCCCTGAGTTCATCGATTGTCACCATGTCACCATCAAACGGCCCCACGCTGAGTCGGCGCAATTGAACAACATGGGCACCACAACCCAGCGCTTCTCCCAGATCTTCGACCAGGGTGCGAATATAGGTACCTTTCGAGCAGGCCACCTCAAGATCCAGTATGCCGTCATTCAACGAATGCAGCAGCAGTTCGTAAATCTGCACGGTTCGCGGCTTGCGCTCGACTTCAATACCTTCGCGCGCAAGTGCGTACAGTCTTTGCCCCTCGTGCTTGACTGCTGAATACATAGGGGGTATCTGCGAAATGGTGCCGCTGAAATCAGGAATCCGTTTTTCGATTTGTTTCAGTGTGATGTGTGAACAATCCCTGGTTTGCATAATCTCGCCGTCTGCATCAGCCGTGGTTGTAGTTGTCCCCAGGCGACAACTTACGCGGTAACGCTTGTCTGCATCCAGCAAAAAGGCAGAAATCTTGGTGGCTTCACCCAGGCAGATCGGAAGCATGCCGGTCGCAAGCGGATCCAGGCTGCCCGTGTGCCCTGCCTTCGCAGCTCGAAACAGGTGTTTTACTTCCTGTAATGCCTTATTCGATGTTATACCAGCCGGTTTATCCAGTAACAACACACCACTGACCAGGCGACCCTTTCTTCTGCGTCCGCCCATTATGAAGAGCCCTCGTTGTCATTATGATGCTGTTCGTCCAGCTTGATCGCTTTCTTTATCAGCTCATCCATGGCTTCTCCCCGTTCAGCACTGTCGTCATTGACAAATTTCAGCACAGGAACCGTGCGCGCACGAATACGGGATGCAATCTTGCTACGAATAAAGCCGGTAGCATGGTTGAGCGTTTCGATGGTTTCTTCACAAAGGTCTTTATCAAGCACGCTACAGAACACTACAGCATTGCTCAGATCGCGACTGAGTTTGACAGCAGTAAAGGAACAAAGACCCATGCGCGGGTCCTTGAGCTCATCTCGAACGATTTCAGCCAGCTCGCGGCGTATCTGTTCCGCCATGCGCTGGCTGCGATTGAATTCTCTGGGCATTTCTAACAGTAACTTAAGATCAAATTTGAATGCTGAGCGGACTGTTGAGAAATGATTTCAGTGTTTCCAGACAAGGCAAAAATTATTGAGGAAGCGGAGTGTACACATAGTACATGAGCATTCCGAAATAATTTTTAACGCAGGCTGGGGACACTGAAATCATTTCCCGCTATAAAGTGCGTTCCTGCTCGACGCGTTCGTATACTTCGATCTGATCACCGACCTTGACATCGTTATAGTTCTTCACCGCAATACCACACTCGGTACCACTCTTGACTTCCTGCACGTCATCCTTGAATCGCCTTAGTGATTCCAGCTCACCTTCATATATAACAACGTTGTCACGCAGTACGCGAATCGGTGCATTGCGTTTGACGACACCTTCAGTCACGATTGAACCGGCAACGGCACCAAGCTGTTGCGACCTGAATACATCCTTGACTTCTGCCAGGCCGATTATCTGTTCACGGAATTGCGGCGCCAGCATGCCTACCAGGGCATTCTTAACTTCATCGATGAGTTCATAGATGATGCTGTAGTAGTTCAGATCGACGCCGCGCTCTGAAGCTGCACGCCGTGCTGATGCATCAGCACGCACATTAAAGCCGATGACAATGGCATTGGACGCAGCCGCCAGACTGATATCGGTTTCGTTTATACCACCAACACCTGAACCGACGATATTGACGTTCACTTCCTCGTTATCAGCAGCCAGCTTGACCAGGGCATCACGAATCGCTTCGAGTGTGCCTTGCACATCCGCTTTCAGCAGCACATTTAATGTACTCACCGCACCGGACTTCATTTGATCAAACAATGAATCCAGCTTGGCCTGCTGCTGACTGGCAAG
>Ga0316198_10000760_pt1 | contig 17670 bp, 19 predicted proteins | sample OudBieAanoxic_MG_FD_204935 | JGI IMG/M metagenome (GOLD analysis project Ga0316198, IMG submission 204935) | Coastal sediment microbial communities from Oude Bieten Haven, Netherlands - site A anoxic | ecosystem: Environmental > Aquatic > Marine > Coastal > Sediment | place: Netherlands...
CCTGGTACGCCATCTCCTCGTCAACGCGGGTCATACGCCGCCGTTTCGCTGCCCGGTTGCGGATCCCGGCGATGTCGAACCCCGCCATCTCATCCAACAAGTCGGCAGTGTCATCCCTACCCGCGAACCTGCCGACCGCAACCGCCCGGTCGAAGCCGATCACGCCGGCTGCGACCGCGTCTTGGACGTCGGGGAGTTCTTGGAGGTGTTTGGTGGCCGCTACGAGGTCTCGGGCGGTCTCTGGGGCGACGTCGAGGCGGCCCCGTACCCATTCACCCAACGACCCACACCCCGCCGCCATCGGCACCAGCCTGCGATCAACCTCATGCAGAAGCGTCATCTGTGTTGCACGGATTCGAGCGATCGCTGCCTCACCATGAAGCAACTCCTGCTCAATCTCGTCGTTGGAGGCGGTCTCGATATCCATACGACCAACGTATCAAGAGCCAGCGACAGAAACCGGTGATCCCAGACAAGAAGACTTGAGACACGAGACATGAGACCCGCGGCGGGCGTCATCTTCGTGATTCGGGCTCCCAGGCCGCCCCCTCCCGCAATCGCTGACGCTCGGCCACCCTCCCCCACCTTCGGCGGTGGAGGCGAAGATTCGTTCTCAACCCGATTCTCAAGTCTCAAGTCTCAGATCTCGAGTCTCGAGTCTCACATCTCGGTCCTTGCTACTTGCTACTTCCTCCGGCTAGCGTCGCCACGACCAACCAACACCGCCCTTTAACCCGGTCCTGTGAGGCCGAAAAGGAAGGAGACAGCATGAACGACGCCCGCAGCGGCGGCGGATCCAACGGAACCGCCTGCCGCTTTTCTTGTGTCCGGAGGTGGGCTCCGTGGCACGCGTGATGGATGCCGGCGACGTCGATCGGGCGATTCGACGCATCGCACACGAAGTTCTGGAACGCAATCGAGGGTCAGACGATGTTGTCCTCCTCGGGATCCAGACCCGGGGAGTCCCGCTGGCCCAGCGAATGGCGGCCGCCCTGGAAGAGATCGAGGGGGAGCCAGCCGCGTGGGGAAGCCTCGATATCGGAATGTACCGGGATGATCTGGACCGACGGCCGAAGCGGCCCCTCGGTGCTACCGACATTCCCGTCCCGCTAGCCGGCAAGACCGTCGTGCTGGTGGACGACGTGTTGTACACAGGACGCACGATCCGAGCAGCACTCGATGCTCTCGCTGACCTCGGAAGGCCGAACCGAGTGCAGCTCGCCGCCCTGGTCGACCGCGGGCATCGGGAACTCCCGATCCGGCCTGACTACGTCGGGAAGAACGTTCCGACGTCGCGCGACGAGCGGGTCACCGTGAGCCTCGTCGAGCGCGACGGTGAGGATGGCGTGGTCATCGAGGCGAGGGAGTCTGCATGAACCACTTCCTGACGATCGAGGGACTATCGCGAGACGACCTCGGTGGCTTGCTCGACGATGCCGACGAGTTCGTCGAGGTTTTGCATCGACCCATTCCAAAGGTTCCTGCGTTGCGCGGCAAGACGGTTGCCACGATGTTCTTCGAAGCTTCGACTCGAACGAAGATGTCGTTCGAAAAGGCGGCCAAGGCCCTCAGCGCCGACACAATGTCGTTCTCTCCGGGAACGTCGTCGCTGTCAAAGGGGGAGAGCCTCAAAGACACAGTCCTGACGATCAAAGCGATGGGAACCGACGCCATGGTCGTGCGCCACACAGCAACGGGTGCACCGTGGCGGATTGCCGAGTGGATCGAGCAGCCGGTTCTCAACGGCGGTGATGGGGCTCATCAGCACCCCACGCAGGCGTTGCTTGACGCACTGACGATTCGCCAGCACTTCGGAACTCTCGACGGTCTGAAGATCGGGATCGTGGGGGACATCCGACACTCCAGGGTCGCCCGCTCGGACATCCAGGCGTTCTCGACCCTGGGGGCGGAGGTGACCATGGTTGCACCGCGGACGCTCCTTCCGGTGGTCCCCGAGGTGTTCGAAGCAGCAGCGAGCGAGGACCTCGATAGCGTCCTCCCCGATCTCGATGTTGTGTACGTACTGCGGGTCCAGGCGGAACGCGGAGGTGCCTCCGTGTTCCCATCGCTATCCGAATACACCGCGCGATACGGAATCACCAAAGAGCGGTTCGCCCGACTCAAGCCTGACGCGATCGTGCTCCACCCAGGCCCGATGAACCGTGGCGTCGAGATCGAGGGAGCCGTCGCCGACGACCCCCGGGCGCTGATTCTGGACCAGGTCTTCAACGGCGTCGCCGTCCGAATGGCGGTTCTCTTTCGACTGCTCGGAGGTGAGCATGCAGAGTGAATTGATACTTGCCGGAGGCACCGTCTTGACCGCAGACGGGCCTGTGGAAACCGATCTTCGTATTGTCGATGGCCACATTGCCGAGATCGGGGGAGGCCTCGACGGCGATGAACGGATCGACTGCACCGACACCTGGGTCGGTCCGGGCTTGGTGGATCTCCACGCTCACTTCCGAGAGCCCGGCCAAGAATGGAAAGAGGACATCACAACCGGATCGAGGGCGGCGGCGGCCGGCGGATACACCGCTGTGGTGGTGATGCCGAACACCGACCCCGCAACCGACGCAGGCCATCTCGCCCGATTTGTCGCTGATCGTGGCGCTGAAGCAGGCCTGGTAGACGTGATGCCTGCCGGCGCCGTTAGCAAGGGTCGTGCCGGTGTGGAACTCGCGCACCTGGACGAACTCTGGGCCGCCGGGGTCAGGGTCTTCTCGGATGACGGCGATGTTGTGGCCGACGCGGGATTGCTGCGTCGAGCGATGGACTATCTCGCCGCTCGTGGAGGCGTCATTTCACAGCACGCCGTCGATGTGGGCCTTTCTCGAGGCGGACACATGCATGAGGGCGCGGTCTCGTCGCTCCTCGGAATGTACGGCATACCGTCCGCAGCCGACGACGTGATCATTGCTCGTGACCTCAAACTGGTCGAAGTGACCGGCGCCCGGTACCACGTCCAGCACCTATCGACCGCTAACGGCGTCGCGATGATCGCTGACGCAAAGGCGAATGGACTGCCCGTCACCGCGGAGGTCACGCCTCACCACCTGGCGTTTGATCACCACGCCGCAGAAGGCACCGATCCGGTCTACAAGATGATGCCTCCGCTCAGGTCGACGGAAGACCGAGACGCGCTGCGTCGGGGCCTTGTGGATGGGACGATCGACGTCGTAGCTACCGACCATGCGCCCCACGCGGACCATGAAGAGGAGGTGCCATGGGAACACGCTCCGAACGGGGTGATCGGCCTTGAGTGGGCGGCGGCTGTGGTCAACACGTTCGCCGGCCTCGATCAAGAAGCGTTCTATGACCGGCTCTCGGTTGCCCCAGCCCGGATCGGACAGATTGAGGGCCACGGACTCTTGCCGGCGATCGGAGTGCCGGCGAACCTCACGGTGTTCGACCCAAACCGAGAGTGGACACCGACGGTGACGTTGTCGAAGGCGCAGAACAGCCCATACCTCGGTCTCCCGCTGCGCGGCAAGGCGACGATAACGGTCTATCGCGGTGTGGTGACGGCCGTCGACGGTGCCGTCACCGGCGAGGGCTCATGACGCTCACATCGACGCCACCGGAGCCCACGTCGTGAGTCCGGGGAGCCAGAGAATCGAGACGAGCCTCGGGTCGCTCGTTCTGCGCAGCCCGATCGTTGCAGCCTCCGGCACGGTCGGTTCGGTTGTGGACTTCGCCGACGGCGGCGACTTCCTGCCCTACGGGGCCGCGGTCGCGAAGTCGGTGTCGTCCGAGCCATGGCCGGGTCGCATGCCTCCACGGCTCACATCAACGGGCGCCGGGATGATGAACGGCATTGGAATCCAGAACCCCGGCATTGATGCCTGGATACGAGAGGTCGGTCCGCGAATCGGAGAGGTTCCCGTGCCGATCTGGGGATCGGCGGTCGGACACGATGCCGCGGGATTCGCGGAGGTTGCCAGAGGCCTTCAGACAGCCGGCATCGCAGCGGTCGAGGTCAACCTGTCATGTCCGAACCTCGAGGATGGCCATCTGTTCGCACTCGATCCCGACTCGTCGGCTGAGGTCGTACGGGCCGTGCGGGAGGCGACGGATCTGCCGGTCGGAGCGAAACTCTCGCCGAATGTTGTGGACATCGCAGACATCGCGAACGCGGTGAGCGAAGCAGGTGCCGACTGGGTGGTTCTGACCAACACGGTGTGGGGGGCGGGTATCAATGTTGAGACGCGACGACCGAAGCTGAGCGGGATGGTCGGGGGCTATTCCGGGACGCCGCTGAAGCCGATCGCTCTGCGCTGTGTATGGGAGGTCTCGCAATCGCTGCCCGATCTCCCGATCGTCGGATGCGGAGGAGTGCGCACTGGAGAGGACGTTGTGGAATTCCTCCTAGCGGGGGCGAGCGCTGTGGCGATCGGCACTGCGCACTTCGCCGAGCCGCGGGTCGGAAGCCGAGTGATCAAGGAGTTGGAGCGATACATGGCCAAACACAACGTTGGAACGGTTCGCGAGCTCGTAGGCGCGGTTGAACCATGGTGAGGGGGATTATTGTTGCGCTGGATCTTCCCACGGCAGAGTCCGCGGTGGACATGGCAGAAGAAGTTGCGGATCACGTCGTGGGATTCAAGATCGGCTTGGGTCTGCTTCACGGTCCGGGACCGCTCCTCATCCCGGCACTTGTTGCGCTCGGAAAGCCGGTCTTCGCCGATGCGAAGCTGAACGACATCCCTTCCCAGGTGGAGGCGGCGGCGCGTCGCCTCGGCGAGCATGGTGCCCGCTGGGTCACCGCGCATGTCAATGGTGGCCAGGCGATGCTCGAGGCTGCAGTCGCGGGCTTGCGAGCAGGTGCAGGAGCAGCCCCGGCCGGCATCCTGGGAGTCACGGTGCTCACGTCGCACGACGATGCCTCGTTGGCCCGGATCGGTATCGATCGGTCGCCGGGGAAATTGGTGGCTCGTATGGCGAAGGTAGCGTCGGCTGCCGGCTGCGAAGGTGTGGTGTCGTCGCCGAAGGAGCTCATGGTGGTATCCGACGTTGCTCCGGACCTCATCAAGGTCACCCCTGGGATTCGACCAGTGGATCGCGATGACGATCAAGCACGAACGATGACGCCGGCCGAGGCCGTCAAGCGTGGAGCCGACTTGCTCGTCGTTGGCCGGCCGATCACGGCTGCTCCGGATCCAAGGGGCGCCGCAGCGATGATCGCCGCCGAGATCAAGGAAGCAACCCTCGCGGATTGATAGAGTTGCCCCATGGCCGACACCCACCAACTCCCCCCGATGAGTGATGAACAACGCGCCCTGGCGCTCGAGAAGGCGGCGGCAGCGCGCCGCAGGCGTGCCGAGATCAAGGCACTACTCAAGACGGGGTCATTGACGCTCGCCGAAGTATTCGAACAAGCCGAGGTTGACGACATCGTCGCGGGCACGAAGGTCTATCCGCTGCTGGCGTCGATGCCGCGCATGGGGAAGATCAAGGCAATTCGCTTGATGGAAGAACTCGGGATAGCCGATAACCGCAAGATCCGTGGACTTGGGCCGCGCCAACGTGAGAACCTCCTCAACACCTTTGCCTGACGGGAAACTGCTCGTCGTCTCTGGACCATCGGGGGTGGGGAAGTCGAGTGTGATCGACACCGTACGTGAGCGTACGGGGGCCGCGTTTTCCGTATCTGCAACCACCCGATCGCCGCGGCCGGGTGAGCTTGATGGTGAGGACTACTGGTACGTCGATCACGAAGCGTTCACGGAGCTTGTCGCCTCCGGCGGCATGCTCGAGTGGGCCGAATACGGCGGGTACCGCTACGGAACACCACGAGCACCGGTGGTAGAAAGGCTCGCCAGCGGCACCCATGTCATCCTCGACATCGAGAACGACGGGGCACACCAGGTGAAACACTCGTACCCATCGGCAACGCTGGTCTTCCTGATGCCGCCGTCTCGTGCCGAGCTCGAACATCGGCTGCGCAGTCGAGGAGATACCGCCGACCACGACATCGAACGCAGGCTCGCGGTGGCAGATGAGCAGATCCTCGACGCCCGCGAGTTCTACGACCACCTTGTGGTGAACGACAATCTCGAGAGCGCGATCTCCGAGGTTGTCTCTATACTCGAAGCACCGGCCACTCAGGACGGTGATTCACGCGCGTGTCCACGCCCGAACAACGCCGCAACCACGAGGAGCAACACCGAATGATGACCGAACCGCCGATCGGCGCCGTGGTCGAGAAGACGCAGTCCCGATTCGGGCTTGTTGTCCTGTCGGCACGCCGTGCCCGGCAGATCAATGCCTACTTCAACCAACTCGGCGAAGGTCTTGGCGGGTACGTGCCACCGCAGGTGCACAGCCTTTCCCGCAAGCCGCTGTCGATCTCCCTCGAAGAGATCTACGAGGACAAGGTCGTCGTCGCCCCGTTCGAGGAGTAGACGATGCTTGCCGGTCGACGCGTTGTGCTCGGCGTCACCGGAGGTATCGCCGCATACAAAGCCGCCTACCTCGCCCGGCGACTGATTGAACGCGGCGCCGTTGTGCGAACTGTCATGACGGAATCGGCCACGCAGTTCCTCGGCCCGCACACGCTGGCGGCCATCACAGGGGAACGTCCCGTTGTTGATCTCTTCGATTCTGATGACGTCAGTCCACACACAACGTTCGGCCGTTGGGCCGATGCCGTTGTTGTAGCTCCCGGTACTGCCGCAACGTTGGCCCGTATTGCGACCGGACTCTCCGATGATTCGGTCTCAGCGACGGTCCTCGCGACGTCCGCACCCGTTGTGATTGCTCCTGCCATGCACACCGAGATGTGGGAGCATCCCGCAACGATCGCCAACGTCGATCGCCTCAAGTCGTTCGGCTACCACATCGTGGAGCCACAATCCGGACAACTCGCCGGCGGTGATGTCGGTGTTGGTCGTCTCGCCGATCCCGAGCGAATTGCGGACGCCGTCGCAGGTGTCCTGCCTGGGGGACCCCTAACAGGGGTAAGCGTTGTCATCACGGCAGGTGGCACACGCGAACCAATCGACTCCGTCCGCTATCTCGGCAACCGCTCGTCCGGGAAGATGGGCAACGCGATCGCCGCCGCCGCCGCACGGCGGGGCGCAACGGTCACGCTTGTTACCGCGGGGATCGGTATTGAACACCCACGGGTCATGATCGTTCCGGTGGAGACAGCAGCCGAGATGGCTGAGGCAACGTGGGTCGCGGCTGCTGAAGCCGATATTGCTGTTATGGCGGCCGCCGTTGCCGACTTCCGCCCGGTCTCCCCGCTCGAAGGTAAGCTGCGGCGCCTCGAGGGCCCTCCCGTTATCGATCTCGAGCCGACGGCTGATGTCCTTGGTGGCATCGCTGCCATGGAAGATCGTCCGTTCCTCGTCGGTTTCGCCGCTGAGGTTGGCGGACTCGACGAAGCAGCAGCGAAGGCGCGCCGAAAGGGCGTCGACCTGCTCGTGGCCAACGACGTCGCGGCCCCTGGATCGGGCTTCGGCACCGAGACGAATCAGGTGACGATTGTGCTCCCCGACGGCGCGACCGAACCGTGGAGCCTCATGACCAAGGGCGAGGTCGCAGAACGCCTCTGGGATCGGATCGCGGAGCTTCGGAAACGCGAAGGGCCATCGACCTGACGAGGATTGCCCAGGTTGTCCCCGATGTGCCGTCGTTCGCCGTAGACGACGGGTTCGCATACGAGGTTCCCGAGAACCTATCCGATCTCACCGTCGGAGATATCGTCCGAGTTCCCCTCGGTGGCAGGAAGGTTCGCGGGTACGTGACGATGATCCGGGAGGAAGAGTCGGAACGTCCACTTCGTCCGGTGGCCGCTCGCTCCGGGCGGAAGGGAGTGTTCAACAGCGTGATGTTGGAGTCGCTTCGCTGGGTTGCCTCCCACTACGTAGCCCCGCTCTCGACCGTTCTCTCTCGGTGTGCACCGCCCAACCTGCCGAGGAAGCAGCCACGGCAGCATGGAGCGTTCGAGGAGAAGACCGACGGGCCGCTCACCAAATGGGGGGAACGGCAGATCGCGGCCGGCCGAACGCGGCCCGCCTACCTGCTCACCGGCGACCCGATGGAGGGTGTCGTGTCTGCGATGGTGCCGGTGGTGCGGAGCGGCAAGAACGTCATTGTCGCCGCCCCGACCGTGGTCGAAGCCCAAGCTGCAGCCGAGCAACTCCGCTCCGTTTTCGAGGAACGAGTTGTGACGGCCACGAGTGATGATCCGCCTGCAGCACGGACCGACGCGTGGACACAGATTGCGAGCGAGACGGGCAGCGTGGTCGTCGGCACTCGCGAGGTTGCGTTCTGGGGTGCGGGAACGGTTGGCCTGGCGGTGGTCCTCGAAGAGGGCCGTCGCGGCTACAAGTCTCCCCAGACGCCCACCTACAACGTGCGCGACGTCCTCCGTCGGCGTTCGGTCATCGAGCGGTTCGCCCTGCTCCTGACTGGTGCTGTCCCGACATCCGAATCGTTCTCAGCCGGGATCGAGATCGTTCGGTCGAGGCGCCGCATTTGGCCGCTTGTGGAGATCGTCGATCGAAGCGATGAAACCGAATCCGCAGCAAAGGTTGGGGAGAGGGTCAAACGTGCCATCGCGGCCGTCGACGGGGCCGCAACGGTGTTCGTCCTCGTGCCACGCCGTGGGGGCATGTTTCGATGTGTGACATGTCGCGAGCTCCGGAAGTGTCCATCGTGTGACGCCTTGCTGGAGCGAAGCGGAGTGTGCGCCCGGTGCGGACAGACATTCCAGAGCTGCATTGCGTGTGGCGGGACGAGATTCGAATCGCTCGGATCGGGAGTCCCACGGATTGTCGAGGACCTCTCCCGCACCTTCGGCTCCGAAGTTGGCACCGCCGGGTCTGGCCACAGGATCACCGTGGGCACCGAACGCGACCTCGTGGGTCTTGCTCAAGTTGACCTCGTCGTCGTTGTGGATCCAGACATATGGATCCTTGCTCCAAACTACCGGGCGGACGAGGACGCCCTGCGGCTCCTTGTCCGTGCGGTGCTCGCGGCCAAACCCGGTCGGGGCCGCCGCGCCATCGTTCAGACGACCCTTGTGGACAACCCTGTGTTTGACGCACTCCGCAGCGGCGACCCTGTTCCGTTCATGGAGACGGTGGTTGCTCGCAGCGAAGAGAGCGGGTTTCCACCGGTTGGGGAGCTGATTGCCCTCGAAACCGATGCACGCGATATCGCGGAGCTGCTTGGGGAGGCAGCCGCCGAGGCCGCGCTGCTTGGCCCGGCGCGGGAGGGCGAGCGGGATCGGTGGCTGATTCAGGGACACGATTTGGCCCGTGTGCGGTTGCGCCTACGTGGCGCTGTTCGCCAGCTACGCGACGGCGGATACCGCGTGCGCGTTGACGCCGACCCGGTGGATCTCTAGCAATCCGGCAGGGCGTCGTGTGGTCACTCGGCACCGGACTCGGTAGCCTGGTCCCCTCATGGCGATCTACCCCATTCGTGTCTTTCCCGACCCGGTCCTCAGGGCGGCTGCGAGTCCGATCACGGACTTCGGTCCCGAGCTTTCGCGTCTCGCCGACGACATGTTCGAGACGATGTACGAGGCCCCTGGTGTGGGATTGGCGGCACCACAAATTGGCATCTCCAAACAGATCTTCGTTGCGGACATCGGCGAAGGCCCTTTTGTGATGGTGAATCCAGAGGTTGTCGAGACATCGGGCAAGTGGAAATTCGAGGAAGGCTGCCTGTCGGTTCCTGGACTCTGGTGGGAGTTCTCACGGCCGGCGTTCGCACGCGCACGCGGATTCGACCTCCACGGTGATCCCGTCGAATACGCCGGTGACGAACTCATGGGGCGCCTGCTGCAGCATGAAACCGACCATCTTTCCGGCACCCTGATCCTTGAGCGCCTTCCGAGGCGAATGCGAAAGGACGCGCTCCGCGACCTGCGAAGTGCCGCTCCGCCGGGCGTCGTCTGATGCGAGCTGCGTTCCTTGGCACACCCGCCGCAGCAATTCCGAGCCTGGCCGCCTTGATCGATGTGGCCGACATCGCCGTCGTGATCACGCGGCCGGATCGCGCAAAAGGTCGCTCGGGCAAGCCGAGCCCTCCCGCTGTGAAGGTCGCAGCACTCGAGTGGGGACTCCACGTTGAGCAACCCACCAGCCGCGGACAACTCGAGGAGGTGCTCCAACACGCCGAGGCCGACATCGGTGTTGTCGTGGCCTATGGCAGAATCCTGACGCGAACCGCGCTGGAGACGGCACCCGCCGGGTTCGTCAACGTGCACTTCTCCCTCCTCCCGAGATGGCGTGGGGCGGCGCCGGTCGAGCGAGCCATCCTCGCCGGCGACGAGACAACGGGCGTCAGCCTGATGCAGATCGACGAAGGGCTCGACACGGGTCCGGTGATTGCCGCCGTCGAGACCCCAATCGCCTCGGACGAGACCGGGGGATCGTTGAGCGGTCGCCTCTCGTACCTAGGAGCCATGCTCATCGATGACGTCGTGCCGGATCTCCTGGCGGGACGCTTGGAGGCGGCGCCACAGCTGAGGATCGGCGTGACCGCCGCGGGGCTCCTCACACCAGCAGAAGCGCAGATCCAACTCACGTGGGAGGTCGACCACGCAGAACGGGCCGTTCGGGCATTCAATCCAAGACCAGGCGCCTGGTTCGCCATGGAGGGGAAGCGGTTCCGCGTGTATGAGGCTTCGCCCTCCGACGAATCGGTGACCCCAGGCGTTGTGGCGCCCTTCAACGGCCAGGCAGTCCTCGGGCTGCACGGTGGGAGTCTCTCTCTCGACGTGATACAGCCCGCGGGGAAGGCCCCGATGTCCGGGACAGCATGGCTGAATGGGCGCCGAGGCGCGGGCGGGCGCATCGACGCGCCAGCGGAATGAAGCGCGGGGTCGAGGCCAGAGTTGTCGCGGCGACGCTCCTTCAGCGGGTGATTGACGAGGGCGCCTACTCGAACGTTGTGATTCGGACGGGCACCCAGGACATGGAGCGGCGCGACGCCCTGTTCGTTCAACTCCTCGTCTACACCGCGATCCGCTACCTCGGCCGCATCGATCGCACCATCGATCAGCGGGTCTCCCGCGAGATCGATCCCGTGGTTCGGGCAATCCTTCGGGTTGGCGTCGCAGAGATTCTGTTTACCGACGGCGAGCCCCACGCTGTTGTCGACTCTGCCGTCGAGGCGACGCGTGCCCTTGATGTGCCTCGTGCCTCAGGATTCGTCAACGGCGTGCTGCGCAATGTGGCCCGCCACGGAGAGCCTCCTCTCCCAGACGGTCCATCGGGTGAGGCCCTCCGCGTTGGAGTGCCGGAGTGGCTGTATCACGGTCTTGCATCTGCGTACGGCATAGACACCGCGACCGCCTTCTTCGACGCGTCCAACATGCCGACCCAAATCGGCGTGCGCAGGCGCTCCGGAGAACCTCCGGGGACGGCAGTTCGTGGAATCGACAACGCCTTCATGCTTGATGAGCTCACCGGGCATCGCGACGCCATCACAAACGGCGACCTCGTGATATCGGATCCTTCGTCGACAGCGGTGGCGGCCGCTCTTGACCCGAGAGCGGGCGATCGGATCCTCGATCTTGCGGCTGCACCTGGCGGGAAGAGCTTGCACCTGTCCGACTTGGTGGGCGGTCAGGGACTCGTTGTGGCCATGGACCGCCACGGACGTCGGGCAGCGATCGCACGACAACGAACCCAACGCTGGGGAGCCGACATCCAGTGGGTCGTCGGTGACGCCGTTGCGCCGCCATTCGCCCATGCCACGTACGACCGGGTGCTGCTCGATGCCCCATGCACCGGACTCGGCACGCTCAGGCGACGACCCGAGATCCGACATCGAATTCACGAAGGCAGTGCGGCGGAAGCAGGCCAGCTTCAGCGACGGATGCTCGAAGCCGCACTTCCACTGCTACGCCCCGGTGGACGACTCGTGTATTCCGTTTGCACCGTGACACCCGAGGAGACGAGCGGAGTTGTGGAGGGAACCGGATCACGCGCCCCCACCGGGCTGCCTGGCGAGACGCTCGATGGGGGATTACTCCTCGCACCGCACATCACGGGTTCCGATGGCATGTTCGTGGCGGTGATTGATCGGTAGCCGGAGCTTGCCAGTGCCGCGTCGATGTGTGAGAGGAAGTCTCAGGTGGTTCAGAACCGGATACACTCGTCGGACGTGATCAAACAACCGCGAATCGCACCTTCCATTCTCGCCGCCGATTTCGCCCACCTGGGCGACGAGGTCGGGCGGATCGAGGAGTACGTCGATCTGCTCCATGTGGATGTCATGGACGGCCATTTTGTACCGAACATCTCTCTCGGCATGCCGGTCATCGAATCCCTTCGAGCGGCGACGAGCCTGAAACTCGACTGCCACCTCATGACCCTGAACCCGGATGCCTACCTCGGGGACCTAAAGGCAGCAGGCGCGGACCTGGCAACCGTTCACATCGAGGTGTTCCCCGACCCAACCGCCGTTGCCGCCACTGCCCGCGAGGTGGACTTAGAGTTCGGTCTCGTTATCAACCCGCCGACGCCGTTCGAGGCGATCGAGCCGTTCATCGAGATCGCCGACATGGTGGTTGTTATGTCCGTCCACCCCGGCTTCGGCGGGCAGTCCTTCATCGACGCGGTACTGCCGAAGATCGAACGTGTGAGGAAGTTCGTTGATTCTGCGGGACTATCGACCGATATAGAAGTCGACGGTGGGATCGATGTGAGCACGATCCGGTCAGCTCGCGAAGCTGGGGCCGACGTGTTCGTGGCCGGGACCTCGATATTTCGAGAGCCCGACCCGGTCGCTGCCGCGCAAATGTTGAGAACGGCCATCGGTCAGTAGAGGGAACATGGGAGATCGGATCCTTGTCGTCGATGACGACCCGGACATCCTCCAGTACGTCAAGATGAATCTCGAACTCGAAGGGTTCGAAGCCCAGACAGCTTCGAACGGCATCGAAGCGCTCGAGATCGCGACGAAGAACCCTCCCGCGCTCGTACTGCTGGACGTGATGATGCCGGGCATGGATGGACTCACGACCCTGCGCCACCTCCGCAACGATCCGACAACGTCGAGTGTTCCCGTGGTGATGCTGACGGCGCGAGCCCTGGCGAAGGACCGTGTCAAGGGTCTCGACCTTGGGGCGGACGACTACATCACCAAGCCGTTTGCCGTGGAAGAACTGGTTGCGCGCGTCGGCACCGTTATTCGGCGGGCCCAGCAGATGCGCGATGTGTCGCCGCTCACCGGATTGCCTGGGAACTTCCGGATCGCAGCTGAACTCGAACAGCGCATCGAATCTCGCGCACCCATCGCTGTGGTGTACGGCGACCTGGACAACTTCAAGGCCTTCAACGATCACTACGGGTTCATGCGCGGGGACTCCGTCATCAAGTACACCGCGAACACGTTGACGAATGCTGCCGCTGCGTGTGGTGATCCAGAGTCGTTCGTGGGCCACGTGGGTGGTGACGACTTCATCTCCGTCGTCGATCCGACGTTGGTTGAGGCATTCTGTGAGGACGTGATCCAGACGTTCGACGACGGGATCCTCGACTTCTACGACACCGCTGATGCCCTCCAGGGCTACATCGAGGTCACCGACCGTCGCGGTGAGCGCCACGCGTTCCCCATCGTTTCGTTCTCCATGGGTGTGGTCACCAACCAATTCCGTGCCATCGCCTCCGAATGGGAGGCGTCGGCGATCGCATCAGAGATGAAAGAGTTTGCGAAACGCCAGGCCGGTTCGACCTACAGCATCGACCGTAGGCAGTAGGCCCAAGTCAGACCCGAGACTTGAGACTCGAGACTTGAGACTGCCCTTTCGACCCCGTCCGGTCTCGTGTCTCGGATCTCGTGTCTCATGTCCCTGATACCACCGACGCGGCCAGACACGCACGCGACTTCGCTAGTCTTCGGGTTGCCCCCTTCAGGGCAGGGTGCAATTCCCGACCGGCGGTGAAAGCCCGCGACCCCCATCCGTTGATGGGGCGGATCCGGTGAAAATCCGGGGCCGACGGTGACAGTCCGGATGGGAGAAGGAGGGCGTGTGACGCGTCGCGTTGAGGACAACCAGTTCCGAACGCACCGCGCGGACGAGTTGATGCGCCGTGCCATCGGCCTGACCGAGGCAACGGTGCCGCATCCGAATCCGCGGGTCGGTGCGATCGTTGTGAACCCAGCCGGGGAAGTGGTAGCCGAACGCGCCCACGTCGAAGCCGGGTCGGTACACGCCGAGGCGGCGGCACTCGCAGAGGCCGGACCGGCCGCTGCCGGATCCACACTCGTTGTCACCCTCGAACCCTGCACCCATCACGGCCGAACGCCACCATGCGCCCGAGCAGTGATTGACGCCGGCGTCGCGCGCGTTGTTGTGGGAGCGCTCGATCCCGATCAGCGGGTCGCAGGCCGGGGCATAACCGAGCTTCGTGAGGCAGGCATCGAAGTCATCACCGGCGTAGAAGAAGCAGCCGTGATCGCAAATGATCCAGGCTATTTCCACCACCGCGCGACGGGTCGGCCACTCGTGACGTTGAAACTCGCTTCGACCCTCGATGGTCAAGCCGCCGCCACCGACCGAACCTCTCAATGGATTACTGGTCCTGAGGCGCGCACGAACGCTCACCAACTCAGATCCGGCAACGATGCGGTGCTCGTCGGAATTGGGACCGTGATCGAAGACGACCCGCGTCTTGATGTGCGCATCGATGGCTACGCCGGCCCTCAGCCGCGGCCGGTTGTTGTGTGCGGGCGTCGAGCGCTTCCAACCGGAGCAGCGGTGGAGAAACGCAATCCAATCGTGTTCACCGGTCGTGAGAGCGACAAGACGCCAAACAAGAACATCCGCTACGTGTCCATGCCGGGTTCCGAAGGAGTCGACCTGGGAGGTGCCGTCAAACACCTTGGCGGGGAGGGTCTGCTCACGCTCCTCATCGAGGGCGGGCCGGCGATAGCCGGGTCGGCATTGAGGGCCGAAATCGTCGACCGGATCGTCATCTACTACGGGTCGAAACTCGCCGGAGGGACCGGGCTACCGGCCATTGCAGGAACCCTCGAAACGATCGGGGACACCCTGAACGTGTCGATCGACAACGTCACCATGCTCGGTCCGGATCTCCGGGTCGACGCGACCATCGAAAAGGAAAAGTGATGTTCACCGGAATCGTCAGCGAAGTCGGCACCGTCGTCACCACAACACCCGCCGGTGGGGGAGTGACGTTCACGATTGCCGCGCCAGGAACATGCGTTGGCCTCGTTATCGGAGATTCGGTCGCCGTAAACGGGGTGTGCCTGACCGCTGTCGCGGTCGCTGACGGGAGATTCACGGTAGAGGCGGTGTCCGAAACGCTCCAGCGAACAAACCTCGGGGACCTGGGGGAGGGTTCCGTGGTCGATCTCGAACGTCCCGTCGAAGCGGCGGGCGGCCGGTTTGACGGCCACGTCGTGCAGGGCCACGTCGACGGCGTCGGCTCGGTTCAATCAATTGAGTCCGAGGGAACCTCCAAGCGCATCCGCATCTCCACACACCCGGGCCTTGCCCGATACCTCGTCGAGAAGGGGTCGGTCACCGTGGACGGCGTGAGTCTGACCGTCACCGCGGTATCACCCGTGGCCGATCCCGTTCCGTGGTTCGAGATCGTGTTGATACCGCACACCCTTGATGTCACGGTCCTGGGGGTGCGGGCGATTGGCGACCGCCTCAATCTCGAAGTGGACATTCTTGCCAAATACGTTGAACGACTCATGGAGGCACGCGGATGAAGTACGCGAAGATCGAGCAGGCGATTGCCGCGGTCGCCCGCGGGGAAATGGTCCTTGTGGTCGACGACGAGGACCGCGAGAACGAGGGTGATCTGATTGTTGCCGCCGAGAAGGTCACTCCGGAACACATCGCCTTCATGGTGAGGCACACCAGCGGCCTGATCTGCCTGCCGATGACCGGCGAACGACTCGATCACTTGAAGCTGCCGCTGATGGTGTTGGAGAACACAGACTCGCACAAGACCGCATTTACCGTCTCGATCGACCTGGCCGACGGAACCACAACCGGGATATCCGCCGGCGACCGTGCGCGGACGATCCGGTCGGCTGTGGAACCGTCCGCAACTGCCGAGCAGTTCCACCGACCCGGCCATGTGTTTCCACTGCGGTACCAGCCCGGAGGAGTCCTCGTTCGCCCAGGACATACTGAAGCAGCCGTGGACCTTGCGCGGCTTGCGGGCCTTGCGCCGGCAGGTGTGTTGTGCGAAGTCGTGAACGATGACGGCACGATGTCGCGGGGAGAGTCGTTGATGTCGTTCGCCGAGGAGCACGCCATCCCGATCATCACGATCGAAGACCTGGTCGCGTATCGATGGCGAGAAGAGGCTCTGGTCACGCGCGTGGCGGACGCGGCTCTGCCGACGAACTCGGGGGAGTTTCGCGCATATGGATACCGGGCGATCGACACCGGCTCGGAGCACATCGCCCTGGTGCTCGGAGACGTGGCCGGTCGAGAAGACGTGCTCACGAGACTCCATTCCGTCTGCCTCACCGGAGACGTCTTCGGCAGCCTGCGATGTGACTGCGGAGCGCAGCTACGGGAATCGATGGATCTCATCTCGGCGGAGGGTGAGGGGCTCATCGTCTACAACCCGACCCACGAGGGGCGCGGTACCGGCCTGCTCGACAAGCTCGCCGCATACCGGCTCCAGGAGCAGGGGTTCGACACGGTGACGGCCAACGAGCAGATCGGTCACGCCGTCGATAGCCGTCACTACGGAGTCGACGCGCAGATCTTGCACGATCTGAAGGTCTCCAGCGTCCGGCTCATCACCAACAACCCCGAGAAGATCGACCAGCTACGAGAATTCGGCGTCGAAGTCACCGAGCGGATCCCGCTTTGGGTGGGGAAGAACCGCCACAACGAGTTCTACCTGAGGACGAAAGAAGAGAAACTCGGGCATATCGGTGTCGGCAGATGAATATGTCTGTGCGTGGCGAGTTGGACGCAGCAGGCCTCCGAATCGGGATCGTTCGCTCCCTCTTCAATCAGCCCGTGACCGACGGGCTTCTGCACGGGGCGATCGAGGTCCTGGAGGAAGCCGGTGCGCTCGACGTCACGACCATCGACGTGGAGGGCGCCTTCGAAGTTCCGGTTGTCGCACAACGCCTGGCGAGCGAGGGCTACGACGCGGTGATCGCCCTCGGCGCGGTGATCGAAGGTGAGACGGATCACTACGAGCACATCGCCGGCCGGACGTCCGAGGGCCTCATGCGTGTGATGCTCGACACCGGCGTGCCGATCGCGTTTGGCGTTCTCACGGTGACCGACCCGGACCATGCAATGGCACGAAGCGCCCCCGGCGAGAAGAACAAAGGCCGCGAAGCCGCGAATGCCGCGATCCGAACCGCGAATCTGTTGAGGAAGATCTGAGACCCGAGACCCGAGACCCGAGACTTGAGACTGCCTCGGCGGGCGTGCCTTGTCTCGTGTCTCGTGTCTCGTGTCTCACATCCCTCCCGTAGGACGGCGATTGAACTACGCGGGGCGGCTGTCTACTCTCAGGTTCACAATTGACGTAAGCGGAGGCGCCTGCTTCCCACCCTGCCACCGAATGTGAGGTGTGTCGGGTTGTTTACTCAGGCAGCACTCGCGTCGTGCTGCCTTCTGTATTGGCACCAGGCGCCTGCTTCGTCGACACGTACGAGCAGGAGGTACTCCGATCAAGGAGCCCAGGGTCA
>Ga0316198_10000762_pt1 | contig 17662 bp, 12 predicted proteins | sample OudBieAanoxic_MG_FD_204935 | JGI IMG/M metagenome (GOLD analysis project Ga0316198, IMG submission 204935) | Coastal sediment microbial communities from Oude Bieten Haven, Netherlands - site A anoxic | ecosystem: Environmental > Aquatic > Marine > Coastal > Sediment | place: Netherlands...
AATTGACCCACATGAGCTTGTATTCTTCAAGGTCTGCATCAAATAAATAATCAAAATCCGGTGCCCAGTTCTTTTTCTCCAGCATAGGATATGCATCCGCAATACCGCCCACCATTTCAGTGACTGCTCTATAGGCGGGATAACCCAGTTCAGGTACCAGCACTTTATCCCCCGGGTTTAAAAAAGCTAAGGAAATATGGGTTATACCCTCTTTGGAACCCATTAATGGAAGTATCTCGTGATCAGGATTTAAATCCACCCTGTATGTTTTTGAACACCAGCGACTGATGGCATCCCGAAGATCTGCTATCCCTCTGTAAGGCTGGTATCCGTGGTTCTTTGGATCCCTGGCAGAATCCACCAGGGCATTTATGGTTTCCCTGGAAGGCATAAGATCCGGACTACCAATACCTAAGTTCAATATGTCATATCCTCTGTTATTCAGGTTCCTGATCTCCTGAAGTTTTCTGGAAAAATAATACTCCTGAACTTTCTTTAAGCGGTCGGCAGGATCTATGATCATAGTTTAGGATTTAAATTTTCTTCGAATTTGAATAAAAAAAATCATTTTATCATTACATCCCGAATAATAATGTAGTAATTATTCTTACTCAGGATGTTCTGTAGGCACAATTTTAAATAATTTATCAGACCGTCTGATCATATCATCAACCGGGATCGAGAAGCGGTCCCCTTTAACCGTTTTCGATACAGGTTTAAGATCCACCCGGATCTCTTTAACTGTGGTTTCTACAACACCTGTTGTGGGGCCCGTAATAAGAATTTCATCACCTACTTTAAGTTCTTTTGTTTCCATCAAAAACTCAGCTACCCCGATCTTTGAAAAATAATTCATGCCCTTGCCCAGGTATACTTTCCTCCTGGTGGCGCTTGATCCATACTTCCTGCTCCACTCTCCTGTTTTCCTGCCCATATAATACCCTTCCCAGAATCCACGGTTAAACACTGATTTAAGACGTTCTTCCCATTTCTCAACCTTTTGATCCGAAAATGTTCCTGCTTTCCATGAATCTATAGCCTCACGATAACAGGCTGAAGTTGTTTTTACATATTCTGGAGGCCGTCCTCTCCCTTCAATTTTAAAAACCTTTACCCCGGCATCTAATAATTTATCTACGAAGGATATAGTGCTTAAATCCTTCGGTGACATGATGTATTCATTGTCAATATCCAGCTGATACCCTTCCTCCTTTTCTGTTACGGTATAACCCCTCCGACACAATTGATTGCATTCTCCCCGATTGGCTGATTTATTCTTTTCATGTAGACTGAGATAACACTTCCCTGAAATAGCCATACATAATGCTCCATGGGCAAAAGCTTCGATCTTAACCCTATCCCCTCCCGGACCGGTAATATTTTGCTCTTCCACCTGTTCACACAGTTCCCTGACCTGTTCAAGTGATAATTCCCTTGCAAGGACAATAACATCTGCAAAACCGGCGAAGAATTTCAGGCTTTCAATATTGCTTACGTTGGCCTGGGTTGAAATATGAACTTTGACACCAACAGATCTCGCATAATTAATTATTGAAAAGTCGCTGGCAACGATGGCATCAATACGATTCTTATGTACAGCATCAATAATTTCCCTGGCATAATCAAGGTCTTCATTATACATTACAGTGTTTAATGTAACATAAACCCGAACACCATGTTGATCACTGATCCTTCTGATCTCTTCTAAATCTGAAACGGAAAAATTCTTTGAAGAACCAGCCCGCATATTCAGTTTACCTACGCCGAAATACACAGCATCAGCTCCACCCTGTATCGCAGCCATAAGTGATTCAAAATTCCCGGCAGGAGCCAGGAGTTCAATATCATTCGTTTTCCCTGATGCCATGCCGCAAAACTACGAAATTTTCTATTCCTACTGTCAAATTGGATTTAACGGTCAAGCCATTTTTTGAAATCGCCGGTTTTTTCACGGCTGACCAGCAGGTCGTCGAGGTGTTCAAAATTCTTCAGAACGATCTTTAAACGGTTGGAAGAATAACTGATGATATCAGCAATCGAATCTATATTGATCACATAGTTTCTGTTAATCCTGAAGAACCTGGCTGGATCAACCAATTTCTGGACCTGGTCAAGTGAATAGTCAATATCAAAATTTTTCCCAATCAGGGTTTTTATAAAAGTAGCCCTGTCCCTTATGAAAAAACATGCGATCTCATCAACCGAAATGGTATGAAAATGTGTCCCGATCTTTACAAAAAACCGGGTTTTATATTCCTTGACCAATTGTCGGTATAAATGATCAAACTTTTCTGATTGAATATGAGGCCCTTCATGAAGTTCTTTGTATTTATCAATGGCCGATTTCAGATCTTTGGTGGTAAAGGGTTTTAAAATGTAATCCACGCTGTTGACTTTGAATGCTTTGATGGCATACTCATTGTAGGCTGTAGTAAATATGACAGGGGTCGTTATTTTTACAGAATCAAAAATCTCAAAAGATATCCCGTCATCTAACTGAATGTCCATAAAAATTAAATCAGGGGCAGGATTGCTAGACAGCCAGTTAGCTGATTCTGATACAGATTCAAGCAAGGCAAGAACCTGAATATCCGGATCCAGTTCATGCAGCATCCGGCTTAGTTTATCCGCGGCGAGATGTTCATCTTCAATTATAAGCACCTTCATTGTCAATATTTTTTAATGGTATGATTACGGTGAAATCCTCCTTTGATTGATGAATTTCAATTTCTCTTCCGGTTATAAGTTTATTTCGCTCGGATAAATTGTTCAATCCCAGTTTGGAGGATTCATTAATCTGCGTTTTGGGTTTTATATTATTTGAAACCGAAATTGTTTTATCAGCTTCATTTAAGTTTATCTCGATCCTTAAAGGATCTTCTCTTGTAGCTGCATTGTGTTTGAATGCATTTTCTACTAACAATTGGAGGGAAATTGGTAATATCTCATAATTTTCCGGATCTTTTATATTCACTTTCAAATCAATTTTTCCATCATCCCGGACTTTCTGCAGGTAAAAGTAGTCAATGACAAAATCCAGCTCATTTTTTAAATTGATGTGATCCAGGTCTTTATTTTCAAGAATATATCTATAGATAGCAGAAAGTTTATGAATGTATATTTCTGATAAATTAACGTCTTTTGAGACCAGAGAAGAAAGGGTATTCAGACTATTAAACAAGAAATGGGGATTAACCTGGTTTTTTAATGTTTCATACCGGAAAATAAGTTTTTCCTCCTTTAATCGCTGTACATTGTTAAGTGCTTCCACCCACTGAACATAGAAAAAAACCATGGAACCGAATAAATATCCCATACCCGCTCCGATTAAAAATCCTTTATACTCTGTCTTGACCAGATCCGGTAAGGCCGACATTGGATCCAAACCATTCAGCAATAAGGATATTGATATAACACTTATGAAAATAATACATGATAAAACGAAGGCCACCAAGAAAAACAATATCAGTCTGATCAGGGCTCTTTTCGTATATTCCTTAACTGTGGTGTAGGTTATATTGGAAAAAAACTTCTCACCCAGCCAGATAAATAGCTCAAATTGTATAAAGAGCAACACAAGCATTACAACTCCCCCCTGATCGAAGAAAGCTTCTCTAACAAGAGACTTCCAGACCATGACAATCAGTACACTTGCTAGAATGATCTTAATATGGTAGGCAAGTTTCCTGGGTAAATAAAGATCAACTAATCCTCTTGTTTTCATAATCTAAAGTTCTGCAATTGATTCTTAAATAACTATTTCAGGTAATGCAATTATTGGTTTTGATTATGTCACTAATAATATCTCATCCTTGATTTATTTGAATCGCTCAAGATTTCACAGATATATCAGGCATTAAATAATATAGGATAAAACTCCTCAAATTTGAGATAACTAAGGAATAAAAAATGCAGAACAGTAATATTTTGCGATTGAATGGTTAAAATTATAAGCTTAACTGAATCTGGTTCCTAAATCTTCTTTAACCAAACACACAATTGCATTCCTGTGTTTGTTTTCTTCATTATTGGTTTTATAAAGAAATCCATAAAAGATGGCAAAAAGGTTTGACAAACATAATAATCATAAAAAACGATCTGATACTTATTCCTGCTATTCATCCTGAAAGAATTTAAGGAAAACTCATATAGATGATACGGCATATGCATTGGGCTGAGGTTACCTACATAATCTTTACATGTCAATTTATAATACAGGTTTATTAGCTTATTTATTAACCAATTAGATGAAGGAACCTCAATATGAATTATACCACCGGGTTTTAACCATCTCAAAACGAATTCTAAAATCTCAGATGGATTGTATAAGTGTTCCAAAACAACTCCAAGTGATATAAAGTCAAAATAATTATCCGGATAATCAACTGCCTCTACCATCCCCTTTTTTAACTTGTCTGGATTTATTTTCATCTGGTCTAGAGCCCTCTTATAAAATGTATCAGATGGTTCAATACCATATGCGTCAAATCCAGCTTTCGATAAAGCTATCATTTGTTTTCCAAGACCAGCTCCAATATCCAATGACTTCATTCCTTCTTTAAATGATATCAATTCCTTCAATTTCTGGATTTCGTTTTCGAAATAATTATCCTTAACTAAAAAGTATTCAGGTTCCCAATAGCTCTCAGGTGCAGCCCCATAATGATCTTGTATATTGTTCGGAATTGGTTGGGGATTGGCATATATAAGGCCGCATTCATTGCATTTACATACAGTTACTGTGACACCTATTTTTCTTGATGGATTTTTCCCCTGCGATTTGTTTAATCTTCTACCAAGAATTTTGTGAGTTCGATAATCTGAGCCACACATATTGCACCTTTCAATAAAATTAAAAGTGTAATTCATATAATTTTAGATTAATTCAATCAATGGCTTTACAAAATGAAGAGTTAGTATTCATATTTATCACCCCAAAGAGCTTTAAGTCTTTTCCTGAGTTCATCTTCTCTGGGATTCCGGCCCGGATCATAAAGCTTTATTCCACTAATTTCATCAGGTAAGTATTCCTGGTTGGAAAAATTCTGTTCATATTGATGTGAGTATTCATAACCCTTACCATAACCCTGCTCTTTCATGAATCTTGTAGGCGCATTACGGATATGCAACGGGACAGATAAGTTACCTTTTTCCTGAACAATCTTTTGGGCATCTTTTATGGCAACATATGCCGAATTGCTTTTGGGAGATGAGGCCAGATATGTAGCACACTGTGAGAGTATAATTCTTGCCTCAGGATATCCGATCAGGTTCACAGCCTGAAAGCAGTTTGTTGCGATTACAAGAGCTGTTGGATTAGCATTCCCTATATCCTCCGATGCCAGGATTACCATCCTTCTTGCTATGAACTTGACATCCTCACCTCCTTCAACCATTCTTGCTAGCCAATATACGGCTGCATTTGGATCACTCCCCCGAATTGATTTAATGAAAGCTGAAATGATATCATAATGTTGTTCTCCCGTTTTATCGTAGAGTGCAACTTTCTGTTGAGCAAGATCCATTACAAGTTTATCAGTGATGGTCAGTTTTTCTGTATCAATGGAATCTGCAACAAGTTCAAAAATGTTTAATACACGCCTGGCATCACCACCCGACAATTTTAAAAGTGCTTCTTTTTCTTTTATAACCACTTTCCTCTTTTTGTGATCTGGATCATTACTGATGGCTTTATCCAAAATACTCAAAAGATCCTCGTCAGTAAGGGGATTAAGAATATAAACCTGGCAGCGGGAAAGTAATGCCGAATTAACTTCAAAGGAGGGATTTTCAGTGGTGGCACCAATTAAAGTAATTATACCTTTTTCAACAGCTCCAAGTAAAGCATCCTGTTGTGCTTTATTGAATCGATGTATTTCATCGATGAACAGAATTACTTTCGACCTTGACCTTGCCTGGTTAATTATTTCCCTTACATCTTTCACTCCGGCACTTACTGCACTTATGGTCTTAAAAGGTCTTTTAACCTGATTGGCAATAATATTTGCAATGGTTGTTTTACCCACTCCAGGTGGTCCCCACAGTATCATCGACGGGACATTACCTGCTTCTATAGCCTTTCTTAAAACACCTTTTTCTCCCGTAAGATGTTCCTGCCCCAGGAGATCATCCAGGGTAGCCGGGCGTGCTCTTTCTGCCAATGGGAAAGTATTTTCCAGAATCATATCAGCAATTTAAGGGAACAACGAATTTAACCATTTTATAAAATTTTACTTTGAAAAAAATAAAATTCCCGATATTGTGTGCAATTCAGATTAGAATAATTCTATAAACTTATAGAGGTTTAAGGTAATCTAACAAAACATAGCTGAACTGGATATTGATGCCTCTTATTATATCTCATTATGAATTTTTTGAAACTAATTAATAAGTATTTAGCAAAGCCTAAACAATTAAAATGTCAATTGGAAAACTATACCTCCGATTTTTAAGAAAAATCGGCATACTCAAACATCTGAATTTGAAAGTTAAAACAACTGTAAACAACAGCCAGATCATTATACCTGTGATTAATGAAATTGGACTTTCAAATTACCTGTATTTAAGTGAACCCTGGATGATTGGATTAATTCAAAAATTGTTTACGCACTCCATTATTGAAGGATGTTTTGTTGATGTCGGCATGAATATTGGGCAGACTCTAATTAAATTAAAGGCCATTGATCCTGATATTGATTATGTTGGATTCGAACCCAACCCAAACTGTGTCATCTACCTGGATAAGTTAATTCAGGCCAACAATTTTAGAAACACTAAAATTATACCTGTGGCTATCAGCGATAAAACTGCCCTTACTGCATTAACCTTAAATAATTTTTCAGAAATCGATGATTCAGCAACAATAATTAAAGGTTTCCGGCAATTATCACATGGATCCAGAACACTTCAAATACCTGCCTTTACATATTCAGATATTGAAAATAATATCCCCAACAAAATTGGTTTGCTTAAAATAGATGTTGAGGGGGCTGAATTGGAAGTACTTGGTGGTTTTATTCAAAGGGTAAAAAAAGATAGATCATTGATCTTGATTGAGATTTTACCAGCCTATAAAAAGGAATATCAGGAACGGATCAATCGACAAAATAAGATATGTAAGTTGCTGAAAACAAATGGATATTTAATTTATCGACTATTAAAAAATAATGGGGATGTTTACGGCCTGCATAAAATGAATCAATTCGAAATCCACTCTGATTTAGACTTATGTGATTATCTGTTAATTCCGGATGTTCTAAACCAAAAATTAAAATTTCTATTAAAATAAAACAAAAGTATAGTCTGTCTGAAATTATCTAACGAATTTTTGACTCAGACACTTAATGAGTTGATGCTTTTAATTGTCTTTCTAGATGATCGGCAATGATCATTTTATGACAAGTTGAGATATTTTAAATTATTCATTCATGCAGGTCACTTATCTTCCAGCTTTTCGATACCGATCCAATCCTCCGGTATCCCATTTATAATGAAATGAGATGATTTGGTCAAGAAAAGTTTGGCCGTATAATCATCCTTATCAATCTTCAATACCTTTTGAAGAAATATAGATGCATCATGAAATTCTTTCTGGAAATACTTTTTTATACCCTGGTTAAATGATTTCTGACTTCTGAGCTTTTTTTCAAATCGAGTCTTTGGTTCCCCGTCAAAACATTCATGGATCTTGACCGGTCTTGTTTTTCCCTTTACTACTACTTCACCCAGGAACCGGGTATGATATTTTGTCTCATCTCCCAACTGGTCGAAAGAAGTTTCACTAATTAATATCCCGGTGTGGTAGAACTTATTCAGACTTTCTAATCTTGCACCGATATTTACGGTATCAGCAATGGTAGTGGCATTCATCCGATTACTATCTCCAGTGATCCCCATAACAAGTGGCCCTGTATGAATCCCAACCCCTACTTTTATTGGTTCACGACCTTTACCGGTCCTTAAAACATTAAATTCCCCGATGTTTTTTTGTATACCTATTGCCGCGATCAGGGCATCTTCAGGAGAATTCATAAATACTGCCATAATGGAATCTCCGAGGTACTGCAAAATAAATCCTTTATTATCACGAATAATGGGCCCCATTCTCGCATTAAATGCATTAATGAATTTATAATTATCTTCCGGTGACATGGTTTCCGACAAACTGGTAAAATCCCGGATATCCGTGAATAATATACTCACTTCTTTGGAGGCATAATCTCCTAAGTTCACTTCAGTAATTTTTTCCCTTCCAATAGATCTTAAAAACTCATTGGGAATAAATTTATCTGAGACGCTGAATATCCGGTTAAGGTCCAGCTGGGTCTGTATGCGAGCCAGAAACTCCTCCTTGGAGAAAGGTTTCGATAAATAATCGTTGGCACCGGTCGAGAATCCCTGTACAAGGTCCTGTAACTGGTCCTTTGCTGTGATCATAATTATGGGCAGTTCACTGGGAAGATATTTTTCCCGTATCTTCTCGCAGACTTCATATCCCGACATTCCGGGCATCATAATATCTAAAAGTACCAGGTTGAAATTCGGTGTGGATTCTATTGCTTTCAATGCATCCATGCCGTTAAGCGCCTGGATTATCACATAGTTCTTCCCTGATAAATGATTTTTGAGTACCTGTTGATTCACCGATTCATCATCCACCACAAGTATTCTTACCTGTTCAGTGATTTCACCATGGGTACTTGCCGTTTCGTCCCGGGAGATATCTTCTGTTGTTTTTTCACTCATTTCCGGACTACTTGTAGTCTCAATGATTTCAGTGTCCGGCAAGGAAGGCTCGGGTAAGCGGTCTATATCCTGCGCAACAGGCAGGGTAAAGTAAAAAGTGGATCCCGAATTAATTTCAGATTTTACCCAAATTCTACCTCGATGCAGTTCAATAATCTTTTTACTGATACTTAATCCCAGGCCCGTACCGGCAAACTCTCTTGACACCGAGCCATCCGCCTGTTCAAATTCCTTAAAAATATCTTCACGTTTTTCTTCCGGGATACCTATACCTGAATCCTGAACAAAAACTTCTACATATTCTTCTTCGGTACGGGCACCTATTTTAATATCGCCTTGAAGCGTAAATTTAATTGCATTACCAATCAAATTGTAAAATATCTGATTGAGACGGGACTCATCGGCAAGTACCGCAGGTATATCAGTTTCAATTTGGTTGATGATATCAAGGTCTTTACCCCTGATCAATGGTAAAAGGTTTCGAACAATTACATCTACCATGGAATGCAGATCAACTGGTTTTAAATGCAATTGAATATCATGCTGCTTCAGTTTTGAGAAATCCAGAATATCATTGACAAGGTTGGAGAGCCTTTTCCCTGAGGCAATGATCATGGATAGATCCTCCTTATTCGCCCTATCTTTAACCTTTTCCGAGAGTCCCTCCGAAAGACCGATAATTCCCTGAAGTGGGGTTTTAAGTTCATGAGAGGTATTGGCGAGGAATTGATCCTTCAAGAGATCTACCTGGCGCAGCTGTCGACTCACCTTCTTCTCATTTTCAATTTGCTTTTCAAGTACTTTCTGCTTTTCCCGTATCATATCTCGGGCCTGCAAACCAATAACGGCAGCTGAAAGAACGATAAATACAAACTCACCGATCTGAACAAAATTATAAATTGTCAGCGATTGATCGGAAGCACTGGTGAATAAGGTGTAAACAGCCGCGCCCTCCAGTGTTTTCATTGAAACTTTAAAGGTCATCCACATCGTGGCGGGCGCAGGTATTATAACCCACAGTAACAGGATCCATGCATATTTCACCTTTCTGACTATGCCGATCACGGGAAGAATGAGAATAATAAAGTAGGTTAAAACAAAATATAGGTTGTGTATTGCTATAAGATAAAGGATCAAAGGATCTATTGAGTAGAAGGATATCCCAAGGAGATTGCTGATTTCAAACTTATAAAAGTTAAGGGTAGTGGACATCAGTGTAATGATTCCAAGGATTAATAATAAATAGAATACGAATTTCCGGAAACTATTATTCCTCTCTTCAAAACCCAGGAATGATGTGATTAGTTTAAGTATACCGATAGTAGCAATAAACCCGGTAGTCCAACTTATTATCCCCACATATGGGAACAACTGGGGTAATAAGTCAAAAAGAGTCGCTTTTGGCTGGTTGACCATATCATATAGTGCCAGGCCGAAAAGGCCGATGGCGAAATAGAGAACACTACGGTTCTTTAAAAAGATAAACACAAAAAGACCGAAAATAACCTGAGCCAACATGATCCCCTGGAAAATAATAATGGTCAACCTGCTTTGCTTGGTAGAAACATAAGCATCGGTATCAATATGAATGATCTCAAAGGCATTGATTGGATTCATTAACATAGAAGGGTGTTCGCTATTGACCCGGGCATATAAATAAAGGGTGTCGCCCGGAACATAATCCACATAAAAATAATTCTGAGGATCAAGAACCGGTTTTTCTTTATAAGTCCTGGAAATCCCGCTTTTTATAAGGGTAGTATTACCTTCTGATGTATAAATGAAAATATCAGCGTGACTCCAGTTTTCCAGCCTGAATAATTGTTTTCCGGGTTTTTTCATGTCAAAATACAGCCTCGCCCTCAGCCAGTAAGGAGCCTTCATATCATAATAATCCCAGGTATTGAACTGACTATTTTTATTCCAGAAACCGGGATCCCTTACTTCATCGATCGAATAATTCTGGTCTGTGATATATTCAATACTCTTATTCAGGATATTGTGCGGAAAGGGTATCAGGTCGTTACCAGCCAAGAAAAAATTATTGGTAATCCTGTATCCATCCAGATCGTATATACTTTCCGGATCAATATGCTCAATAACCACATCACTTATACCCTTTTCCGGTAATCCCTCCAGCCTGATATATACATCCAACTGGCTGGAATCCGGCAGATCCAGCCAGACAAAATTAAAGGCATTTCGTATTTCTTTTTTAGCTGGTCTCAGGGCCAAACCGGTCTTTTTGTGCTGCAGGAGATCTTCACTATTTTCAAATGCATAAATGTCAATCCTTTGTGCGCTTTGGAGACCATGGCCAACCTGGAAAAGATATTTACTATAGTTGGAAGAAGTATCAACTTTGGCCAATCTGAGATACAGCCAGAAAACTTGTTGTTCTTCCTTGAATTGATCCGCCTCATCAATTGGCTTGAAATATCCAAGGTCTTTGATTTGTATCACCGAATCTATTGCAAAGATCCCTGAAGGATCGGGAAGCCTGGTCAACCCATTATATATTCTTGAGAATCGATAATTATAAACTGTATCGACTTCTTGAAAACCCCTTTTCAGATCATTGCTAAGATCGTAGAATTCTTCCCCTGAGACAGGGTGACCAGATATAAAATAAATCGTGAGAAGATTTATGAAAAATATAAACCGTCTGAGAGAAAAAAACATATTGTCAGTTACAGTTCAAAAAAAACCACTTCAGGATAAAAATCTCGATTATACAATTTACAAAAAAAAAATTATGCTGACACTTTTGTAAAAATTTATATTAAAGATGAATGGAAATCGTATTCGCTTCATTCATCCTGGATATGATATATTTTAAATCTTCACATTCTCATCCTGATCTATGGATCTATACAGGGATCAAGGACCTTTAAAGACAGTGAACCGATCCGGAATCGAATGGGAATGTGTTTAAGTGACTCATGGTAATGAAAAAGCGACGTACACATCGCCACTGGGGGTTCCCATCTTACCGCCTCCACAGGCTATTACTACATATTGTTTCCCGTTAACTGCATATACTGCAGGGGTTGCATACCCGCCATATGGTAATCTGGTTTCCCAGAGGACTTCACCGGTATACTTATTGAAAACACGGAATTTTTCATCTTTTGTAGCCCCGATAAAGATCAACCCGCCATCAGTAACCACCGGCCCTCCATAATTTTCCGTTCCGGTTGGGGGTATCCCCTGTTCCGATAAATAATCCAGTTCACCGAGCGGGACCTGCCATAAATGTTTGCCGCTGTTAAGGTCAATAGCTGTCAGGTTTCCCCATGGAGGTTTGATCACAGGATTTCCATTATTATCTACCCAGCGGTTATATCCGGTATGACTGTACGGTATCTCCTGCAACTCTTCACTTATCGCTTCAAGACTTGAAACATCCATAGTATTTGCTTCCGGATTAAGCACATAGCTAACCAGTTCTTCTTTTTGGGCATCAGATAAATGATCAAATGCCGGCATAACGCCACGACCTACGGATATATAATCTTTGAGTCCCTGCCTGGTGTAATTCTTCCTCCGCTCGACAATGGAAGGATATGTAACACCATCTCCTTTCATATCTGGCTTGTGGCAAACGGCACAATGCAGGTCATATACCAATTTTCCGGCAGAGGCAAGCATACCCTCCTGCTGAGGGGCCAGGTCCACCATGGTATGGATCCAGGGCATTTCGTTTGAATTGATATACATGATCTGTGTTTCGAGATCTACCGCTGCTCCGCCCCATTCGCCGCCACCATCAAATCCAGGAAAGATCAATGTCCCTTCTATGCTTGGCGGGGTGAACATATGGTCATGATTTATGCGGTCGAATGTCTCCATAGCCTGGCGTTTAACCTCCGGATCGAAATCAGAAAAATCATCTTTATTGATCTCCTGTCTTGCAAAAGGAGCGGGTTTTTTCGGTACGGGTTGAGTCGGCCAGGTGGCTTCCCCTCTGAGGTCAGTACCCGGTACCGGAACTTCTTCAATGGGATACAAAGGCTCACCGGTGATCCTGTTGAACATAAAAACATACCCTGATTTGGTTATCTGCGCCAGGGCCTGGGTTTCTTCACCATTATGATCAACCGTTACCAGGTTTGGTGGCGATGGTATATCCCGATCCCACAGATCGTGGTGAACAGTCTGGAAATGCCATATCCGCTCGCCGGTATCAGCATTTAATGCAAGTACACAATTGGCGAAAAGGTTAGAACCCTTCCTGTTACCCCCATAGAAATCGAATGATGCGGAACCGGTGGGTACGTATACCATTCCGTTTTCTTCGTCTACCGCCATGCCAGACCAGTTGTTTGCCCCGCCTATCCGTTCATGAGCATCCTCCGGCCAGGTCCAATACCCATATTCGGCAGGTTTTGGAATGGTATGAAATATCCACTCCTGTTCTCCTGTTATAACGTTGTAGGCCCTGATATATCCTGGAGCTGCAATACGGTCTTCCGAAACACGGCACCCGACAATGATCTTATCTTTATAAATAGCACCAGGTGTGGTACCCGTAACATAATGTCTCATCGCTTCCGGGCCAAGTCCTACCTTGATGTTTACAATTCCATCCTTCCCAAAAGACTTGATCAAAGTTCCTTTATCCGGATCCAGACAATATAAAAAGTTCCCTGCTATATAAAACAGTCTCTTTTCATTCCCCTCATCCCAGAAGGTCAATCCCCGGTTTACACCCATACTATAAATAAACCTTTCATCGATCGGAGGGGTAAAAGCCCATAGTTCTTTTCCTGTCCCGGCATCCAAAGCAAAACACTTCAGCACAGGGGAGGTGCCATATAAAACTCCCTCGATGATTAAAGGATTACATTGTATCTGCGTATTTCTGCTGGTATCTGCATCACCTGTCCTGTACATCCATGCCATTTCCAGCTTATGTGCATTTGCCAGATTAATCTGATCCAAGGTTGAATACTGGTTTCTACCTGGCCCTCCCTGATAATGTTTCCAATCCTGGTTCCCATTTACCTCTTCCTGTGTGTGTTGAATACAACTGCCAACGACAAAAACTAAAATCAGATATTTGATCTTATACATAACTTCTGCTAATTATTATCTCCTTCTTCCGATTTAAAATCTTTCCAGTATTTCTGAACTGTATCCTTCATTTCCCTGTGAAGAAGAAGAATCCCAAATAAGTTCGGGATGGTCATTAGTGCAATTGTGATCCCTGAGAAAGTCCATATAATGGTCGTGTCAGTAAAGGAGGCTACAAAGAAACCAATGACATATATGATGTGATAGTAGACAACATACTTCGAACCGAATAGAAAAGTTACAGCCCTGTCACCATAATAAGACCAGGAAATGGCGGTGGAAAAAGCAAACAATAAAATTCCGATAGATACAATATACCTGCCATAGGTGCCCAGAAAACTGTTCGCAAAAGCTTCCGTCGTCAACGGTGCACTATGGATAAGGGAGGCACCCTTCAGGGATATGACACCCATTTGATCATCAATATTACCGCTTGTAACCTGAACTTTTCCATTAAATGGTTCGTTCCCTTTCATTACCACAATATCCTCCGCAAAGGATCTGGCATGGATAATGGTCAAATCATTCATTATCCGACCATCGACAACCTCGAGCTCACCGGTAAACAGTTCAAGGGACTCCTGTCCGGCAATATGTTTAAACATCTTTTCTTTTTCAGCATCATTATTTTCATCATAGGTATCTGCCATAACCTGTAAATCGGATACCTGGAATAGATTGTCATATTTATGTGTCCAGGCTCCTGATGAAAGGATGACCAGGCCGGTAATGGTGCAGATTATGATGGTATCGATAAAGGGTTCCAATATAGCAACCATTCCTTCAGATACTGGCTCATGGGCCTTCGCTGACGCATGCGCAATAGGTGCGGAACCCTGGCCTGCTTCATTGGAAAACAGTCCTCGGTTCACTCCCCTGTTGAAAGCATAAGCGAAATTAGCGCCAAGGAATCCTCCGACGGCCGCTGTTCCGGTGAATAGATCTTCAAATATTGAAACGAATGAAGGAACAATATTTTCGTAATTATATATTATCACCAGGATAGCACCCAGGAAATACAAAATGGCCATAGTCGGTACCAGCCTTGAGGTTACCTGGGCTATTCTCTTGATACCCCCGATAATAACCAGTCCCAATAAAACAGCCAGTACCAGTCCCGTAATCCAATGTTTGATTGAAAAGGTGGTAAAGATAGATCCGGCTATACTGTTTATCTGGGGTAAGCTTCCGGTCCCAAAAGAAGAAAGTATGGTTGAAAGTGCAAATATAATAGCCATAATCTGGGCGAACTTTCCCAGTTTGATCCTGTTAAATAAACGATATTGGGTCAATCGCCTGCTCATATAGTACATCGGTCCTCCGGCCATGGTCCCATCAGCAGTCTTTACCCGGTACTTATGAGATAAAGTTACCTCTACAAACTTAGTGGTCATGCCAAACATGGCGGTGACCAGCATCCAGAATAAGGCTGCAGGACCTCCGAGGAAAATGGCATAAGCCACACCGGCAATATTGCCGGTCCCTACTGTCCCTGATAAAGCTGTAGAAAGCGCCTGAAAATGCGTAGTATCCCCTTCATCACCCTTTTTGTCATATTTGCCCATGACGATCCTCAAAGCATGTTTAAAGAACCGAATTTGCGGAAAGCGAAGATACAGTGTAAAGAATAGTCCCGTACCAATTAGCAGAAAGGCAAACCACTGTGCACCGCCTATATGATTATCAATGTTTGTAAGAAAGTCGTTAAGTTGCTGCATCACAGACTGGATAATGAATGATCAATTAAATTTTGACAAATCTATAAAAATAAATCATACCCAAAATTTTTTTATACATTTCATCCATAGTTTTTTCCTTTACAATCTTCCGAATACCTAATATTATATACATTTGTTTATCAACATAAACGGATTACAATGGATCAGAAAAAACTTGCTATCAATAATATTCATGTTAAGTCTGGGGCTAAAATGATGCCTTTTGCAGGCTATATGATGCCGGTAAGATACTCTTCAGATATAGAAGAACATAAAACCGTCAGAGAGGGCGTCGGAATTTTTGATGTATCGCATATGGGGGAATTTATGGTGGAAGGGCCGGGAGCTCTTGACCTCATCCAATATGTAAGTAGTAATGATGCATCTAAACTCGTTAATGGCCAGGTGCAATATACCTGCATGCCGAATGATAGAGGCGGGATAGTCGATGATCTTCTGGTGTATAAGTTCAATGATGAAAAATTCATGCTGGTAGTCAATGCATCGAATATTGAAAAGGACTGGAACTGGATCAATGACCATAATACCTTTGATGCAGTTACAAAAAACATATCAGAAGACATCTCTCTTTTTGCCATACAGGGGCCAAAGGCTGCAGAAGTAATTCAGAAATTAACAGAAGTTGACCTTTCCGGTATGAAATACTATACTTTTAAAAAAGGAAGTATTGGAAATATAACGGATGGAGCCATTATTTCTGCAACAGGATATACCGGTGCAGGTGGATTCGAGATTTACATCTACAATGAATATGCTGCGGAGATCTGGAAAGCGATTATGTATGCAGGAAGTGATGCCGGAATTAAACCCGTAGGATTAGGTGCCCGGGATACTTTAAGATTGGAAATGGGCTATTGTCTGTATGGAAATGATATTGATGAAACGACTTCTCCAATTGAAGCAGGGCTGGGGTGGATCACAAAGTTCACCAAACACTTTATCAATGATCAAAATATACAAAAACAAAAAGAAGAGGGGGTGTCCCAAAAATTAGTTGGAATTGAAATGGTTGACAGAGGGATCCCCAGGCAGGGATATGAAATCTTTAACCCGGACGATGATATCATTGGCCGGGTCACTTCAGGCACAATGTCTCCATCAATGGGAATCGGTATCGGTATGGGATATATAAAAGTTGACTATACTGTTCCGGGAACGGAAGTTTTTATCGGGATCCGCAACAGGAAACTGAAAGCCAGGGTCGTCAAATTACCTATTCTCAAAAAATAAACTTTACGGGTCGTATACTAATAAAACCGAACTTGCGCATAAGATGCCTTCGATAGCCGTTTGTCTTTCACCGGAATTAGCCCGGCTCCAGGATTTCCGGGACAAGGTGGCTGTAGTGGTGGATGTATTACGGGCGACTACCACGATGGTAACAGCCCTTCATCATGGAGTAAAAAGTGTTCTCCCGGTCAAATCAGTGGAAGAGTGCAGGCATTTCCAGCAGAAAGGATATTTCGGGGCTGCAGAAAGAGGAGGTAAAATTGTTGACGGATTTAAATTGGGCAACTCCCCTTTTGATTATATGACTCCAGAATTAGCAGGGCAAAAGATCGTATTTACAACAACAAATGGCACAAAAACAATTCATGCTATTCATGGAACTGATAAAATCATTTTCGGGGCATTCGTTAATTTAAAAGCAGTGGCTGAGACCCTGACTAGACTGGAAAAAAATGTGGTAATTGTTTGTGCCGGATGGGAAGATGAAGTAAATCTGGAAGACACGCTTTTTGCAGGTACTCTATTGGATAGAATGGTGCCTGCATTTTATCCCACAGGTGATCCGGCCATACTGGCTCATCAATTATACCTCCGGTCTGAAGGTAAACTTTCCGTCATTTTGGAGGATTCATCGCATATGCGCAGACTTAGAAAGCTGGGCTTGCAAAAGGATATAGATTTTTGTCTAACACTTGACAGGTATAACTGCGTTCCGGAAATGGTGAATGGAGAAATTAGCTTATGATATAAACTGATAAATAGTATATGGATAATTCTAAAAAGGTAATTGGAATTGGTGAGATCTTGTGGGATGTGTTGCCGGCTGGCAGACAACTTGGAGGTGCCCCTACTAATTTTGCTTATCATGCACG
>Ga0316198_10000763_pt1 | contig 17660 bp, 14 predicted proteins | sample OudBieAanoxic_MG_FD_204935 | JGI IMG/M metagenome (GOLD analysis project Ga0316198, IMG submission 204935) | Coastal sediment microbial communities from Oude Bieten Haven, Netherlands - site A anoxic | ecosystem: Environmental > Aquatic > Marine > Coastal > Sediment | place: Netherlands...
CATCGTAATGAACAAGGCTGACCTGGAGGTTCCCGAAGCCTCCGATTGGCAGAAGACATACGAGACGCTCGGCTATCCCATCCTCGCAGTGAGTGCGACGACGGGCCAAGGCCTCGCGCTTCTAACGGACGCACTGAAGGACAAGATATCGGCGTTCGTCGGCCCCTCGGGCGTCGGCAAGAGCAGCCTCATCAATTGCATTTTGCCGAGCCTCGACCTCCACACTGCGAGTGTCAGCGATCATCACGGCAAGGGGCGCCACACGACGCGAGTTGCGTCGCTGCACGCGTTGCCGGCTGGGGGTTTTCTCGCAGACACGCCCGGCATTCGCGAGCTCGGGACCTGGGCGCTACCGGTCGAGCATCTCGATCAATGCTTTCCAGAGCTCAGCGACCGTCGCCACGACTGCGCCTTCCGGAGCTGTAGCCACACCCACGAGCCCCAATGTGCCGTGGTCGATGCAGTCAACGCCGGACAAGTCGATCCGGATCGCTACGAAAGCTACGTCCGCCTGCGGGAAGAAGGGCTCGCCTAGCGTCCGCTGGGCAGCTCGAACCGCGCGCGGGCCACGCCGTCCTTCTTAACCTGGACCGAGCGGCTGACCTTGCTTCCGTCGGAAAGCTCGAAGTCGAGCGTCACGCGTCCGAGAGGCGCGTACACCGTTTCAATTGGGGTGCGTCCGAGGAGGTCGCCTGCCATGTACACATCGGCGGGTGGCGTCGTCTCGATTCTCACACGGCCAAAGGCACCGGGCTTGGCCCCTCCCTGTTTGCCAAGCAGTCGAGCGGTCACGCCTGCGGTCTCGCCGTGTCCAACTTCGACTTGGCTGGACCACGAAGCGAAGCCTGGAGCCTCGACGCGAACGCGATACTGCCCTTGCATCAAACCGGTCAACGCGACTGGTGAGACACCTTGCTCCTTGCCATCGAGGTAGACTTTGGCGCCCGGCGGCGACGAAGCGACCAGGATCCGCGCACCGTGCTCACGAAGCAGCGGGTTGTCGTCGACCGCGACCTCCGGCGGACCCTTGTCCTCGAACATGCCCTCGACGTTCTTCACCGCGTCCTTCACGACGTCGGTCTTCTCGTACGCGACCGCGAGCCCGCCGAGAAGCACGACCAGAATCAACGCAAGCTGCTTCCATCCGAAGCGGGACGGGGACTTCGGCCCAACCGACTTCCGAGGGGCCGAGCGATTCGGAATGTCCCGCGCGGGATCCTGGATTGGGCTTGGGCTCGGTGCGGGCGCCGTATTGTTCGCCGGCGGAGGTAGGGGCGCGACCACGGGCGCATCCAAGAGGTGCCCGAGGTCCATGTCGAGACCGCTACCGTCTACCTCGAGCTCCCGGATCGCGCCCGGAACCTGAGATACGTACGACTTCGAGGAAGACGCCGACGTGGACGAGTCGTTCGCATGGTGCATGTCGAGCGTAATCGACGCGCCGAACGGTACGGTGTCGACGCGTGGACCACGCGTGAACTCCTCCGGGAAAACCTTCTTCACGAAGTCCGCGACTTCGCGCTGCTTCCCAAACATGTCGTTGTCTTTGGCGAAGCGTTCGAGCTCGTTCGCAAACTCTTCGGCAGATTCGAAGCGATCACTCGCTTCCTTGGCCAGCGCCTTCTGGAGAATCTTGTCGAGATCGTCGGAGACATCCGGAAGCCGCTCCTTGAGCGAGGGCACCGGGTCCATGATCACGGCGCGCATCGTGGCAGCCTCCGTCTTGCGACGGTAGAGCGAGCGGCCCGTGATCGTCTCGAAAATGCAAACGCCTAGCGCGAAGATGTCGAGCCGGTGGTCGGCCTGGCCAGCGGTGCACTGCTCCGGCGCCATGTAGGCGAACTTGCCCTTCACGACACCTGCCTGCGTCTTGTGCGCCCGATGGTCGGCCTTGGCGATCCCGAAGTCGAGCAGCTTAACCGACCCGTCGTACGCGATCATGATGTTGTGAGGCGACACGTCGCGGTGGATGATGTTGAACGCCTCACCGTGCTCGTCGTTCGCGATGTGCGCATAGTGAAGCGCTTTCGCGACGTCGATGCCGATACGAAGCGCGATGGGCAGCCCCACCCCACCGGACTTGCGTGCTTTGCGGATGAGGCGCCCCAGCGGCATTCCGTTGATCCACTCCATGACGATGAAGTGGGACCCCTCGTCGGCACCGAACTGGTGAAACTGACAAATGTTCGGATGCTTCAGCTGCATTCCGATCTTCGCCTCGTCCAAGAACATCTGTACGAAGTCCGAGTCCTGCTCGAAGTGCGGAAGAATGCGCTTGAGCACTAAAAAGCGATGATCTCCGTCGGTGTTGGAGTGTCGGGCAAGAAGGATTTCGGCCATGCCGCCGAGCGCCAAGCGACCGAGCACGTCGTAGCCGGCGAACTTGCCGAGTACTGGAAGGTCGACCGGTGGGCTTGGCATATGGCTGGCTGCGGCTTCTGTCACTCGTCCCCCTGACACCCTCCAACTCGAGCAACAGCCTGGCGCACGCCGTGCCCTAGCTGACAATCCCCCCCAATGGAACGTGTCACAGGAAACAGCATAGCGGCTCGATCGAGCGACCGCCTACTTCGCGCCGCGAAAACATGGGTCACCGCGCCGAGTTGTGCGGATTCTCACAAAATGCGTTCTACCCGCTGGAGCTCGCGGCACATGTTCTTTTGGTGGGCTTCGAGGGTGCCGCCCCCGATCTCGAGCAGCTTGGCGTCACGCCAAAGTCGCTCGACCGCGTACTCGGCTACATAGCCGTAGCCGCCGAGCACCTGAATGGCGCGGTCGGCGATGTCCTTGGCCATGGTGGACGTGAACAGCTTCACGCCGTCAGAGTCGAGGCGGTGGCCAGGCTCGTCGAGCTTCATGGCGGACGCCGTGTAGTACGTGTATGCGCGACCGGCCATGAACTCCGCGTACGACTGGCTGATGTAGCGCTGAATCTGGCCGAAGTCGCGCAGCGGCTTTCCAAAAGACGTGCGCTCGCTCGCGTAGCGATTCATGACCTCGACGGACCTTCGTGCGATCCCGAGGCTCATTGCGGCCAGCGTAACGCGCTCGATCTCGAGATTGCGCATCATGCACATCGTGGCCGCACCCTCAGAGCCGACCAGATTCTCCGCCGGGACCTCACAGTCCTCGAAGACGAGCTCGGCCGTCGTGGATGCACGCATTCCGAGCTTGCCTTTGATCTTCTGGCCGAGGCTGAACCCAGGAAAACCTTTCTCGACGATGAACATCGAGAGTTGATTGCGCGGCTGCCCGACGATACGCGCGTACACGAGAAACGTATCGCCGAGCTCGGTGTCGTTGACCGCGCCGTTGGTGATCCACATCTTCGCGCCGTTGAGCACATAGCGATCGCCCTTCTTGCTTGCGGTCGTCTGCATGCCGAGCACGTCGGTCCCCGCGCCGGGCTCCGTCATACACATGCCGCACACCTTCTTCCCAGTGCACGCGTCGGGCAGATACTTACTCCGCTGCTCGTCGTTGCCGTTGACCTGCAAGTTGTTGGCGAACAGCATCGAATGGGCGAGGTACGCGAGCGCGAACCCGGGGTCTGCTGCGGAAAGCTCCTCGTGGGCAATCACCGCGGCGACCGGATCGAGACCCGACCCGCCGAAGCGCTCCTCGACCGTGATGCCGAGAAGGCCGAGCTCACCGAGCTGTCGGAACAGTTCGATGTTGAATCGCTCCGCGTGGTCGAATGACTCCGCCTGCGGGTCGACTTCACGCTCGGTGAACGAGCGTACGAGCTCGCGCAGTGCCCGATGCTCGGATGTGGGATTGAAGAGGTCAGTCACAGGGCGGGACTAACACGCAAGCCCGCCGATCGGAAGCCGACCCCAGCTACGCTGCGTCCGCGACAGAGGAAGTCGCTACGATGCTGGAGGCCATGGCCCGGCACGCCAACGAAGTTGCGCGATCGATGTCCCGGACACGCCCGTCGAGGTGCGCCTCGGCCAAGCTGAACACCGCACCGACGAGCAGCTCTGCATGGAGCGCCGCTTCTTCGGGTGCGATGGCAGGCCGCACCTGAGTCACGATCTCCCTCATGTGACCGCGAAGACCGTCGGTGAGCGCGGTCCACCGGAGGCCCAGCGCCGAGGTCTGGTCGCGACGATTGGACAGGAACACCTCGGCAACCTTGCGGTCCCGCACTAGGGCGCGCGTACAGCGGAGGAGCGCCTCCTGCAGAACGTCGGCCGGGCGGCCTGCATCCACGGCGGCGCCGGCGCCAAAGCTCGGACCGAGCTCCTGAGCAACCCAATCGGCCACCTCCGCGAGCGCTTGGTCCATGCTGCGAAAGTGTACGTAAAAGGTTGGCTGTGCCACCCCGGCAAGCTGCGCAACGCGCCCCGTCGTGAGGGCGCTGTGGCCGTGCCGGTGGATCGTTTTGAGAATCGCCTGGAGCAGGCGACGCCGTGTACGCTCCTTGTTCATTTGGCGTGACATGCCGCTCGTGTAGCAGTCGAACCCACCCCGTTCCATCGAAAGTTGGGTTGCAAGCGTGCTATTTACGCAAATGAAAGAAAGGCTCCTGGCAGGAGCGAATAAATTGCGCGCCGGTCATCATGACGAAACAACTGCGACAAACAACGGACCCGAACACGAGCGGCGATTTTGCCCCAGGCTGGTACGTCGTCGGGAGCAGTCGAGCCCTCGAGAGCCAACCGAAGCCCGTGTTGCTGAACGGGTTACCGCTGGTTACATTTCGTGACTCGCTCGGACAAAGTGTCGCGCTGCTCGATCGCTGCGCGCATCGGAACGCGCCCCTTTCTGCCGGCCGGGTCGTCGAAGGCAATATCCAATGCCACTACCACGGTTGGCAGTTCGATGGCGGGGGAGAGTGCAAAGCGGTACCGGGCTTGTGCGGCACGGCAGAGCACCCTGCTCGCCGCGTGCCAGCATTCGCCTGCCGCGACGCGCAGGGTTGGGTGTGGGTGTACTCGGAACCTGACGTTGATCCCGGTTTCGAGCCCTACGCAATCCCGTGCGCGGATGAGCCCGGGTACCTGACCATTCGTGAACACCTGACGATGCCCGGCCCGCTCGACGCCGTTGCGGAAAACGCCTTGGACGTTCCGCACACCGCGTTCGTGCACGCAGGGCTCTTTCGAAAGAACAAAGACCGACAGCCGATCGAGGTGGTGATTCGTGCGCTCGACGGAGGCGTCGAAGCGGAGTTCATCGGAGAAGAGCGCCCGAAGGGTCTGGTAGGTCACATCCTCGCGCCCCGGGGCGGGGAGGTGTTCCATTGGGATCGCTTTCTTCTCCCGGGCATCGCGCAGGTCGAGTATCGCCTGGGCGAGGGCAGTCACATCATCACGACCGCCGCGCTCACCCCGCGGACGAGAAACGTGACCGACCTCTTTGCTACGGTCGCCGTCAAGGTCGCCGTTCCCAATCCCGTGCTGAGGACCTTGTTCAAACCGATTGCCATGCACATCCTCAAGCAAGACATGGAAATCCTCCGGCGACAGACGGAGCAGGTCGAGCGCTTTGGGGCAGAAGAGTTCGCCTCGACCGAGATCGATGTTCTCGGGCTTCGGATCAAGAAACTCCTGCGGGAGGCGGCGACCGGGAAACAGAGCCCAGCGCCCGACGAACGCCGCATCAAGATGCTCGTTTGAGCCCGATTGGTGTACCCTCGAGACGGGATGGGATCCGACGGGAACAGCGACTCGACGTATCTGATCAAGAACGCTCCTTCGGATCGCGTCGACGCGAGCCCCAGCGAACCGCCCAAGTCCGAACCTCCCGACGGCCGGTGGCGGACGTCTGCCCCTCCGCCCGGCGAGAGCCTCGAAGCCAAGTGGTGGCCGGACCGGGACCTCGGCAAGGCCTTCCGACGCTGGACGAGCATCCCCGCTGCGCGCGGAGAAGCCGCCCGCGACGTTGCGATCAAGTTCCTCGTCGAGCACATCAGCGTCGGCGAGCTCACTGCGGTGGGCACCGCTCCGCGCGCGCCCGCACCGCTCGTCGAGCCTCCGGATCTTGCAGCGCGAGTTCAAGCGATGGTCGCGCGCCTCGGGATGCACGGGCCGAACGAACAGGCGCCCGAGCACGGCGCGCTACTCACGGTCGGCGAAGACGCGCTGCCGGCCCTCCGTGACCACTTTCCGGGGCGCCTGTGGTTCAATCGATGGGAGCCCCACGTACGGCCGCCTCGCGGACGGAGTATATCCGGCCTTTGCAGGACCTTGGTCGCGTTTGGCGAGCCGGCGGTTCCCTACGTGGTGGAGCTGCTCAAGTCCGTGGACCCCGAGATCCGTTACTACGCAACCCTGGTGGCCGCGGAGCTCCCGCATCCGCTTCTCGTCGAGCCGCTGGCCACGACGCTGTTCGACGACGACCAAGGGGTCTCCCGAAGCGCGCTCTACGCATTCGAAGCGTTCCAGGAACAGGCCGGCATCGAGGAGCTCAAGGAGTCGCTCCGCGCACTGGCGGTCGCGTCTGACGCCGACCAGCGGTCTCGACTGCTCGCAATGCGGGCGCTTGCAGTGCTGCGCGACACCGAATGCATCGAAGCATTGTTCGCCGCTCTCACGGAGCCAAGCGTATTGGGCGAGGCTGCATGGCGCGTCCTCCGCATGCTGACCGCGCAGGATTTCGGAAACGACGAATCCGCATGGCGCGCCTGGTTCGACCAGCATGGGTCGAGGGCGCGCGCGGAGTGGCTCATCGACAGCCTAGACCACGAGGACGGGGAGATCCGAGCCATCGCGAGCCGCGACCTCGTTCGGATGGCGGGGCGAGACTACGGCTATCGCGTGAACATGTCGGGAGACGATCGCCGTGCGATCCGTGAACGCTTTCGGTTGTGGTGGGGCAGCCGCTCCACGCCCGAGAACTGACGCCTCAGCTCAGCAGCTCGCCAGCGATCGTCGACGCGAGCTTGCCGTCGATCTGACCCGGGTAGCGATCGCGGAGCGCCTTCATGACCTTGCCGAGATCCTTCTTCGTCGACGCACCGACCTCGGTCACGATTGCGGCGATCGCCTCGCGCGCCTCGTCATCACTCAAGGGTTTCGGCAGGTAGCGCTGGATCACTTCGATCTCAGCCTGCTCCTTGTCGGCAAGGTCTTGGCGGCCGCCGTCCACGTAGCTCTTGATGCTGTCGCGGCGTGACTTCACCGCGCGGCTCAGAACCGTGATCTCGTCCGGGTCGTCGAGCGTGAGGAGCTCGCTCTTGATCATGCGAAGTGTGTCTCGGGTGACGGTGTCACGCGCAAGCATGGCCTTCTTGAGGTCGGCGTCGATCTGTTGGAGAAGTGGCATGGCGGCATCGTGACAGATCACTGTGATCCCAGCTAGTTGGCCGGAAAGGCGCATGATTTGCGCCCTGTAAAGTGCCTGTAAATGCCTGTTTTTGCTCAGTTTCATTTGACTCGGAACTGCACTCCACCCACATTGGCGCTTCCCGGCTAGTTAACTTGTAAACAGCCGAGGCAGAGAAAGGAAACAGGATGTTGTCGACCACATCAGCGGCAAGCGGCAAGTCTGCGGATTTGTTGGCTTCCCGCGAGATCAAGCACGTGGTGGTTCTCGGCGCCAACGGCGCGATGGGCCTTGGAAGCGGGGTGCTGTTCACGACAGCCGTACCGAGAGTCACCTTTTTGGCGCGCACCAAGGAGAAGGCCGACGGCGGCCTCGCCGCGGCCGTGAAAATGGTGCGCTCCAGCACCGTGGCGAACCGGGTCGACACCGGTAGCTACGACGACGATTTCGATCGCGTGGTCGCGGAAGCCGACCTGATCTTCGAAGCGGTGACCGAGCAGCTCGATCTGAAAAAGCAGTTCTTCGACCGCATCGACGCCGTGCGCCGGCCGGACTCGATCGTGGCGACCGTCACCTCGGGTCTCTCGATCAACCAGCTCGCCGAAGGCAGGAGCGATTCGTTCCGGAAGAATTTCCTTGGGCTTCACTTCTTCAACCCGCCGAACGTCATCGTCGGCACCGAGCTGGTCGCGGGGAAGGACACCGATCCGAAGCTCGTCGACTTCATCGACGCGTTCTGTACGGTGCGCCTCGGGCGAGCCATGGTACGCACCGCGGACACCGCCGGATTCGCAGGCAACCGCATCGGCTTCAAGGTGCTCAACGAGTGCGCCATCTTGGCAGAGGAGCACGGCCCGCTCTTGATCGACGAGCTCGTCGGCCCGTACACCGGCCGCGCCATGACGCCGCTCGCCACCATCGATCTCGTTGGTTGGGACATTCACCGCGCGATCGTCGACAACATCTACGAGCTGGCGCCGGATGAAGCGCACGAGACCCTCAAGCTTCCAGCGTACATGGCCGAGCTGATGGAAAAGGGCGTCCTCGGCCGCAAGACTGGCGGGGGCTTCTTCGGCAAGGACGACGGCGGAGGTCGCATCGTGCTCGATCCGAAGACACAGAAGTACTCGCCGAAGTCAGCGGTGGCTCGACCGGACCTCGCGTTCATCGACACGATCTCGAACCTTCACCGCGTCGGCCGCTACGTCGATGGCATGAAGGCGTTTGCGGAGGCTACTGGGCCCTACGCCGCCATCGCACAGAAGGTGATCGCCGGCTACATCAGCTACTCCTTCCATCGAGTGGGCGAAGTCACCGACGACATCTCGGGCATCGACCGCATCATGGGCTTTGGCTTCAACTGGGCGCCCCCGAGCGTTTTGGTCGACACCATCGGCCTCAAGCCCACCATCCAGATGATTGAAAAGGCCGGCCTCCCCGTGCCGCCTGCACTCGCAAACGCCCAAGAGGGCACCAAGTTCTTCGACGATCCTCAGGTCAACGTCGGGAAGTTCTTCGTCGCTGCGTAAGCGAAAGGTATTGGTGAAAAAAATGGCACAGATTCCAGAAGTTTACGTTCTTGGCGGCTACCAGACCGACTTTGCCCGCAACTGGAGCAAAGAGAAGAAGCACTTTGTCGCGATGATGCGCGAAGCGGTTCTCGGCGCGCTCGCTGAAACCAAAGTCGAGCCGAACGAGATTGAAGTCGCCCACACCGGCAACTTCGCCGCCGAGCTCTACAGCAAGCAGGGTCACCTCGGTGCGTTCTTCCTCGAAATCGATCCGGCGTTCAGCGGTCTTCCGACCTCGCGTCACGAAGCGGCGTGCGCGTCCGGGAGCCTTGCGATTCAAGCAGCCTCGGCAGAGATCGAAGCTCACCGCTACGACCTCGCATGCGTCGTAGGCGTCGAACAGATGAAGACGGTCGGCGCGGGCGTAGGTGGCGACTTTCTCGGCACGGCGGCTTGGTACGAGCTCGAGGCCAAGGGCATCGAGTTCCCCTTCCCCAAGCTCTTTGGCAAGCTCGGCGACGAGTACGACAGGCGCTACGGCCTGAAGGACGAGCACCTCGCGGAGATCAGCACGATCAACTACGCGAACGCCAAGCTCAATCCGAACGCCCAGACCCGCACCTGGTACATGAACTACGACCACGCGATGAGCCGTGACGAGTTCAATGGCACCATCGGCGGCCGAATCCACATCTCGGACTGCTCACAGGTAACCGACGGCGCCGTCGCCGTCCTCCTTGCCTCGCCTGACTACGCGAAGAAGTGGGCCGACCGCAACGGTGTCTCGCTCGCTGACATCCCCCGAATCAAGGGCTGGGGACACAACACCTCGCGGATCCGCTTCGAGGACAAGGTCGCGGAGAGCGCGAACGACGACTACGTGCTTCCGCACGTTCGAACCACAGTGCAGAGCGCGATGAAGCGCGCGGGCATCGCCGACGTGAGCGGCATTGACGCGATCGAAACGCACGACTGCTTCACCACCTCCGAGTACATGGCGATCGACCACTTCGGCCTCACCGCCCCGGGTGAAAGCTGGAAGGCGATCGAGGAAGGCGACATCGCCCTCGGTGGCAAGACGCCGATCAATCCGAGCGGCGGCCTCATTGGCGCCGGTCACCCGGTGGGCGCCACCGGCGTGCGCCAAGTCCTCGACTGCCACAAGCAGGTCACGGGCCAAGCGGGCGACTACCAGGTCGAGGGCGCCAAGAACGTCCAGACGCTCAACATCGGCGGCTCCGGCACCACAAGCGTCAGCTTCGTCATCGGCACCTGATGCAGAGACACCGGGGTCTTCGGACCCCGGTGGAACCTCCCTCCTCCGCCTGCTACGACGCCGCCATGCGTTACTCGCGGGCGTTCATTCCGACGGTCAAAGAGGTTCCGAAGGAGGCTACGATGCCTTCGCACGTGCTCATGCTTCGGGCGGGGTATGCGCGGATGGTCGGGGCCGGGATCTACGAGCTGCTGCCACTCGGAACGCGGGTGCTGCACAAGATCGAGCGGATCATCCGCGAAGAGATGGACGCGTCCGGAGCGCAAGAGCTTCTGATGCCCACGTTTCTTCCCGCTGAGTACTTCAAGGAGTCGGGCCGCTGGGAGGTGTACGGTCCTACGCTCCTGCGGATCAAGGACCGCAAGGGTGGCGAGTACCACCTCGCCCCAACGCACGAGGAGATCATCACGGACCTCGCGCGGCGCGAAATCCGAAGCTACAAGCAGCTTCCGCTGAACCTCTATCAGATTCAGCTCAAATACCGCGACGAACCGCGGCCCCGCGCAGGTCTGCTCCGTTGCCGCGAGTTCATCATGAAGGACGCATACTCGTTCGACGTGTCAGAGGAAGCAGCGGTCGCGAGCTACGAGCACATGCGGGAGACGTATCACCGTATCTTCCGGCGGTTGGGACTCGAATACCGCGTCGTGGAAGCAGATAGCGGCGCCATCGGGGGCAGTCAGAGCGCGGAATTCCAGGTGTTGGCGCAGACCGGTGAGGATTGGATCGTCGCATGCGACGCGTGCGACTACGCCGCCAACGTCGAGGTTGCGCAAGCCGGGCGCCCGCTGGGGGACGCGTCGGCTGCGCCCATGACCGCGGCACTCGAGAAGGTGGAAACGCCCGACACTCGAACGATCGAAGAGGTCGTCGGCTTCTTTGGCGGAGACACGACGGCCGCCGAGACCCTCAAATCGCTTCTGTACGTCGCGGGCGAAGAGGTGGTGCTGGCTGTAGTCCGCGGAGATCACGAGATCAACGAGATCCGCTTGGCCCGTCACCTCGGTGCCGACGAAGTGGTTCTGGCCTCGGATGCGGCGGTCAAGGAAGCAACCGGCACCGAGATCGGATTCGTCGGCCCCGTGGGTTTCCGAGGTCGGATCATCGCCGACCCGGACGCAGTCGCCGTCCCCAACGCGATTGCCGGCGCGAGCGAGACGCCATTCCATTACAAGAACGTCAACCACGGTCGCGACTTCGAGGCCGAGGTCCTCTCGATTCGGCAGGCCGCCTCCGGCGATCCTTGCCCGTCATGTGGGGGCAGACTCGAACTCTACCGCGGTATCGAGGGCGGCCACATCTTCGTGCTCGGGACGCACTACACCGACAAGATGAACGCGACATTCCTCGGCGAAGACGGCGAGAGCCATTCCATCGTGATGGGCTGCTATGGCATCGGCGTGAGCCGGCTGATCGCGGCGGTCATCGAACAGCACCACGATGAGCAGGGTATTCGCTGGCCGGTGCCTGTCGCGCCCTACGAGGTGATCATCACCCCAATCGGCAAAGACGACGCGCCGCTGGCGAAAGCGACCGAGATTTACGAGACCCTCCGCATTGCGGGCGTCGATGTCTTGCTCGACGATCGGTCCGAACGGCCGGGCGTGAAGTTCAAGGACGCCGACCTCATCGGAATCCCCGTTCGTATCACGGTCGGCGCGCGGGGCCTCGCGCAAGGCACGATCGAGCTCAAGAAACGGACGGACGCCGAGGCAACGGATGTTCCGGTGAACGATGCGGCGGCGGCCGCGCGCGCCGCGCTCGACGAGCTACGAGGCTGAACGCATGGCGGGTTCCGAAGAGCGTTACGAGACTCCAGGATGGCGAACCGCTTGGCTCCTCGCGGGCTTCGCACTGCTGGTCGGGATAGCTGTGGTCACCGTCGTGCTGCCGGAGCTCGAGGATGAGCCCGATCGTGACAGCGAGCTCACGACCGACGAAACCGAAGAGGCGGCACACACCGGACCACTGCAAGAATGAAGCGTCGCGACTCCCTTTACGTATAAAGGGGTGTGCCGGCCATTCTATCTTTGCGTCCGTCCTCACAAATTTGCGATGTTGTAGGGAGCGTGACTCATCGAGCGCTCATCGCAGGTCTGCTCACCGCCGTTCTCTTCGCCGCGGCACCCGCCCCGCTGCACGCCTCGCCCGACGCACCCATGTGCGTGGCAGAGCAGCCGTACGTGAGCAGCGCGCCGATTGACCGCGTGCACTGGCATATGCCGATGTGCGGACCTTTCATCAGCGTCGTCCCCATTGCGAAAGCGGAGCCGCCCCAAGAACGTGCCATCGCAGCCTATCGCCGCGCGACGGACGAGATCGCCGCCGCCAACTACGAGGAGGCGCGACTGCAGCTCGATCTCGCCCACCGTGGACTTCAGAGGATCCAGGACCGGATCGCGCTTCAAAGCGGTCGCCTCGAGCTTCTTCGGCAGCGGCCGGAGCGCGCAGCCGAGTTCTTCGAGGAGGCCTCGGATAGCCCGCACGAATCCGTGCGTGTGGAGGCGGACTTTGGCCGCGTGTTCGCGCTCGTTCGTGCGGACGACCCAATCGCGGACGCGGCGATGCAAGAGCTACTCGAGCGCTATCCAGAGGTCCCGAACCGAAACGAAATCTTCTTCGAGCACGCACAGAGCTTGGTGCGTCAAGGCCGCTACGACGAGGCGATTGCCGTGATGCACACACTGCGAGTCGACCACCCGGGAAGCCGTACCGCCCGCTGGGCAGACACCGAGGTGGAACGGCTGCGAAGGCTCGGTCACGAGGCGCCCGTCTGGAGCGACGTCGATCGCGTCCGACGCGCGTGGCACCTCGTTCGAACCGGCCCGCTCGACGAGGCCAAGCTCGCGGTGACGGAGTTGCTCGAAAGCCCGCTCACTGGCGAACAGCACGCGGAGGTCCACTATCTCGCGGGCAAGCTCGCGCGCTTCGAAGGTCGTTGGGAAGCTGCCGAGACGTACATGCGAACCGCGCAGTTGTTTCCCATGCCGAGCCTGGCGACCGCGCGAGCGATCGAGACCCGCGCCAATGACATGGCTCAAACGGCAAGCGCGCGTGACCGACAGGAGGCTGTTCAGAGGCTATCCGAGCTCCGTGCAGGTCGCAGGGACTCTTCGCTCTCCTCCGCCCAGATCACCGAGATGATCGAGGTCGCTGCTGCGGCCGAGTTGCGAGACGAAGTCGACGGCCTGCTTCGCACCCTAGGCGCCCGAAAGGGGTTGCCGAGCGGCGCTATGCTCGATGCCGCGATGGCGGCGCTCGGAGCCGGCAGCGACGGGCTCGTGATCCCGCTGCTGGAGAAAGTCGCCAGGCAACCGTACTCGCGCCATCGGGCGGCGGCCCTCTACCACCTCGCGCGTGTTCACGAGCGGGCCGGCCACCAAAACGAGGCGGAGCTGTTCTTGTCGCAGACCAAGGTGGCCGCGGAGTCGATGCACGACGAGTACTATGCGCTCTGGGCGGAGAACGGCCTCAAACGACTCGCGGGCGGCGAAGTCGAGCGCCCGCGAGAAGGCCCCGAGAGCCCAAACGAAGGACAGATTCCGGGACCGCCCCGCGTCTCGAACGACGCCCTCGCCGCCCGGCTTCAGCCGATCGCCGAGCTCCATGCGAGCGCATATCCGTGGATCGCGCGTGCGGTGGACCTCCTGCGGATCGACGAGCGCGACGCCGCAACCGAAGAGCTGTTCGAGACCTATCTCCAATGGAGGCACGCCCAGGGCCGGCCGATTGCGCGGGCTGGCCTCGAATGCGTGGCCCGTGCGGACGGCCGAATCAACCCACCGATTTCGAGCGACGTCCGACGGACACGCCTCGAGCTCTCGGAGAGCGAACGGGCGACGATCACGGCGGTCGCCGCGGCGCTGGGCGACATGGGGACTGCAGGTGGCTTCGCGGGGCCCGATTTCATCGAGACCTTGCCCAGGGCCTACGAGTGGCTCGTCGTGCCGGCCGCCAAGCGCCACGGCCTCGACCCCAATCTTCTGCTCGCGGTGATGCGCGTCGAGAGCGCATACCAGAAGCACATCGTGTCCTACGCGGGTGCGGTGGGGTTGATGCAGATCATGCCGCGCACCGGGCAGCTCATCGCGTACGCGCTCGGGCAAGACGACTTCACCCCCGCCGATTTGCTCGACCCTCGCGTGAACCTCGAGTTTGCGGCCTGGTACCTCGCTTCGCTGCTTGAGCGCTTCGATGGGCACTTGCCGCTCGCGATTGCCGCATACAACGGGGGCCCGCACAACGTTCGCCGCTGGATTCAGGAGAGCGCCCAGAACACTCCGCTGGACGTGCTACTCGAGCGAATTCCCTTCACGCAAACCCATCGGTATGTCCGAAAGGTTCTGGTGCACTATCGGGCCTATCGTCAGCAGCACGACCTGCCGATGCCGCAGCTTTCCGTTGCACTACCCGATCCGCGCGTCGATCCGCTAGCATTCTAGGCGAGCTATGGGAGACCAAGTCGACGCAGTGGTGATTGGGGCGGGCGTAGTGGGCCTTGCGTGCGCCTACGAGCTGTCTCGCCGCCTCGAGACCGTGATCGTGATCGAACGGGAGGTCGGCCCCGGGCGCGAGATCTCGAGCCGAAACAGCGGAGTCGTGCACGCAGGCATCTACTACCCGCAGGACTCACGCAAGACGAAGTTATGCATCGAGGGAAGAGAGCGTCTCTACGCCTGGTGCGAGGCGCGCGACGTGCCGCACAAGCATACGGGGAAGCTCATCGTCGCAACGAGCGCCGAGGACGAGGCGCGACTGAAGAAGATCGCGCAGCATGCGAGCGCAGTGGGTGCGGGGGATCTGCGCTTGATGAGTGGGGAGGAAGCCCGCGAACGAGAACCCGAGCTCCGGTGTGCGCTCGCCCTTCACTCACCCACGTCAGGGGTCGTGGACGTGCACGAGCTCATCGAGAGCCTGGTTCGCGAGATTCATGAGGCCGACGGCGCAACCGTCTACCAAACCGAGGTTCAACGCGTCGAACGGACCAAGGAAGGTTGGGTCATCCGAACGACCGACACGATGGGACGGGAGGCGGAGCTCGAAACCGCGCGCATCGTCAACGCGGCCGGTCTTTCGGCAATCGAGGTGGCTCGAGCCACCGGATTGCCTGATCAGGAGATCCCTTGGCAGCTCTACCCCTGCAAGGGATCGTACTTCGCGCTCGGCTCCGGCGCGCCGAAGACGCGCAACAGCTTGATCTACCCGCTGCCGCAAGGGGGCGGCCTCGGCGTGCACATCACTGCGGACATCTCGGGGGCGCGCAGAGCCGGCCCAGACGCCGAGTTCGTCGACACGATCGACTACACCGTGGACGAGTCGCGCGCAGAGCGCTTCGCGGAAGCCGTCGCTCGGTACCTCCCCGCGATCCGCCCCGAGCACTTGACGCCCGACTATAGTGGTATTCGCCCAAAGCTGGTCGGACCGGAGGGGGGCTTCGCGGACTTCGTGCTCGAGCAGCCATCCTCTCAACCGGGCGTGCTGCACCTGATTGGCATCGAATCTCCAGGGCTTACAGCCGCACTTGCCATCGGGGCGCGCGTGTCCGAGATGATCGGCTAAGGGGCTTGCGCAGCCGGCAACGGGTATGCATAACCCCGGCCCACGAAGGAGTGCCATGAGCCACCGACTCTTGATCATCGGCAGCGGACCTGCCGCCCATACTGCAGCGATTTACGCAGCACGCGCCGAGCTGAAGCCGGTCTTGTTCGAGGGCTTCATGGCGGGCGGCGTCGCCGCGGGCGGCCAGCTGACGACGACGACGGATGTGGAAAACTTCCCCGGGTTCCCCGAGGGGATCATGGGCCCCGATCTCACCGATCGATTCCGGGCGCAGTCCGAGCGGTTCGGCACGACGATCCACACCGAGACGATCAACGAGATCGACTTTTCGAGCCGGCCGTTCAAGTTCAAAGCGGATGCGCAAGAAGGCTCGGCCGACTCGGTGATCATCGCCACCGGCGCGACCGCCAAGCGTCTCGACATCCCGGGCGCGAATGACGGCGAGCTCTGGCAGCGCGGCATCTCGGCGTGTGCAGTCTGCGACGGCGCCCTCCCCGCGTTTCGCGATCAGCCGCTCGTCGTGATCGGCGGCGGTGACTCTGCTGTGGAAGAAGCGTCGTTTCTCACCAAGTACGGTTCGACGGTCTACATCGTCCATCGCCGAGACGAGCTTCGCGCATCGAAGATCATGCAGCAGCGCGCGCTCAACAACCCAAAGATCGAGATGCTCTGGTCGCAGGTCGTGACGGAAGCCAAGGGCAAGGATTTCCTCGAGGCGGTTCGGGTGAAAGACCTCAAGACCGGTGAAGAGCGGGACGTCCCGGCCGCCGGCCTCTTCTTCGCGATCGGCCACACGCCTAACACGGCGTTCCTGAACGACCAGATCGACACCGACGATCAGGGCTACATCGTCACGAAGCCCGACTCGACGCAGACCAACGTCCCGGGCGTGTTCGCCGCGGGCGACGTGCAAGATAAGAAGTGGCGCCAGGCAATCACTGCCGCGGGAACGGGCTGCATGGCGGCCCTCGAAGCGGAGCACTTCCTGGCTGGCGTCTAGCTCGCGTCGTTGCTAGCGCCGTTGCCGTTGCCATTACGGCGCTCGCGCTTCTGCTGCTTCTTTCGAACAGCCTGCGCTCGGCGCTCTTTGGTCTTGAGCGACGGTTTGCGGCCAGGGTGCGCGGCCTGCTCCTCATGATGCTCGTCGAAAGCGCCCGGCTGCTCCCCGAGCTCGAAGAACGCGACCTCGCGTTTGGCTCGCTCCCCGAGGCGAAGCGGGACGACGGCAGCACCCACACCGGCGCCGACGTACACGGCTCCCTTGGGGTCGTCGACGCCGCGCGAGCCGTAGAGCCCGTGAACGTACTTGTGGCCAGCGAGCTTTCCGACCGATAGCTCGTGAAGGCGCGCAACGGTGACCTGCCCCGCATGCGTGTGGCCGGAGAACACCAACGGAACCCCGCCCTCCCACAGGGCGTCGGCCTCTTCGCCAATGTGCGAAAGCCCAATGACGGGCAAGTCCGAGCGTAGGCCCTTCAACGCCTTCCGTTGGTCGGCGTGCCCGGTGTACGCGTCGTCCAGCCCAACGAGCTGCAGGCGCTGGTGGCCAACCTCCAACGTCGTGTGGGCATTGTCGAGGATCTCGGCTCCGCCCTTCTTCAATGCCTTGCGAACCGACTCTGCTCCAGCCCAGTGGTCATGGTTGCCGAGAGACGCAAACACCGGCGCATCGATCTTGCTGATCACATCGGTGAGGTCGTCGAGATAGACCTGGCTGTGGCAGACGAAATCGCCGGTGATGACTACGACGTCGGGCTGCCCCGCGTTGGTCATCGACACGGCATCGTATTGAACGGCCATCGGCGTCACACGGCCGACGTGCAGATCGGTGAGGTGCGCGACCCGCAAGCCTTCGAGGTGCTCCTGGAAACACTCTGGGCCTGCGAAGCGGCGAATGCGAAACCGCCGCGACGCGTCGTGCCACGGGTCGCGCTCACGCAATAGCTTCTTTCGAAACTTCCGGAGCCCGTCGATGGTGGCGCTGCGACCCATATTTAATTCACTCTAATCACTCGGCTCAATGCCCGCACGAATCGCGCTTG